>Ga0105245_10001504_pt1 | contig 21087 bp, 21 predicted proteins | sample KBSM54metaG_FD_81523 | JGI IMG/M metagenome (GOLD analysis project Ga0105245, IMG submission 81523) | Miscanthus rhizosphere microbial communities from Kellogg Biological Station, Michigan, USA - KBS M5-4 metaG | ecosystem: Host-associated > Plants > Roots > Rhizosphere > Soil | place...
ATCTCGAGCGAGGACAAGACCGCCGCGCATGAGATCGCCACCCTGATCGGCCGCACCGCCCCAAGGCTCGAGGCAATGGAGGTTTACGGCCCCGCCCCCGCCCCGCTCGCCATGCTGCGTGGCCGCCATCGCTACCGCCTGCTGGTCCATGCCCGGCGCGCGCTCGACGTGCAGGACGTGATCCGCGACTGGCTCGGCAAGCTGGACTGGCCGGCCAAGGTGCGGGTGGTGGTCGATGTCGATCCGTACAGCTTCCTGTGAGGTTCCTGTGAGGACGCGCTTTTCTCTCTGTCGCACGGTGGATAATCCTGTCAGAAATCGACTGATGTCCGGCACGCCGTTCTCCGCTCTCGTCAACCGATACCTGGTCGGGCTGTTCGCCGGCCTGTTCCTGCTGCTCGGGATCGGCGGGCCCGCCCGTGCCGACGACATCTCCGCCACTGGCCGCGGCGTCGTGCGGGTCGTCACGATTGCGATGGTCGGGGATGAAGTCGTGGGATTCGGCCATGGCAGCGGCTTCGTGGTCGCGCCGAACAGGATCGTCACCAACGCCCATGTCGTCGAGCTGGCCAAACGCTATCCCGACAATGTCGTGATCGGCGTCGTGCCGTCCGAGGGCAGCAAAAGCTATGAGGGCAAGGTGATCGCCTTCGATGCGACGCGCGATCTCGCCCTGATCGAGTTCACCGGCACCAGGCTGCCGACCGTCGCGCTCTATACCGGACCGGTCGAAGAGGGCGCTCCGGTGATCGCGCTCGGCTATCCGGGCAATGTCGATCTCGCGACCGCCAGGTCGGCGACCGACTATATTCATCCGCTCTCGCCGATCCGGTCGGAAGGCAATTTCTCCGGCCGGCGGATGATGTCGGGCGTGCAGGTGCTGCTCCACACAGCGAATATCGCGCGCGGCAATTCGGGTGGCCCGCTACTCGATCCCTGCGGCCGCGTGATCGGCGTGAACTCGGCGATCACCCGTGGCGAAGAGGGCGATTCGAGCTTCGGCTTCGCCATTTCCGATACCGAGCTCACCGCCTTTCTTCAGGCCGCCAAGCAGAGCTTTCCGGCGGTCGGCACCCCGTGCACGAGCATCCTCGACCGTATCAAGCAGGATAGTGAAGCCGATGCGAAGGCGGCTGCCGAGGCCGAAGCCGCGAAGCGCGATACTGCCGCGAAGGCACAGGTCGCGCATGACGAGGCGCTTGCCAAGGCGCGGAGCGATGCCGAGCTACACCGCGAAAATATCATGGCGATCGCCGCGGTCCTGCTCGTTGCCGGCGCGCTTGCGATTGGCGGCGCCGGGCTGCTCGAGGTCCGCGGGCGCCGCCGCGAGGCGATCTGGGTCGCCTCGGGTGGCGGCGTGCTGCTGATCGCCGCCGCGGTCGTATTCTTCACGCGGCCCAATGGCGAGGTCGTCCTGCCGCCAGACGCGACACCGACCGAGGCGCCGGCCGTGTCGTCGACGGCCGCCCTGGGCAAGATGATCTGCACCGTCGTGCCCGACAAGAGCCGGGTCGTTTCGACCCCGACGTCGGACGTCGCGATCGACTGGGGCACCACGGGTTGCATGAACGGCCGCACCCAATATGCCGAGAATGGCAGCAAATGGGACCGGGTGCTGGTGCCCGCCGAGGACCAGACCGTCTCGGTGCTCGAGTTCGATCCGGCAACGCGGACCTACGTCAACATGCAGTATTTCCTGACGGCAGACCAGATGACCGCAGTGCGCGAGATCCGCTCGCAGGTGACGCTCAAGGCCTGTTCGCCCGACGAGTCGGCGCGCACCGCGCTGTCGACCCAGCAATCGGCGATCCGTGCCGCGCTTCCCGCTTATCCAAACGAAAAGATCGTTTATTCCTGCCGGGCAGCCAATTGAGGCCGATCGGGCCGATGATTCAACTGTACCGCTGGGTCTGGCAAAGGGCGGAGACGGGACAGCTTAAGAAGCCCGGCTGCTCTCTCCCATTGTCGGACTTTAACCTTTTTCGCTGCGCATAACGGCGGCCTGCGCGCCGCATTTTCCCTGACAATTCCCTGTTATTCCCTGTTCCACGCCGGCCATGCGCGCGAGCGTACACCATAAGCGATTGTAAGATATTACAAATCTTCAGAATTGAGCCGCCAACACCGCCGAGAAAAAATGGTAATTCCCTGTTCTCGGTCGCCTAACAGGGAAAATCCGCAGCATGTGCCGCTTCAGATCCGAGCCTGGAAGGGTTTGACGAACCGGTCGCTCAGCCGCGATCGATCCGGGCTGCGAAACAGCCGCGTTTTGCATTGTGCGCGTGGAGATAGGCGACTGACGGATCAACGAAGAAACGATCGATGAGTGCGGCCAGTTCGCGGCCATCGACCAGATCGGCATCCGTCATCATGCCGTTACCATCATAGGCACGTAGCGAGAGGGTGCGGATCGCCAGCTGCTCGGGCACCTCATCCTCGAACTGCGCCGCCTCCGCCGCGCCCTCGCGAACGAAGATGGCATGGCGTTGGCGGTAAGGCGATTCGACCGGCAGATGCTCGTGATTGAGCAGCAGCATTGTCTCGCCGATGTCGGCATCCTCGAGCGAAACGCGGCACGGAAAGCCGGGTGTGGCGTCAACCGTCATCCGCACCACGCCGCGTTCGGCAAGAGCTGTATCCGAGAGCCCATAGAGCTCGACGAAGGGCGCCGGGTCGAGGCCGCGGATCACGAAGCCGCTCATGCCACGCCCTCCCGCTTGCGCAGGGCGACCTTGCGATCGAGCCCGTAGGCATAGCCGCCAAGCGTCCCGTCGCTACGCTGTGCGCGGTGGCAGGGGATGACGATCGAGACATGGTTCGCCCCGCATGCGGTGCCGGCCGCGCGGACTGCCCTGGGATTGCCGGCGAGCGCGGCGAGCTCGGTATAGGTCCGGGTTTCGCCCGCCGGGATGGCCCGCAACGCCTGCCACACTGCCTCCTGAAACGCGGTGCCTTGCACGTCGAGCGGCAGATCCTGATCACGCTCGGGCGATTCCACGCTGGCCACGACGCGTGCTGCGAGATCGGCGAGCGCGGCGCCGCCGGGTACGATCTCGGCATGCGGGAAGCGCTGTCTCAATGCCTCCTCACCCTCATCGAACGACACCCGGCACAGGCCTTTGTCAGTCGCGGCGACAAGCATCGGGCCGAGGCTGGTATCGGCGATCGTCCAGCGGATCGTCACGCCCGCGCCGCCCTTGCGCCATGCGCTCGGCGTCATACCGAGCCGTTTTGCGCCGTCCTCATAGAAGCGGCTTGGCGCCGAATAGCCCGCTTCATAGATTGCCTGGGTCACTGTATTCTCCTCGATCAATGCCTTGGCCGCGCGCTGGGCGCGCAAGCCACGCGCATAGGCGGCCGGGGTGACTCCGGTCGCGCGCTTGAACAGGCGGTGGAAATGATGCGGCGCATAGCCGACCTGCGCCGCGAGCTCTTCGAGTCCGAGACCGTCCTCGCTCGCCTCGATCAGCGCGACCGCCTCGGCCACCGCGACCCGATCGCGCCCGACTTCGTCGGGTTTGCAGCGCAGGCAGGCACGGAAACCCGCCGCGCGGGCCTCTGCGCCGTCGCGGTAGAACCGCACATTCTCACGCTTGGGGTGGCGCGCCGGGCAGCTCGGCTTGCAATAGATGCCGGTCGTGGTGACCGCGCCGACGAAGCGGCCGTCAAAAGCGCGATCACGGCGGTTGAAGGCCGCCCAGGCGCTGTCGGAGTCGATGGCTGTTTGCTGTGTCATGCCGTGGATATAGGCCGTACGCGGAGAGGCGACATCCCGACACTTGCGCTCAAAGCGCCGCCTCCTCCTCCTCCTCCGGCGTCACCGGGAGGTGCCTGGCTCCAGCACGCCGGACCGCAGCCAGTCTAGAATTAACGTCTGCGAGACGTCGTCGAACGCCAGTTCATGCCCCACGCCCGGCACAAGTTGGAGCCTCGCCGATGGGTTCGCGGCAGCAAGAGCTCGGGCATGGGCGACCGATACGAGCGTGTCTGCGGTCCCCTGCAACAATAATATCGGACAGGTGACGGCAGGGAATTTCGCCACATTCTCGAACCGATCCAGGACGAGAAGCTTGGTCGGAACGTACGGATACTGGTCGCCGGCGACACGGACGAGACTTGCAAAACCGGAAGCCAGGACAAGCCCGCCGATCCTGTGCCGGGCCGCGATTTCGGTGGCAGCGCCCGAGCCGAGCGAGTTGCCGATGACGACGATCCGCCGCGCTTCTATCCCTTTCGTTGCGAGCCAGCTCATGCTTGCCTCGCCATCGAGATATAGGCCTTGCTCGGTGGGCGATCCCGGATTGCCGCCATAGCCGCGATATTCTGGCAGGAGCGCTCCATAGCCCTGCGCAACCAGGAACCGGGTCGCATAGACGCTTCCCTCGATGTCGCTGCCATTGCCGTGGAAGAACACCAATGTCGGCAGCCCCGGCTTTGCCGGGCGATAAAAGGCGCGAAGCTTCAGGCCATCACTGGTCTCGATCCGGACGTCGTCGAAACCGGCCGGACGCACTGCTATCGTCTTGGGCGCGGGGTAAAGCAGGCTGCGCTGGAACAGGAAGAGCCCGCCCACCAGCACGAGGTAGAGCAGCAGCGCCGCTCCAAGGACGATCAGCACGATTTTTCGAACTCGCCTCATCCGCCGTTCGCATGGAACAGGGCCAGCGTCCGTTCCTTCGCGAGTTCGCTGCTCGGCTCGTGATAATCCTTGCGCCGGTCCGAATTGAAGCCGTGTCCGGCCTCATAGATATAGACAGTCGCATTGGGATGGTTCGCGGCGATGACCTTCTCGACCCCTTCCATCGGGATGCCGTGATCATAACGACCGAAATGGAGGATCACCGGCACCTTCGGCACTTCGCCTGCCGCGGCGGGAATCAGGCTGCCATAATAGCTCGAGGCAGCCGCCACGCCGTGCATCCGCGTCGCGGCGAACCATGCGATCGAGCCGCCATAACAATAGCCGACCACGAAGACCGGGCCCTTTTCCCTGAGCGCGTCCACGCAGGTCTGGACATCGGCGAGCGACAGATCGAACGGATGGAGCTGGCGCGCGAGCTCGACGCCTCGCGCGAGCCCGTCGCCTGAATAATCGGCCTCGAAACCGGGATGCTCGCGATCGAACAAGGCCGGCGCCAGCACCTCATAGCCGTCAGCGGCATATTCCTCGGCGAGATCGCGGATATGATCAGTGACGCCGAAGATTTCCTGGACCAGGACCAGCCCGCCGCGCCGCTCGCCTTCCGGCGGGGCGTGATAGACGCCAATCTCGGCGCCGTCGGACATCGTCATCTTTTCCATTGCGCCTGCCATGCCACGATCCCTCCTTCTTCCTGGCGTCTTCTGGGCAGCGGCATATCGCGGTGCAAGCGGGATTCGGAGATTGCACGAACGCGCGACAAGGGTCAGCCTGCGCCATAACCCGATTCAAAAGATCGGGCCGGGGGAGGTGGCTGGATGAAAACAGCGGGAAAGATATTTGTCGGCATCGCGGTTCTGGGGATATCGGGCTTCGGATATGCTCTCGGCCCTCATGTTGCCGGCGATTTCGACGCTTTCATGCTGCGGCGCCATGCCGAATCGGCCTGCCGATGCGAGCGGCATGGCGGCCCGACCGCGAGACAGACGTGCTGGGCTGACTTCGAAAAGGAGCTGGCCGCGAGACACGCTCAACCTGGCCTCCACAGTTTTTGCGAGGCAATCATTCGCCCCGAGCCATATGTGTGGACCGAAAATGGCAGCGAGCATCGGATCTCCAAACGCTACACCACCGATGTTCTCCCCGGCGGTCCGTTGATCCTGTGCAGCAGAAGAGAAGCCGGGGCGGTTGAAGAGGCCGTCAGCAAGGACTGGGACCAGCACGGCAGGATCACCCCCGCGACCGAGAAGCTGATACGCGACATCGTGCGTGACGATGCTTATACTCCTCCGCTCTTCGACGCCCCCTTGTGCGGCTGAGCGCGACTCCAAGCCCGGACCTTGCATCGCAGCGAACCCGATGCTAACCGCCCGGCGACCCATCCGGGGGGCCGATTCCGGCCTCCCTTTTCGTATGGGTCGCGCAACCCGTTCCAAACGAGGATTTCAATCGCGTGGAGACATCCGGCGGTATTCAAGCGAGCTTAAGCGGACGCTACGCGACCGCACTGTTCGAGCTCGCGCGTGACGCGAAGACGATCGACACGGTCGAGGCAAGCCTCGCCAATGTGCGTGCCGCGCTCGAACAGTCCGACGACTTCGCGCGCCTCGTCGCAAGCCCGCTCGTCAGTCGCAAGGATGCGGCCGCAGCTGTGGCGGCGAGCGCCGCTGCGATGGGGATCGACCCGACCACGAAGAATTTCCTGGGCGTACTCGCCGAGAATCGCCGCCTCGCCCAGCTGCCCGCGATCATCCGGGCATTCCGCGCGCTCGCTGCCGATTATCGCGGCGAGACCACGGCCGAGATCGTCTCGGCGCATCCGCTTTCCGCAACCCAGGTCGATGCCCTGAAGCAGCAGCTTCGCACCCGCATCGGCCGTGACGTTGCCGTCGACCTGTCGGTCGATCCCTCCCTGCTTGGCGGGCTGGTCGTGAAGATCGGTTCGCAGATGATCGATAGCTCGATCAAGACCCGTCTCAACACTCTCGCGCATGCAATGAAAGGCTGACAGCTTCACGCTGTTGGGAAAGGCTGACAATGGATATCCGCGCCGCTGAAATCTCGAAGGTCATCAAAGACCAGATCGCCAACTTCGGTACCGAGGCTGAAGTCTCCGAAACCGGCCAGGTGCTCTCGGTCGGCGACGGCATCGCGCGCATTCACGGGCTCGACAACGTCCAGGCGGGCGAGATGGTCGAGTTCTCGAACGGCGTGCAGGGCATGGCGCTCAACCTCGAGGCCGACAATGTCGGCGTGGTGATCTTCGGCTCGGACTCGGAGATCAAGGAAGGCGATGTCGTCAAGCGCACCGGCACGATCGTCGACGTTCCGATCGGCAAGGAGCTGCTCGGCCGCGTGGTCGACGGCCTCGGCAACCCGATCGACGGTAAGGGCCCGATCGCGACGACTCAGCGCAGCCGCGTCGAGGTGAAGGCGCCGGGCATCATCCCACGCACCTCGGTGCATGAGCCGGTGCAGACCGGCCTGAAGGCGATCGACGCGCTCGTTCCCGTCGGCCGCGGCCAGCGCGAGCTGATCATCGGCGATCGCCAGACCGGCAAGTCGGCTGTCGCGATCGACACCTTCATCAACCAGAAGACGGTCAATGCCGGCGACGACGAGTCGAAGAAGCTCTATTGCATCTATGTCGCGATCGGCCAGAAGCGCTCGACCGTGGCGCAGCTCGTCCGCACCCTGACCGAAAATGGCGCGATGGACTATTCCATCGTCGTCGCCGCGACCGCGTCGGACCCGGCGCCGCTGCAGTTCCTCGCGCCCTATACCGGCACCGCGATGGGCGAATATTTCCGCGACAACGGCATGCATGCGCTGATCGTGTTCGACGATCTGTCGAAGCAGGCAGTCGCCTATCGCCAGATGTCGCTGCTGCTGCGCCGCCCGCCGGGCCGCGAAGCCTATCCCGGCGACGTGTTCTATCTCCACTCGCGCCTACTCGAGCGCGCCGCGAAGATGAACAAGGATAATGGTTCGGGCTCGCTTACCGCGCTCCCGATCATCGAGACCCAGGCGGGCGACGTGTCGGCATATATCCCGACCAACGTGATCTCGATCACCGACGGCCAGATCTTCCTTGAAACCGACCTGTTCTTCGCCGGCATCCGCCCCGCGATCAACGTCGGCCTTTCGGTCAGCCGCGTCGGTTCCGCCGCGCAGACCAAGGCGATGAAGAAGGTGTCGGGCTCGATCAAGCTCGAGCTCGCCCAGTATCGCGAGATGGCGGCGTTCGCCCAGTTCGGTTCGGACCTCGATGCCTCGACCCAGAAGCTGCTCAACCGCGGCGCGCGCCTGACCGAGCTGCTCAAGCAGGCCCAGTTCAGCCCGCTGCCGTTCGAGGAGCAGACGGCTTCGATCTTCGCCGGCACCAACGGCTATCTCGATACCGTGCCGGTGCAGGACGTGGTGCGTTACGAGGCAGCGATGCTTGCTGATCTGCGCGCCAACCATGCCGATGTGCTGACGACGATCCGCGATACCAAGGATCTCGGCGATGACGCCAAGAAGGGCCTGGTTGCGGCGCTCGACGCGTTCGGCAAGACTTTCGCGTAACAACTAACTTGTGTCCCCGCGAAGGCGGGGACCCAGTCTGGGCTCCCGCCTTCACGGGAGCACAAGAAGGACCAAGATGGCATCTCTTAAGGCCCTCAAGATCCGCATCGGCTCAGTGAAGTCGACGCAGAAGATCACCAAGGCGATGAAGATGGTCGCCGCCGCGAAGCTGCGCCGGGCGCAGGAAGCGGCGATTGCCGCGCGGCCCTATGCTCTGCGCCTCGAAAAGGTGATGGCGAGCCTCGCCTCGCAGGTGACCGTCAGCGAATCCTCGCCCAAGCTGCTCGCAGGCACCGGCAAGGACCAGGTGCACCTCCTGATCGTCGCTACCTCGGAGCGCGGTCTCGCGGGCGCGTTCAACTCGAATATCGTGCGCGCCGCGCGCCGCAAGGTCGAGGAGCTGATTGCTGACGGCAAGACGGTGAAGATCTACATCGCCGGCAAGAAGGGTCGTGTCCTGCGCCGCTTCTTCCCGAACCTGATCGTCGCCGATCACGAGATGGGCTATATCAAGAATGTCGCCTTTGCCGATGCGCGCGCGATCGCGGACGACGTGATCGCCCGCTTCCAGGCCGGCGAGTTCGACGTCGCTCACCTGTTCTACGCCCGCTTCCAGTCGGCGCTGGTGCAGGAGCCGGTTGGCCGCCAGATCATCCCGGTCGCGATCGACACGACGGCGGCACCTGTCGCTAACGGCGGCGCCGCGGTGGACTATGAGCCGGACGAGGAATCGATCCTCGCCGAACTGCTCCCCCGCAACGTGGCGATCCAGATCTTCGGCGCGCTGCTCGAAAACGCGGCGTCGGAGCAGGGTTCGCGCATGACCGCGATGGACAATGCCACGCGCAATGCCGGCGACATGATCAACAAGCTGACGATCCAGTACAACCGTGCCCGCCAGGCCGCGATCACCACGGAACTGGTCGAAATCATCTCTGGCGCCGAAGCGCTCTAAGCAGTCCGAAGCAAGGAAACATACGATGGCAACCGCAGCCCCAACCACCAAGAAGCCCGCCGCCAAGCGTGCGCCCAAGGCAGCAGCGCCTGCGGCAGCCACCACGGCGTCCGCGCCAGTTGCGACGACCAACAATGTCGGCCGTATCAGCCAGGTGATCGGCGCCGTCGTCGACGTCGCCTTCCCGCAGGGCAGCCTGCCGGCGATCCTGTCGGCGCTCGAAACCGACAATAACGGCAACCGCCTCGTCCTCGAGGTCGCGCAGCATCTCGGCGAGAACACGGTGCGCACCATCGCGATGGACGCGACCGAGGGCTTGACCCGCGGTCAGACCGTCACCGACACCGGCTCGCAGATTCGCGTGCCCGTCGGCCCGAAGACGCTCGGCCGAATCCTCAACGTGATCGGCGAGCCGATCGACGAACGCGGCCCGGTCGGCCATACCGAGACGTCGCCGATCCACGCCTCGGCCCCGCTGTTCGTCGACCAGTCGACCGAGAGCGCGATCCTGGTCACCGGCATCAAGGTCATCGACCTGCTCGCGCCCTATGCGAAGGGCGGCAAGATCGGCCTGTTCGGCGGCGCCGGCGTGGGCAAGACCGTGCTGATCCAGGAACTGATCAACAACATCGCCAAGGGGCATGGCGGCACCTCGGTGTTCGCCGGCGTCGGCGAGCGGACCCGTGAGGGTAACGATCTCTATCACGAGTTCCTCGACGCGGGCGTTATCGCCAAGGATGCCGACGGCAATCCGCAGTCCGAGGGTTCGAAGGTCGCGCTGGTGTACGGCCAGATGAACGAGCCGCCGGGCGCCCGCGCCCGCGTCGCGCTGTCGGGCCTGACCATCGCTGAATATTTCCGCGACGTCGAAGGCCAGGACGTGCTGTTCTTCGTCGACAACATCTTCCGCTTCACCCAGGCGGGCTCGGAAGTGTCGGCGCTGCTCGGCCGTATTCCGTCGGCGGTGGGCTATCAGCCGACCCTGTCGACTGACATGGGCGCGCTGCAGGAGCGCATCACCTCGACCAACAAGGGCTCGATCACCTCGGTGCAGGCGATCTACGTGCCCGCCGACGATCTTACCGACCCGGCACCGGCAACCTCCTTCGCCCACTTGGACGCGACAACCGTGCTCAACCGCGCGATCTCGGAAAAGGGCATCTATCCGGCCGTCGATCCACTCGACTCCACCAGCCGCGTGCTCGAGCCGCGCATCGTCGGCCAGGAGCATTACGACACCGCCCGCGCCGTCCAGTCGACGCTGCAGAAGTACAAGTCGTTGCAGGACATCATCGCCATTCTCGGTATGGATGAACTGTCCGAGGAAGATAAGCTGACCGTATCGCGCGCGCGCAAGATCGAGCGTTTCCTCAGCCAGCCATTCCACGTCGCCGAGGTCTTCACCGGCATTTCGGGCAAGTTCGTCCAGATCGAAGACACGGTGAAGAGCTTCAAGGCAGTGGTCGAGGGTGAATATGATCACCTGCCCGAGAGCGCTTTCTACATGGTCGGCGGCATCGAGGAAGCGATCGCCAAGGCCGAGAAGATGGCGCAGGAAGCGTAAGTCACTTAAGCCCCTCCCGCTTGCGGGAGGGGTTGGGGTGGGCGCCCGGCTCAAGCTGGACGCACCGCCCGCGATAAACCGGGTGCCCACCCCCAGCCCCTCCCGCAAGCGGGAGGGGAGTGAGAAAAGAAGATGCTGCACTTCGAACTCGTCACGCCTGAAAAGCTCGTCCGCTCGGAGGAGGTCTATATGGTCGTCGTCCCCGGCAGCGAGGGCGATTTCGGTGTGCTCGAAGGGCATGCCCCGGTCATGTCGACGATCCGCGACGGCGCGCTTTCCATCTATCGCACCGAAAAGGGCGAGCCCGAGAGGCTCGCCATCGAAGGCGGATTCGCCGAAGTGAGCGCGGCAGGCCTTACGATTCTCGCCGAACGTGTCGGCGACACCGCATCACTGGGTACGCCGGTAACTCCAGCGCATTGATCTGCCCCCGTCGATCATCGATATCTCGGCATTGAGGGCCTCGCCCTCCATCCAGTAGCGGATGCGCTGCGGATAATCATGGGCCGGGTTCGCGAAGACGATCTCGCGCGGTCCCTGCGACACCATCGGAAACATGACGCGGGCACCGCCCTGAGGCGACACCCAATAAGCCGGCTTGCCGTCCGGCCCGGCGATGATCTCGGTCGCTTCCCATTCGCGCAGCGTCTCGCCCGCGCCACTCCGGCCCGCGCCAAGCATGATGCCGCCACGCGGCGCCATCCAGCATTCCTCGGTCCAGCGGTCGCCGCCGGCCTGCTCCCAGCATCCCGCCATCCAGCCAGGCAGATCGCCGCCAGGCTTGGGCTGAGCATTTGATTGAGCCGGGGCCGGCCCGCTCGCGATGATCGCAAGTGCCGTCAATATCTGCAGCGTCAGGCGCATGATCTGCTCCCCCGTGACCTCGAGAGAAAGGCCATAGCGCAAAAAAGCGACGATCGCACCGACCCCGTGGTTTGGTTAGTCAATTGTCAAGCCTTGGCCGCTACCTCTGCTCCCACGTTTGAGGGATCCTACCATATGAGTGCATTTGGGCGTCGTCCCGGTGTGAGCAACGGAGCCGCGGCCCGCCCGGCCTTTGGCGTCGCGCGCCCAATGCAGGGTGGCGGTGCCCGCCCGGCCGAGCCGGAAGGCGGCTCGCAGTTCCCGCCGATCGTCAATCTGCCGACTCCCGGGGACGGTTCACCGCCCACCGGCAATATGCCAGGTGCGCAGCAGGACGCGCTGACCCGGCTCGCCGAGCGCCAGAATGCCTCGGGCGATGCGGGCAACAGCAAGGTCGAGGGTTTCGAAAGCTCGATCCACAAGATCAAGGAGCAGGTGCTCCCTCGCCTGCTCGAACGCGTCGATCCGGAAGCGGCGGCAACGCTCAACAAGGACGAGCTGGCCGAGGAATTCCGCCCGATCATCGGCGAGGTGCTCGCCGAACTCAAGCTGACGCTCAACCGGCGCGAACAGTTCGCGCTCGAAAAGGTGCTGGTCGACGAGCTGCTCGGCCTTGGGCCGCTCGAGGAATTGCTCGCTGATCCGAACATCAGCGACATCATGGTCAACGGCCCCGAACAGACATTCGTCGAGCGCAAGGGCAAGCTCGAACTTGCGCAGATCCAGTTCCGCGACGAGGAACACCTGTTCCAGATCGCGCAGCGCATCTGTAACTCGGTCGGCCGCCGCGTCGACCAGACCACCCCGCTCGCCGACGCCCGTCTCAAGGACGGCTCCCGCGTCAACGTGATCGTGCCGCCGCTGTCGCTGCGCGGCACCGCGATCTCGATTCGTAAATTCTCCGCCAAGCCGATTACGCTCGACATGATGGCCGGCTTCGGCTCGATGAGCCCGAAAATGGCGACGGCGCTGAAGATCGCCGGCGCCTGCCGCTTCAACGTCGTCATCTCGGGCGGTACCGGTTCGGGCAAGACGACCATGCTCAACGCCCTGTCGAAGATGATCGACCCGGGCGAGCGCGTGCTGACGATCGAGGACGCGGCCGAACTCCGGCTGCAACAGCCGCACTGGCTGCCGCTCGAAACCCGCCCGGCCAACCTCGAAGGCCAGGGCGAAATCAGCATCCGCGATCTCGTCAAGAACGCCCTGCGTATGCGCCCTGACCGCATCATCCTCGGCGAAATTCGCGGCTCCGAGTGTTTCGACATGCTCGCGGCCATGAATACGGGCCATGACGGCTCGATGTGTACGCTCCACGCCAACTCCCCGCGCGAGGCTCTCGCCCGTATGGAGAACATGGTGATGATGTCCGACATCAAGGTGCCGAAGGAGGCGATCAGCCGCCAGATCGCCGATTCGGTCGAGATGATCATCCAGGTGAAGCGTCTCCGTGACGGTTCTCGCCGTGTGACCAACGTGACCGAGGTGATCGGCATGGAGGGCCCGGTGATCGTGACCCAGGAGCTGTTCAAGTTCGAATATCTCGACGAGAGCGCCGACGGGAAGATCATCGGCGAGTATCGCTCGATGGGCCTGCGGCCGTACACGCTGGAAAAGGCCCGGCAATTCGGCTTCGATCAGGCGTATCTCGAGGCGTGCCTGTAAAACTCCTTCTCCACTTGGGAGAGAAGGATAAGGTCAGCTCTTGTAAGCAATGCTCGCCAGGACAGCAGCAGCGAACAATGCGAGGACCTGGACGGTCGGCCAGTCGATAATCCCGATCTTGTCGAGATTCACCCGCCGCTTGCGCCGCCAATCCCGAAAACCGGCAAAGATCGCGAGCGCCAGGCTCGCGCCCGCGCCAGCCCAGAATTCACCCGACATGGATCAGCTCAATCGCCGAGCTTCTCGATCTTTTCGTGGAGGCGGCTGAGCTCGGCCTTGAGTGCTGCGATCTCGGCATCCTTGCCGGCGGCAGGTGCTTCGGCCGGCGCATCGCCGGGTTTTACCCCGCCGGGCTTGAACGCAGCGGCCGCCGCCTCGAACATCTGGAGGTTGCGCTTGGCGATCTCGGCGAAGGGCGAATTAGCGAAAGCGCCCTCGACCGCCGATTTGAACTGCTCATGGTTGCGGCGGAAGCTGTCCATCGATGCTTCGAGATAGCCAGGCACCATCGTCTGCATCGAATCGCCGTACATCGCGATAAGCTGGCGGAGGAAATTGACCGGGAGCATGGTCTGCCCCCGCGCCTCTTCCTCCATGATGATCTGGGTCAGGATATTATGCGTGATGTCGTCTTCGGTCTTCGCATCGACGACCTTGAAGTCCCGCCCCTCGCGCGTCATCGCCGCGAGATGCTCGAGCGTGATGTAGGACGAGGTCTCGGTATTATAGAGACGCCGGTTCGCATATTTCTTGATAATGACCGGGCCGTCGCCGGTATTGTGCTTCTTCATGGGAAGGCTCCCAGCCCCAGTGATTGATCCGTCTGTAACACCCTTTATTGCCGCACCGCAACACGGTCCGCGACCCTTGACGCTGTTCCTGGAAATGTTGCGCCGCGAAACTGCAACATTGCCTGAACAAAGGGCCGCCGCGCTCGCCGGGTTGCGCGCCTATCAGGAAGCGCCGCGCGGCAAGCCACGCCGCCTCGCACCGGTGGCCTATGGCAAGGGCCGGGTGCGGTTGCGTGATTATGGAGCGAAGGGTGGCACCGGCCGGCCGGTGATCCTGATACCGTCGTTGATCAACCCGCCCTTCATCCTCGACCTCAGCCCTGAAACCTCGTTGGCGCGCTGGCTGGCGAGTCGCGGCTTTCGCCCGTTGTTGCTCGACTGGGGCACGCCAGGGCCGGAAGCACGCGATATGGACGTGACGGCGCATGTCGAGCAATTGCTGCTGCCGCTGATCGCGAAGCTTCCCGAGCCGCCGGTGCTGGCCGGATATTGCCTTGGCGGGACGATCGCGCTCGCCGCTGCCTGCGCGGTGCCGGTGGCAGGTCTCGCGATGATTGCGGCGCCCTGGCATTTCGCAGGCTTCGGCAGCGCGGCGCAGGCCGATATCGATGAGCTTTGGCGCACCGCACAACCCGTCTGCGAGACGCTTGGGCTGGTACCGATGGAAGTCCTGCAGAGCGGCTTCTGGCGGCTCGATCCGGCGCGCACGATCGCCAAATATGTCGCCTTTGCGGGCCTGGAGCCGGGCAGCCCCGCCGCTGCATCCTTTGTCGCTCTCGAGGACTGGGCCAATGCCGGCGCGCCGCTGACCTATGCGGCCGGCAGACAGCTGTTCGAGGATTTCATCGGGTCCGACATCCCCGGTCGCGGCACCTGGCGAGTCGGCGGCGCGACCGCCGATCCCGCGCGCCTCCCCTGCCCGGCGATCGACTTCGTGTCGCTCAGCGACCGGATCGTGCCCGCCGCCAGCGCCGCCAATCTGCCCGACCGTCATGACCTTGGCGCCGGGCATGTGGGAATGATCGTCGGGCGCAGTGCGCGGGCGCAACTCTGGGAACCGCTGGCGGACTGGCTAAGCGCGCTCCCCGGCACTAGATAGGCGCCGAATCCCAACCGGAGCCCCCTTATCATGACCGACATCGTCATCACTGCCGCAAAGCGCACGCCCGTGGGCAGTTTCCTCGGCGCCTTTGGCAGCACGCCGGCGCATGAGCTTGGCCGAATCGCGATCGAAGCGGCGCTGGCGCAGGCAGGCGTTGCGGGCGATGAGGTCTCCGAGGTGATTCTCGGCCAGGTGCTGACCGCCGCGCAGGGCCAGAATCCGGCCCGCCAGGCATCCATGGCGGCGGGCGTGCCGAAGGAAATCCCGGCCTGGGGCATCAACCAGGTCTGCGGATCGGGCCTGCGCGCGGTGGCGCTGGCGGCTCAGGCGATTGCGACCGGCGACTCCCGGATCGTCGTCGCGGGTGGCCAGGAATCCATGTCCCTCTCGACCCATGCGCAGAATCTGCGCGGCGGCACCAAGATGGGCAATCTCTCACTGGTCGACACGATGATCAGCGATGGCCTGACGGACGCCTTCAACAATTATCACATGGGCATCACCGCCGAGAACCTCGCCGAGCAATACCAGATCACGCGCGGGCAGCAGGACGAGTTCTCGGTGCGCTCGCAGAACCTCGCCGATGCGGCGCGCTCCTCGGGACGGTTCAGGGACGAGATCGTGCCGGTGACGATCAAGGGCCGCAAGGGCGACACGATCGTCTCCGACGATGAATATATCCGCGCCGGCGTGACGCTGGAGAGCATCTCGGGCGTGCGCCCCGCCTTCAAGAAGGACGGCACCGTGACCGCGGCGAATGCCTCGGGCCTGAACGACGGCGCGGCCGCGCTGGTGATCATGAGCCGCGCTGAAGCCGAGAGGCGCGGCGCCCCGATCCTCGCGCGGATCGCAAGCTGGGCTTCCGCTGGTGTCGACCCCTCGATCATGGGGATCGGCCCGGTGCCGGCGACGCGGCGTGCGTTGGAGAAAGCGGGCTGGAGCATTGCCGACCTCGACCTGATCGAAGCGAACGAGGCGTTCGCGGCGCAGGCCCTGTCGGTCGGCAAGGAGCTTGGTTGGGATGCGGAGAAGGTCAACGTCAATGGCGGCGCGATCGCGATCGGCCACCCGATCGGCGCGAGCGGCGCCCGCGTGCTGACCACGTTGATCTACGAGATGGGCAAGCGCGACGCGAAGAAGGGCCTGGCGACACTCTGCATCGGCGGCGGCATGGGTATCGCCATGTGTGTGGAGCGGTAGGCCCAGCCTTTGCCCCTTCTCCGACGAAGGCCGGGGAAGGGAACAGGTCTGGCGGTGGCTAGTCCTGCCAAACCCGATCGAACCGCGCGCCGAGACTCGTCAGCAATTCATATTGCGACATGCCGGACCTGCGCGCAGCCTCGGGCAGCGCATAATCGAGCGCGAGCCAGTCGCCCTCGCCGAGCTGCGGCGCCGCATCCACATTCACCGCGACCAGGTCCATCGAAACGCGCCCGAGTACCGGCAGGCTCTTGCCTTCGAACGACGCGGCGCCGGTGTTTGAAAAGCCCCGGAAATAGCCATCGGCATAGCCGATATTGAGGATCGCGACCTCGGTATCGGCGGGCGCGGTGAAGGTTGCGTTGTAGCCGATCGTCTGGTCGGCGCGTACAGTGCGGCGCTGCAGGATCTGCGCCTCGGGCGTGACGACCTGCCGGATCGCACCGAGCTCGGGGCTGGGCACGCCGCCGTATAGCGCGAGGCCCGGCCGGGTCAGGTCGAACGCGTAGTGCCTGCCGAGACCGATGCCGGCGGAGTTGGCGAGGCTCATCCGTTTCGCATTGGTCCGGCCGAACAGGCCAGTGAAGGTCGCGAGCTGGCGATCGTTCATCGCCACGTCCTCGTCGGCACAGGCAAGGTGGCTCATCAGCGTTTCGATGGCGAGGCCATCGAGCAAGCCGTTATCGACATCGGCGACCGCCAGGCCAAGGCGGTTCATGCCGGTATCGACCATCACGTCGCAGGCGCCACCGCCTGCCGCCTTCCACCGCGTGACCTGAGCCGGCGTGTTGAGGACCGGGCGGGCAATACCGCTGAGCGCCAATTCCATGTCGTCTTCGCGAACCCCGTGCAATATCGAGACCGGCACGCCGAGCGGGGCCAGCAACTCAGCCTCCGCCCAGGTTGCAACGAAGAAATCACGGCAGCCCTCGACAGCCAGCCGCTTCACAACGTCGATCGCACCAAGGCCATAGCCATCTGCCTTGACCGCCGCGCCGCACGCCGCCTGCGCGCTCATCGCGGCAAGGGTGCGCCAATTATAGGCAAGCGCGGAACCGTCGAGGCGAAGGCGAAGAGGTGAAGTCATCCTAGGAGCGGTTAGCGGTGCACCGCTGACTCCGCTAGTCCGCGCTGGCTGTCCCGGGCCTGGTTTCGCGCAGGCCGAATGCGGTTACCACCAGCGCCATCGCGACAACGACCCAGGTGTACCAGAGGCCGGCATAGGGGTCGCCGGTCTTCGCGACGATATATTGGCCGATCACCGGCAGGAAACCGCCGAAATAGCCAGTGCCGAGATGATAGGGGATCGACATCGAGCTGTAGCGGATACGTGGCGGGAACATCTCCGAGAGCAGGGCTGCGACCGGGCCGTAGGTGATACCCGAGAGCGCGGCGAGCGCCAGGATCGCGGTGATAAGCTTGAGGATGCCGAGCGGGCTCGGCACGACCTTGTCGAGATTATAACCCGCCCTTGCGAGTGCCGCGTCGAGCCCGGCCGAACTCGTATCCGCCACCGGCACGCCGCCGATCTCGACCAGCGTGACCGGCGTATGCTCCTTCTTGTAGGCGACGCCCTTTTTCGAGAAGTAATCGAGCAGCCGGCCACATTCATCGGTCTGTTTCGCAGCGAACGGATTATATTCGCAGACCGGGCCCGAGATGATCACCGGCGCCCGGTGCGCGGCCCTGGTGAGGGCTGGATTGGCTGATGTGCCCATCATCCAGAAGATCGGGAAGAGAAGCACGAGCGTCATCGCATAACCGAGGATGATCGGCGTCTTGCGGCCCACCTTGTCGGAGAGCCGGCCGAAATAGATGAACCAGAAGATCCCTGCGGTCGCGCCGACGCCGGTGATGAGCTGCGCGGTCGTCTCCTCGACGCGCATCGTCGTCTGGAGGAAGGAAAGAACGGTGAACATCGCCGTGTACCAGATCACCGTCAGCCCCGCCGCGATGCCGAACAGGGCAACGAACAGGCGTTTGAGATTGCCCGGATAGGTGAAGCTTTCCGTGAAGGGGTTCTTCGCGGTCTCGCCGGCTTCCTTCATCTGCCTGAATACGGGGCTTTCGGAGAGCTTGAGCCGCATCCACAAGGACACAGCAAGCAGCAGCAGCGAGAAGACGAACGGAATGCGCCAGCCCCAGTCGTTCCAGACTGAAACCGGCAGCAGAAATTTGGTCAGCAGCACGACGGCGAGGCTGAGGATGAAGCCGCCGCCGACGCTCGCCTGGATGAAGCTTGTGAAATAGCCGCTCCTCCCCTGCGGCGAATGCTCGGCGACATAGATTGCAGCGCCGCCATATTCCCCGCCGAGTGCGAGCCCCTGCAGGATGCGCAGCCCGATGACGATGAACGGCGCGGTGAGCCCGATCGTGGCGGCCGAGGGGACGAGGCCGACCCCTGCGGTCGCGATGCCCATCAGCGTGATGGTGACGAGGAAGGTATATTTGCGGCCGAGCCTGTCGCCGAGAAAGCCGAACAGCACCGCGCCGAGCGGTCGGAAGCCGAAGCCGACCGCGAACACCGCCCAGGTCGCGAGGGTCTGCACGACCTCGTTACCGGCGGGAAAGAAGACGCGGCCGATGATGCCCGAGGCGGCGAGCGTGCCGTAGATGAAGAAATCATACCATTCGAAGATCGTGCCAAGCGCCGACGCGGTGATGACGAGCTGGATGTCCTTCCGGCTCGGCTCGGGCCGCGCCTCCGGGCCAGGTGCCATATCATCGGCCGCGATCGTCGCCATGCTGCTTCTCCCCAAGGGTCGAGAGGTTTAGCGGGATATCGGAGAGCGGCAAGATGGGGCGTGAGGCTGAAAACGCGGGCCATCCGAAAATGGTCGTCGGTCTCCCGGGCTTCGGCCATAACCGGCGCCAGTTGTGCTGATGAGGACGACATGCTCAGCGAAACACTGTTGGACGAAATTCGCGGCCTTCATGCCGGGCCGGACCGTGGCTATCACGGCTGGAGCCATCCGCTCGCGCTCCTGGCGCTTCATGCCGAGGTGGAAACCCTGTTGCATGACTCAGAGGCAGTGCGCTGCGCCATCCTGCTTCACGATGCCATTTACGAGCCGCGCCGGCCGGACAATGAAAGCCGCAGCGCGGCGCTGGCGGCCCGGATGCTGAAGAGCCTGGTGCCGGACGAGACACTGTCCCGCACCATCCGGCTCATCGAGGCGACCGCGCGCCATGCGATCCCCGCTGACCTGCCGGACGATGAGGCGGCCGACATGGCGCTGTTCCTCGACATGGATCTGTCGATCCTCGGCGCCTCACCAAGCGATTTCGATGCCTATGAAGCTGGTGTCCGCCACGAATATCGTGAGGTTCCGGAAGCTGCGTTCCGGCATGGGCGCGCCGCTATCCTGGAGCGCTTCCTGGCGCGCGACGCATTGTATTTTTCGGACTGGGGTCGCGCCCGTTTCGAGGTGGCGGCGCGCGAGAATCTGAAGCGGTCCATCGCAAAACTCAGGGATGGAGAATAACCCAAAGCCGAGGATCAGGCGCTGCGCCCGATCGGCACGCAAAGCAGCCGTCCCTGCCTATCTCGCTCGACGCTCACCTCGATCTCGAACGCCGCGCGCAGATTCTCCGGCGTCAGCACCATCCCGGCCTCGCCCGAGGCGAGAACGCGGCCGTTCTTCAGCAACAGCACATCGTCCGCCACCCGCCCTGCGTGAAGCAGATCGTGGAGGACAATCGCGACCCCTGCCCCACCCCGCGCGACCTGCTGCAGCCGATCGAGGATATCGAGCTGATGTGCCGGATCGAGGCTGGCGAGCGGCTCGTCGGCGAGGAGCCAGTCCGGCTCTCCGGCGAGGACTCGGGCGAGCAGCACGCGCGCGCGTTCGCCACCTGACAGTTCATTGATTGGGCGATCGGCAAGATGGGTCGTCTCTGTCGCGGCCATGGCCTGAATCACAGCTTCGAGATCATGCTGCCCGGGGCCGGCGAAGGGGTTGCGGTGGGGCGCGCGGCCCAAAGCGACGATCTCCACAGCGGCGACATTCCAGTGGACGCTCGCATCCTGGGGAAGATAGCCGATCCTGCGCGCGCGCTCGCGGGAGTCGAGCGCGGTGACACTGCGATCGCCGAGGCGGATGACACCCTGGATCGGTGCGATCAGCGCGGCAGCGACCTTGATCAGCGTGCTCTTGCCCGCGCCATTGGGGCCGAGGATCGCGGTGACGCGGCCGGGACGAAGAGTCGCGCTTACGTCATTGAGCACGCGGCGGCCGGACAGGGCGATGTCCACGCCCTGGATAGTCAGCTCCATGCCGCACGCCCCTTCAGCAACAGCGTCAGGAAGAAAGGGGCGCCGATCAGCGCCATCGCCACGCCGAGCCGGACTTCGCCGGCGCCCGGCGCGAGGCGGCAGAGGCTGTCGGCCGTCAGGACCAGCGCCGCGCCGCCGAGCGCGCTTGGCAGCAGCAGCGCCGAAGGACGGTGGCCAAAGAAGGGGCGGAGGAGATGCGGGACGACAAGGCCGACAAAGCCGACCACACCCGTCACCGCGACGCTGGCGCCGATGGTAAGGCCGGTGCCGAGCACGACCAGCGCCTGAAGCCGGCCAAGCCGGACACCGAGCGAGCGGGCTGCCTCCTCGCCCAGCGTCAGCGCGTTGAGCGATGGGCCGGTCAGGAACAGCAGGATCGTGCCGAGCCCCATGAACGGGAGAGCGGTACGAACATCGTCGAGGCTGCGATCGGTAAGTGCACCCATCAGCCAGTCGATCACCTC
>Ga0105245_10001505_pt1 | contig 21082 bp, 20 predicted proteins | sample KBSM54metaG_FD_81523 | JGI IMG/M metagenome (GOLD analysis project Ga0105245, IMG submission 81523) | Miscanthus rhizosphere microbial communities from Kellogg Biological Station, Michigan, USA - KBS M5-4 metaG | ecosystem: Host-associated > Plants > Roots > Rhizosphere > Soil | place...
GACGCGGCCGTGTCGTCGAATGCGGCGGAGATCTGGATTCCGGTGTCGACGGCGATGCGCAAGTTCGATCGCGATCCGCTCGATGCGCCGGTCGACGAGTTGATCGTGACGGTGAAGGAAGGCGTGTCGACGCGCAAGACCTCCGATCTGATGAAACCGCTCATCGATCGATTGCACGGCAGTGCAGACGACTACGAGATCGTGGTGCCCGAGGCGTTGCTCGAGCAACGAAGGCAGACGCAGCGCATCTTCAATATCGTGATGGGATCGATCGCCGGCATCTCGCTGCTCGTTGGCGGCATCGGGATCATGAACATCATGCTCGCGTCGGTGCTCGAGCGAACGCGCGAGATCGGCGTGCGCCGCGCGATCGGTGCGACGCGACGCGACATCCGCTCGCAGTTCGTGATCGAGTCGTTTGCGATCAGCGTGATCGGCGGCGTCTGCGGGATTGTGATCGGCATCGTGCTGGCGCGGCTCGTCGCCGCGTACGCGGGCTGGCCGACGGTGATCACGGTGTGGTCGCTCGTGCTGTCGACTGGTGTGTCGGTGGCGGTTGGACTCGTGAGCGGGATTTATCCCGCGACACGCGCCGCGGAGCTGGATCCGATCGAAGCGCTTCGTTACGAGTAAACGCGATTTTCGCGAACGCGGCGTCACCTTCGCGTGTTCTTGTAGCGGAGGTTGATGATGACGACGATTCAGGCCACGTTTGCGCCGATCCGGCAAGACTTTCTCCAGCGTGTGCGGCGCGACGGACGCGACGATCTCAATCAGGCGGTGAAGCGAGTCGTGGCGAAGGGCGGCGAGCCGTGCCGCGACGCATTGCGCCGCGCGATGCCGGGCGAGGAACTGATCCTCGCGAGCTACAGCCCGTTCACGGTCGAAGGACCGTATCGCGAGTTCGGACCGGTCTTCGTCTTCGCGAACGACGGCGATCAACCGACGGAGAGCACGCTGAAGATCGGAGCGGCGGACACGTATCTGCGCGATCAGTTCGTCGTCCGCGCGTACTCGCATGACGAAGAGATCCTCGACGCCGCGCTCGTCGCCGCGCCGAACGCGCAGGAGACGATCGACTCGTTCTTCACGCGCGACGACGTGAAGTTTCTGCACGTCCGCTTTCCGACGTACGGCTGCTTCGCGTGCCGGATCGAGCGACCCGCGGTTTACCGGTAGATCAGCCGCCCGCTCTTCGCATCGATCACGACGTTCGCGTCGGGATGGTCGCCGATGTCGATGCCGCGCACTTTGTCGGCGAGCGGCTTCATCGGAAAGTGAATGCGCAGCGGCTTCACCTTCGCTTCGGCCGCGGTGCGGTAGATGCGTTTGTACATTCGCTGAAAGCGCGCGTGATCGCGGTACGTCACGGCGCCGCCGAAGAGAATCGGGATCAGCAACACGGCGATGGCGGCGTCGCGTTTCTCGATCGTGAGAAGAAAGAGAAAGAGCGCGACCGGGATGAGGTACAGGCGTCCGACGAAGTTGTGGAAGTGGATCAGCGTGCCGTTCTCATAGTCGAGGAACATCCCCCAGTAGATGATCGCGCCGCCGATCACGAACAGCGCGGTCAGCACGATCAACCGTGGACGGCGCAGCGCGGCGAGCGACACGGCGAGAAATGCGAATCCCGCGATGAACATCGGCCGCTTCAACGCCTCGATCCAGAACGTCGACGCGAAGTTGATGAGCGTCGGAATCAGATGCTGGCGCTCGAAACCGTGAACGTCGCCGGCTTGTCCGAACGGAACGATGTGCGAGCGGATGACGAAGTAGGTGGCGCCGAGGATGAGGGCGGGGAGAAAGGTCCGAAGGATGCGAGGGAGTGAGATGCGGCCGGCGACCATGAGGATGACGAGAAAGGGGAGGATGAGGATCGCCGTCTCTTTCGCGAAGAACGCGACGCCGAAGATCACGCCGGCGGCGACGTCGCGGCCGCGCGCGAGCTGCGACAAACCCGCAGCGAGGATGAGCATCGCCGTGACGTCGAAGATATTCGCGTACCAGCCTGCAGCGATGAATCCCGAGCCGGAGAAGAGAAACGCGATCGTGAAGAAGAAGCGGCGGCGATCGGATCGCGCGCTCCATCGATCGGCCGCGTTGAGCAGAAGCAGCAGCGCGCCGGTCATCATCAACATGTTGACCAATCGCAGAACGCGCCACGAAACGTTGAAGCTCGGGATGAAGTGGAGGAACACGGCGGCGATCAGCGTCGGCAGCGGACGCCAGAAGCCGAGGGATTGTGTCAGGACGAAATGGATCTTCGTGGCGAGCGAGATCGAGACGTCGCTGAAGTACAGCATGCCGTTCGTCTCGTCCCAGACGTCGGCGATCATCAGCCGGATCGCGAGCACGAACCAGACGAGAATCGCGGCGATCATCGCCGCGCGCCAACCGTTTTTCACGCGCGCAATGTAGCATCGCGTTCGATGCTTGCTGCACTGAGACCGCTGCACTGGGCGAAGAACCTGCTGATCTTCGGGCCGCTGCTGCTCGCGCACCAGATCGGGAGCTCGGCGCGGCTCGTCGACACCCTTCTCGCGTTCGTCGCCTTCTCGCTCGCGGCGTCGGGCACGTATCTGATCAACGACGTGCGCGACGCCGCGCATGACCGCCTGCATCCGACGAAGAAGGAGCGGCTGATCGCGTCCGGCAGGATGACGCCGTCGGCTGCGCTGACCACCGCAATCGTGTTGATCGCCGCGGGACTCGCGCTCGCATTTTTCGTACAGCGGGAAGTGGCGGCGTGGCTCGCCGGATACGTCGTGCTCTCGCTCACGTACTCGATCGTCTTCAAGCGCCGCGTCTTCCTCGACGTCCTCGCGTTGTCGGCGCTCTACTCGATCCGCGTCCTCGCCGGCGGCGCGGCGGCGCGCGTCGAAGTGTCGGACTGGCTGCTGGCGTTGTCGGGATTCATCTTCATCAGCCTCGCGCTGTTGAAGCGCTACGCCGATCTCCGATTCCTTGCGACGCGCGGCGAAGAAGCGCTGCCGGGACGCGACTACAGCAGCGGCGACGTCGATCTTCTGCGCAGCATGGGAGTGTCGACCGGGATGCTCGCGGTGCTCGTCCTCGCGCTGTACGTCACGAGCGAGCAGGTCGCGCGTTTGTACACGCATCGCCGTCTTTTGTGGCTCGTTTGTCCGATGCTGCTCTATTGGATCGCGCACATGTGGTTCCTCGCGCATCGCGGGCGAATCGAAGACGATCCGATCGTGATCGCGGCGAAGGACCCGACGAGTTACATCGTCGCGGCGCTCATCGTCGTCGTCAGCGCGGCCGCGGTGTGACGATGAGCGCGCACGAGTCGTGGGGACGCTTCATTCCGTCGGAGCCGGCGCGCGTCGTCGCTCCCGACTGGACGAGCGAGATTCCGCCGCTCGACACGATCGGCGGCTCGCTGCTCGCGTACGGCCGCGGACGCAGTTACGGCGACGTCTGTCTCAACAACGGCGGAACGCTGCTCGACACGTCGCACCTCGCGCGCCTGCGAAGCTTCGATCGCGAGAATGGCATTCTCGAATGCGAGGCGGGAGCGACGCTCGACGACATCCTTCGCGTGATCGTGCCGGCGGGATGGTTCCTGCCGGTGACGCCGGGGACGAAGTTCGTGACGATCGGCGGCTGTATCGCGAACGACATTCACGGGAAGAATCACCATCGCGCCGGAACGTTCGGGCGATGGGTGCTGTCGTTCGATCTCCTGCGCTCCGACGGCTCGTTTCATTGCTCGCCGACGGAGAATCGCGAGCTGTTCGACGCGACGATCGGCGGACTCGGACTCACGGGCCTCATCACCGCGGCCACGATTCAGATGCGGCGAGTCGACTCGCCGTTCGTGCTCACCGAAGCAATTCCGTTTCGATCGCTCGAGGAGTTTCAGCGGATCTCCGACGAGAGCGATGCGCACTTCGAATACACCGTCGCGTGGATCGATTCATTCGGCGGACGGAACGCGAAGGGGATTTTCTATCGCGGTAATCACACGAACGCGGAAGGACGTGCAGAATCGCGTCCCACATTGCACATTCCGCCGGTCGGGGTGTTGAGCGCGTCGGTCGTGCGAGGATTCAACGCCGCGTACTACCTCATGAGTCAGGATGCGAAGCCGCGCGTGCAGCACTACGATCCGTTCTTCTATCCGCTCGATGCGATTGCGAATTGGAACGTGGCGTACGGCAAGCGCGGATTCTTGCAGTATCAATGCGTCGTGCAATCCATTGACGCCACCGCAGAGATCCTCGATCGCACGGCGCGCTCGCAAATGGCTTCCTTTCTGACTGTGATCAAGAAATTCGGCGACGTCGCATCGCCGGGGATGATGTCGTTTCCGCGCGCGGGAACGACGCTTTGCCTCGACTTCGCCGCGAAGCACAAAGGACTCCTGCCGATGCTCGACGGCTTCGATGAATTGGTCGCGAGCGCGGGCGGCTCCGTCTATCCCGCGAAAGACGCGCGTCTCTCGCCAACGCGATTCCGCGAGTTCTTTCCGCAGTGGGAGTCGTTCGCGCAGCACATCGATCCGCGATTCTCGTCGTCGTTCTGGCGAAGAGTGACGTCGTGAGAGTCGCGATCATCGGCGCCACATCCGCGATCGCCGAGGCGACGGCGCAGAACTTCGCGGAAGAAGGGGCGGAGCTCTTTCTCGTCGCGCGCAACGCGGAGAAGCTCGCCGCCGTCGCCGCCGATCTTCGCGTGCGCGGCGCGGCGCGCGTCGACGAGCTCGTGATCGATGTCGCGCGCCATCGCGAGATCGTCGAAGCCGCCGGCGACGTCGACGCTGTCCTCATCGCACACGGCTCGCTTCCCGATCAGCGCACGATGGAACGCGAGATCGACGCGCAGATCGAGTCGTTCAATCTCAACGCGACATCCGTCATCGCGCTCGCCGGCGCATTTGCGAACGTCATCGGCGACGGCACCATTGCCGTCATCGGCTCCGTCGCTGGCGATCGCGGGCGCCGCTCGAACTACGTCTACGGCGCCGCGAAAGCCGCCATTCACGCGTATTGCGACGGCCTTCGCGGACGCGTGAACGTCGTCCTGATCAAGCCGGGATGGGTCGACACGCCGATGACGCGCGGCATGAAGAAGAACCCGCTCTTCGCGGACGCGCGCTCCGTCGGCCGCGGCATTCATGACGCCATCCTGCGCAAGCGCGGAACTGTGTATCTGCCCGGCTACTGGCGCTGGATTTCACTGATCGTTCGCATGTTGCCGTCGCGGCTCGTTCGCTTCTGACACTATGATCCTCTGATGCGTAGGCGACTCGCGCTCTTTCTCCTGCCGCTCGTCTTTGCAGGCGCGGCATTCGCAGCAGCGCCGGCAAAGAAGCTCGCCGGCGCAACAGCGCCGGCTACGAAACTAACGGTGCCGCCGATTCAACTCAAACACCGGACGCTCGCCAACGGCCTCGAGGTCTACTCGGTCGCGGACCACTCCAGTCCCACGGTCGCGATCCAGGTCTGGTATCGCGTCGGATCGAAAAACGATCCGGACGGCCGCAGTGGATTCGCGCACCTCTTCGAACACCTGATGTTCAAGAGCACCGCGCACATGCCCGCGGAGATGATGGATCGCCTCACCGAAGACGTCGGCGGATTCAACAACGCGTCGACGCGCGACGACGCGACGGAGTATCACGAAGTCGTTCCGTCGAATTACCTCGAGACATTGCTGTGGGCCGAAGGCGACCGCATGGCGAGCCTCAACGTGAACGACGAGAACTTCAAGTCGGAGCGCGACGTCGTGAAAGAGGAGTACCGCTTCCGCGTGCTCTCGCCGCCGTACGGCCGGCTCTTCACCGCGCTCGAGAAAGACTCGTGGGCCGTGCATCCGTACAAGCGTCCGGGCATCGGTAACATCGAAGAGCTCGACGCCGCGACGCTCACCGACGTGCAGGCGTTTCACACGACGTTTTATCGTCCCGACAACGCGGTGCTCGTCGTCGTCGGCGACTTCGATCAAACCCAACTCGACGCATGGACCGACAAATACCTCGGCGTCGTCCCGCATCCGTCGACGCCGATCCCGCGCGTGACCGTGAAAGAGCCGCCGCGCAAAGAGGTGAAGCGATTCGAGGAGCACGGACCGAGCGTGCCATTGCCCGCGGTCGCCGCAACGTGGCTCCTTCCCGAAGCGCGGCACGCCGACAGCGCCGCCCTCTCCGTCACCGCCGCCCTCCTCGGCCTCGGGCAGTCCTCGCGCGTGTACGAGTCGCTCGTCTACAAGAAAAAAATCGCGGTAGAGATCGAAGTCGACGCCGATCTGCGCGAAGACGCCGGGCTCTTCATCGCCTTCGCCGTGTTATCGAATGGTCACAATCCGAACGAAGGCGAAAAGGCTCTGCTCGCCGAGATCGATGCGCTCGCGACGAAGACGATCCCCGCAACCGAGCTCGAGAAAGCGAAGACGCAGCTCATCGCGTCGATCCTCCGCGACCGCGAAACGAACAACGGCAAGGCCATGGACATCGGAAACTCCGTCGTCGTCTTCCACGACGCGAACTTCGTCAACGCGTGGATCGGAAAGCTGCAAGCGGTCACAGCCGCGGATGTTCAGCGCGTCACGAAGAAATACGTTACCGGCGCGCCTCCCGTGCTCATCCATTACACGGCCGAGGGAGGCGCGAAATGAGCAGACGATTCCACGTCCTCGCTTTGTTGTTGTTGATCGTGCCGACTTACTCGAGAGCCCAGCAGACGCCTCCGCCGCCCGCGGCTCCGCGCGCGGCGCGCGTACCGCGTCCGACGGAGCAGACGCTCGCGAACGGATTGCGTGTGATCGTCGTCGAGAAAACGGGACTGCCGCTCGTTGCCGCCCGTCTTCTCGTGAAGACCGGCAGCGAAGCGGATCCGAACGATCGCGCCGGCCTCGCGGACCTGACCGCGTCACTGTTGACGAAGGGAACGAAGACGAAGAGCGCGGAAGAGATCGCACTCGGCGTCGAAGCGCTCGGCGCAACGATCGACAGCGGCGCCGGATGGGACAACTCCTTCGTCACCCTCGGCGCACTCGCGAACAATTTCTCGTCGGCGATGAAGTACGTCGCCGACGTCGTGCTGCATCCGACATTCACGCAGGACGAGATCGATCGCCTGCGCGATCAGAACATCGACGCGCTGAGCGTGGCGATGCAGAACCCCGCGCAGCTCGCGAACTTCGTCGCCGCGCGCGCGCTCTTCGGTGGGGGCCCTTACGGACACAATCAAGGCGGCACGCCCGAGTCGCTGAAGGCGATCACGCGCGATGACGTCGTGAAGTTCCATCGCACGCACTACCGCCCGAACAACGCCGTGCTGATCGTCGCCGGCGACGTGAAACCGGAAACGGTGTTCGCGCTCGCGAAGACGTTGTTCGGTAATTGGTCCAGTGGAGGACAGGCGCCCCCGCCTGTCCAGTCCGAGTCCGTTGCAGCATCCGGCCCGTCCGTCGTCGTGATCGACATGCCCGACGCCGGCCAGGCCGCGGTCGTCGTCACGCGACGCGGTCTCTCGCGCAACGATCCGCAGTACTACAAAGCGATCGTCACGAACGCCGTCCTCGGCGCCGGCTACTCGTCGCGACTCAATCAGGAGATCCGCATCAAGCGCGGACTCAGTTACGGCGCCGGCAGTTTCTTCGACTTCCGCCGCGAGCCCGGCGCGTTCAACGCCGCCGTGCAAACGAAGAATGAATCCGCGATCGAAGTGGCGGGACTCATCGGCGGCGAGGTCAGCAAGATGACGTCGACGTCGGTGCCGGAGTTGGAGCTGACGCCGCGCAAGGCAACGCTGATCGGCGACTTCGGCCGCTCGGTCGAAACAAACTCCGGACTCGTCGGCCGCATCGGCACGCTCGCGCTCTACGGCCTGAGTCTCGATGAGATCAACGCATTCGTCGCGAAGGTGCAGTCGGTGACACCCGCGGACGTGCAGAAGTTCGCCGGCGAAAAACTCAACGGCGACGCGCGGATCGTGATCGTCGGCGACATGAAGAAGATCGGCGACACGCTCAAGGCCGCGTATCCGAACGCCGAGGTGATTCCGATCGATCAGCTCGACCTCAACTCGCCGACACTGAGAAAGAAATGAGCGCGTTTGTCATCCCGAGCCGGCGCAGCGCGGCGAGGGATCCCCATCGCATGTGCGGCCGCGCGTCGTTCATGCGATGGGGATTCCTCGACCGTCCTGCGCCGCTTCGCGGCTCCGGCGGCTCGGAATGACACGGCGCCGCACGCTCGCTGTCGCCGCGGGACTCGCAATCGTCGCGATCCTCGCCGGCGTCGCGATCGTTTGGTGGAGCGTGCGCCGCGCGGCGCATGAGATGACGACGCCGCACGAGACCCTCGTCGACCTCGGCGACGTCGTCACGCACGTTCGCGAGATGAGCCGGCTCGAGACCTACGCGATGCACGTCATGAACGTCTCGACGATCAAGCAGTCGTATCAATTCGTGCCGCGCGTGCTCGGCAGCGACGAGATCACGCTCTACAGCGAAGGCGACGTCATCGCCGGCATCGATCTGTCGCGCGTGCAGCGCACCGACGTCTGGCGCGAGCCTGACGGCACGCTGGTGATTCGGCTGCCCGATCCGCAGATTCTCGTCACGCGGCTCGACAACGCGAAGACGCGCGTGATGAATCGCAAGACGGGACTGTTGCGCCGCGCCGATCCGAATCTCGAGTCCCGCGTGCGCGTGTTCGCCGAGGGAGCGATTCGCAGCGACGCGGTGCGGAAGGGGATTCTGACATCGGCCACGTCGAGCGGAGAGCAGAAGCTCGCCGCATTCGTGCACACACTCGGATTTCAGAAGGTGAAGTTTGTGACGACAGGCGGACCCGCTACACTCAAAGAATGAAGCACGCCATCCTGATTGCCTTCCTCGCCTTCGGCGCATTTGCACAAACGAATGATGACGACGCCGTGACCGCGGCGGCGCTCGCGCAGAACTTTTTCACGCGCAACAACGAGGCGGGCGGTTGGGTGCCGACGGTCGACGTGAACCTCGCGCCGTTGCGCGCAGTTCATGTCGCGTGGCCGGGATTCGACGAGGATCGGACGCACGCGATGATCGTCGGTGCGATGGATCGAACCGCGATCTACATGGCAACGCTGGAGAAGAAGGACGGCGTATGGCGCGCGACGTGGACCGGAACGATGCCGCCGATGCGCGAGGAGCCGCCCGCTCCGCCGCGCGCGCCGCTTCCGCCCGACGTCCAGCCGATTCGCGTCGGCGGAGACGTGAAGGCGCCGGTCGTCCTGACGCGCGTCGACCCGATTCTGCCGGCGAGAGTGGTCGAAGAGCACATCTCTGGAATCGTCATCCTCGAAGCCGTCATCGACAAGAACGGGCGCGTGCGCGACGTGCAGATCCTCAAGCCGCTACCGTACGGCGCGTCCGAGGCGGTGAAAGAGGCGGTGACTCAGTTGACGTTCCGGCCGGGAACATTGAACAACCTTCCCGTCGACGTCATCTTCAACCTCACGGTCAATGTCCGCGGGCAGTCGTGAGGTAGACCGCGAAGCTGCCGAGCCAGTGCCCGCCTTCGTAGTGCTCACCGGTGACCGATGCGAGTCCGGCCTCGCGATGCGCTTTCGCTGACGCACGCAACGCGGGAAGGCGAGGATCGTTCGACGGAAGCGCGCTCGCGATTCCTTCGAGCATCCACCCGCGACTCAAATTCAATCCGTCGAGATGCGCGAGCTTCGGATCGCTCGGATCGGTGACGATCTCCGGTTTCAAATCGATCAACGGCAGAAACGCCGTGAGCCACGCCGTGAACTCTTTCTTCGGCAGCACCCGCCGCATCAAATCCGCCTCGGCGATGCACGGCGAGAGGAAGTCTTCTCCCGACGGCTCGTACGCGATCGGACACTTGCGATCGTTCAGAAAAAACGCGCGGCTGCGATCGATGACGAGTTGCTTTAGCTGCGGATCGTTCGTCGAGTCGAGGATCAACCCGAACGAGAACGCCGACTGACTGTGCTCGCCGATACGGATCGGATACGAGAGCTTCGGCAGCCACGCCTTCAATCGATCCGTCGCCGCGCTCTCGAGCGGCGCGAGCGTTTGTGCGAGCGGATCGTTCGTCTCGCGCAACTCCGCACCGAGTTGCAGGAGCCACGCGAGTCCGTAGGGACGCTCGAAGCTCGCGCGTCCGTCGCCGCGCAGATACGCGACTTCCTGCGCGATGTTCTCCGGCGTGATGCTCGCGGCGACCGCGTCATGTGCCGCCTTCGCGAACGGCGCGTCGGGAAACTTGCGCGCGAGACGCGTGAGCAGCCAGTGACCGTGAACCGACGAATGCCAGTCGTAGCAGCCGTAAAACGCCGGTGTCAGCTTGCGCGGCGGCGCGACGTCGGCATCGCTGTTGAGATTGTGCGAGATCTTGTTCGGATACTCCTTGTGCACGCACGCAAGCGCGAGGTTCGCGAAACGCTCCGCGGCCTTCGCATCGAATTCGGGAGCTGCATGAAGAGCGATCGTGGCAGCGAGCGCGAGGATCATCGCGCGATTCTATGCGCGACGATGCGTCAGAGCCGCTTCATCATCACTCGGAACGCGGGGATGGAAAGGCAGCTGATGACGGCCGCGGCGCCGAACGCGGTCGACAATCCATATCGCTGTCCGATGGCGCCGACGAGCAGCGAGCCGATGCCGATGCCGGTGTCGAACGCCCACACCATGCTGCCGAACGTGCGCGCACGGCGGCCGGGATCGGTCTTCGACAACATGAACGAGACGAACGACGGATACATCCAGCCGAACCCGGCGCCGAAGACGAACGCCGACGCGATCATCTGCCAGCGCGTGTGTGCGAAGACGAGTAGTGCGAACGCGATCGGAATCAGCGAGAACGACCAGTAGATGATGCGCAGCGGGCCGATGCGATCGGCGAGATGCGCGGTGAGAACGCGCACGATGATCATCGACGCGGCCAGCGCCGTCAGATAGATCGACGCCGGCGTGACGTGGCGCTCGATCGCGTAGATCGCCGAGTAGCTGGTGATGCCGCCGTAGCCGAAGGCGATCATCGTCATCGACAGCGCCGTCCGCGTGACGCGCCAGTCCCAGACTTCCTTGATCATCAGCGTTTCCTGCGTGTGTCGCGGGATTCCCGTCGATGGAAGAAACACGGCGCCGATCGCCATGAGCGCGGAGAGGATCGACATTTCGACGCAAAGTGTCATCCATCCGCCGAAGTGAAAGACCCACAACCCGATCGCCGGTGCGATCGTCACCGCGCTCGTGCTCGCGAGTCCCCAATACGCGAATCCCTGCGTGCGACGCGACTCGGGAATGAGGTCGCTCATGATCGCGGAGCTGGCCGCGAGAATCGCCGACCAGAGCGATCCGTGAATCGCTCCAACGACGAGCAGCAGCGGCAAGAAGGTGATCACGCCGTAAGCGAGCGAAAAAGCGATGAACGCGATCGACGCCGTGATCAGCGCAACGCGCCGCCCGACGTGATCCGCGATCGTGCCCATCACCGGCGCCGCAAACGCGCTCGCGAAGGTGTACGCCGCGAGAAACCACCCCGCCTGCGCTTTCGTTCCGCCGAGCTGAAGGATGCGAAACGGAATGACCGGCAGCAGCTGAAATGCGGAGAAGAACGCGACGAACGCAAACGTCCACAACCCCGCAAAGCGCGGTGTGAAGAGAGGATCGACGCGGGACTGCGGACGCGACATGAAGGGCGGGATTGTAGTTGACGTGCTCTGCGTTGAGTGACTTCGAATGATCATCAAACGCGCCGCCAAGTACGGCTTCTGTTCCGGCGTTCGCATCGCCGACCTCAAAGTGAAGCGCTTCGCCGCGGGCGGCGGGCGCGGTGCCATCCTTGGCCAGGTCGTTCACAACGAGCGCGTCGTCGAGGAGATGGAAAACCTCGGCGTTCGCACGGTCGATGAAATCGGCGACGTCGCCGAGCCGACCATCGTCTTCTCCGCGCACGGCGTTCCGCCGTCGTTCCACACCGACGCGAAGTCGCGCGGATTGAACGTCCTCGACACGACCTGCAAGTTCGTCTACGACATCCACCGCGAGTCGAAAGACGCGCTGGGCGAGGGCTGTCACCTCGTCTTCATCGGCGACCCGAATCATCGCGAGGTGATCGGCTACACGAAGGACCTCGATCCGAGCGTCTATCACATCGTCCTGCGCACTGCGGACGTCGAGACGATCGACTGGTCGCAGTACGACAAAGTGAAAGTCTTCTATCAGACGACGCTGAACGCCGAGGAGTTCGAGGACGTCGTGCAGCGGATCGAGCAATCGGCGAAAAAAGTCGAGCGCGCGGACACGATCTGCTACGCGACCAAAGAGAATCAGGACGCCGCACGCGTGCTCGCGCGCGATCCGGAGATCGATCTCATCATCGTCATCGGCGGACGCAAGAGCGCGAACACGAAACACCTTTGGGAGATCTGCCGCGAGTCGAAGCCGGCGTATCTCGTCCAGGGCGCGGAGGACGTCGATCCGACGTGGCTCGCCTCGGCGCGCGTCGTCGGGGTCACAGCCGGAGCGTCGACCCCCGACTACGTCATCGATGAGGTCGAAGCCCGCATCGCAGCAATATCGACCGCGGCCTGATCGTTCTCTGAACGAATGAAATTCGTTCGGAATCTACTGTTCGGCTTGCTGGTGATCGGCGCGACCGCGTCGCATGCAGCGGAGCTGAAGTGCACGAGTCCGTCGACGAACGTTGAGGAGTTTCGCTACACATGGCGTCTCCGCGGCGGCATCGGCTGGCTGGCCGGGCTCGTGTTTCCGAACCGCGGCGTCGGCAATCTCCGAACGGTCTTTCCGAAGTCGGGAGAGCACGAGATCACCAGCCAGTTGATGATGACCTCGCCCGGCAACTCGGGCTTCTACACGTACGAGTCGCAGATGGACGAAACCGGCTCGAAGACGTTCACGACGTATCACGGCTACGCGTGGGGGAAGAAGTCGCGCAAAGAGCGGACGATCTTCGACTACGTGAAGCGCCTCATGCGCATTCATCGCGAGACGCCGGAGAAAGTCGAAGACCGCGTGAAGCTGATTCCGCCGACGGAGTTGCAGGATGCGTCGCTGCGCGACGTCTTGACCGCGATCTATTTTCTGCGCGAGCACGCGTCCGAGATTCGCGGACCGCTCACGACGACGATCTTCTCCGACGGCAAGCAGTATCCAGTCATCTTGCAGCCGGCCGATCGCGTCACCTTCACCATGAGCGGCCAGAAGTTCACCGGCCTCGGATTCGAGATCATCGGCGCGCCGGGCGGACGCAAGTGGCCGGGCGGCGTGCGCGTGTGGATCTCCGATGACGCGCGCCGGATTCCGTTCCGCATCGAGATCAGCGAGAGCATCGCGTCGATGCAACTCGACCTGCAGTCGGTCGAATCGTGTGCATTCATGGGTCGAGCGCAGATCGCGGGGCGCGACGCGCAAGTGATCCCGGCGCGTTAGATCGTCTGCGTTTCGGCGGGGATGCCGAGGCCGCAAAAGAGTCCGACGAGATCGAGCAGCTCGGCGACGTGAAACGGTTTCTCCAGCACGACGCTCGGCTTGAACTCCGGCTCTGCGATCTCGAGCTTGTACGCGGAGATCACGATCACCGGCGATTCCTTGCGAATGCCGCGGAACCATCGCAGCCACTCGCGGCCGTCCATGCGCGGCATGGCCAGATCGAGGATCACGAGGAGAATGTCGGGATTGTCTTCGACGATCGGGATCGCGTCGGAGCCGTTGCCGGCCGTCAGCACTTCGAATCCGTACGGCGAAAGCAGGTCGCGATACGACGCGAGCAGCTTCGTGTCGTCATCGATGACGAGAAGCTTGCGCTGCTTGTGAGGCGTCCTGCGTGCCCGGATGCTCATGAAAACGGATTCTGCGGTTGCAAGGGTCGTGCTCAGCTTTTCCGAAGGAGCGTAAATCGCGCAGATTCATAGCGCAAAGGGAGCAGCTTCCCCTTCTGAATGAGCGTCTCGCGCGGCAGCTCCACGCGCAGCGAAATGACGCCGCGGAGGAAACCGCTCGCGATCCAGCGTCCTTCGCGAAACGACGCTTCTTCGATACCGAAGATGAAATCCGAGTCTTCGCCGGCCTTCGCGACGGCGAAGTCATTTGGACGCGCGAGCGCGACGCCTTCGCCCTCGAATGCGTTCGATGACCACGACCCGATCGGCGACTCGACGACGCCGCGATGAATGACGATCGGCACGATGTTGATGTCGCCCGTCGCAATCGCCGACGCCTCGCTGTTCGGCGACGAGTAGACGTGCGCGGCGCTTCCTTCCTGCACGACGCGGCCGCGATCGAGGATGACGACGCGATCGGTGTAGCCGAGCTCCGCGATCGACGACGGCGCGCTGATCACGGTCGCGCCGATGACGCGCAGTGTGCGATACCACTCGTCTGCGAGATCGCTCGCGTCGCGCAGCAGTTTGTCCGCGATCACGATCGCAGGTTTGCGCAGCTCGATGCGGGCGAGATGAACGCGCGCGCGCTCGTGATCGGACAGCGTGTCGACGCGACGCGCGAGAAGATCGTCGATGCGCCACTTAGACGCGGCGAGCTTCAGCTCATGATGGCGATCGATGCGATCGAGCGTTCGCGAGCGGACGGCGTTGACGAGCGCATGCTCGACCGACCATCGCTGCGGAAAGTCGGGATTCGCAGTGACGTAGAGGAGCGGACGGCGCGAAGCGGGGAGCTTGGAGACGTCATGCGATCCAATGTGAACCGTTCCGCTGCGTTGCTCGCCGGCGATGATGCGCAGCAGTGACGACGAGCCGCACGCAGGCGGGCCGGTGATCGCGGTGTGCGTCGAGCGCGCGAAATTCAGCGAGACGTCGCCGGCGATCGAGACATCGAGCATCGCACGCGATTGTATGTGTGGCGCAGACATTCCTGTCTGTGCCGGCCAGACAAGAATGTCTGGCCCACACTTACGGACGGGGACGCATCATGTTCCGCCGCTGTTCGCGCTGCTGACCGCCGCCGCCCGCGCCCATCTCCTGCATCCGATCGAGATCGGCGCGCATGCGGTTCCACTGCGCGTCGTTGAGCACCGAGCGCATGTCGACGAACAACATCACCTCGCGCTCGAACTTGCGCGAGCGCGCTTCATTCAGCTTCATCACGATCGACTTGATCGCGGCGCGGTTGAGCTGCGGCTGATCGAGCTCGCTGCGCAACGCGATCGCGAGCTTGTCCATGTCCGCTTTCACGTCGATCAGATCGCTCGCGGAGTTGCGGAAGATGCCTTCGAGGCGCGATTGCTGATCGTCCGTCAGCTCGAGGCGCTGAATGATCTCGGCGCGCTTCCACCACTTACCCGGCGGAACTTGCGCGAACGCGCTCATCGCCAGCGTCATCGACAGCACGATCAAAATCAGTCGTCGCATCACAGTTCATCCTCATTCGCCGACTCGACCCACGATTCCCACTGCACGACGGAGTGGAGGCTCTTCAACTGCGCCGAATCCCACGGATCATCGCTTGCGGGCGCCGTGATATGCGCACGATGAATGGGTGCAAGCAGTTCGGGTTGCGGCACCGGCTTCATCGCCTCGTACATCACCGCGCCGCCGAGGAAGAAGGCGAATGCGGCGGTGGCGGCGACGCGCAGCGTGCGCACCATGTGCTTCGTCTCGTGTTTGTGCGCGTCGATGCCGCGCATGATCAGGTGCCGCTGCCGCGACCAGAACGTGTCGGGACGCTCGACGTCGCACGAAGCCACGTCGCGCAGCTTTCGCTCCAGACGCTCGTATCGCGCGGCGCACTCGGTGCACTGCGCGAGGTGCATCATCACCGGCATCGATTCGCCCGGCTGCAGGTAGTACGTCTCGAGCAGATCGGCTTCAGTGTAGTGAGTCTTCATCGTCATTCCCCTGGGTCTTGTTTCTCCAGCCCGCCAGCTCTTTGCGGATCTTGTGGATCGCGCGGAAGAGATGTGCGCGCACTGTGCCTGCTCGAAGGCCGAGGTTCTCGGCGATGTCTTCGAGCGAGAGATTCTCGTAATGCCGCAGACGAAAGATCGTCTTCTGCTGCGCGGAGAGCGTTCTTTCCGCGCGATGGATCGCAGCGCGAAGCTGCGACGCCATGACCTGCCGTTCCGGATCGGGCCGGTCGTCCACCGGCTCGATCAACATCTCCTGCTCCCCATCCTCGGACATCGTGAAGAGGCTGAGGAACTTCCGTCGGCGCAGCGAGTCGCGCGATCGATTGATGGCGATGCGCGTGAGCCATGTCTCGAGCTCGGCACGCCCTTCGAACTTCGCGAGATTCGTGTACGCCTGAATGAACGTGTCCTGCGTGATCGTGTCGGCTTCGGTTTCGTCGCGGACGATGGCGAAGGCGACGCGGAAAATGCGCCGCTGGAAGCGTTCCACCAGCACTCCGAACGCGTTTCCGTCGCCGCCGAGGGTGCGGACGATGAGATCGCGGTCGGAAGGTGCGTGGTCGCTCGAGCGGAACAAAGCCACGTTACTCACAGGAATGGGACGATCCATGGGTGTTTCGCGTTTACATCATTGCGAATACAGCAGGTATTTTGCCCGCCTTTCGCCGAATGCGCGCTCATCGGCCTCGTAATTGGCCGGTTTGCCGCTTTTGATGGCGTCGAGGACGGCCGAGTTTTTGAGCAGGCGCGACATCTTGTCCGCGTCGAATTTTTCGCCGTAGAGGCGGCGTAGTGTCGTGGCGAGGGCGAATCCGATCGCGACCGGTTTCATCGGCTTGCGGTCGGTGATGACGAAGCGGACGCCGCCGCACGACTCTCCTTTGAAGATGCTCGCGTCGGGCGTGAAGCGAACCGGCTCGAAGCGGATGCCGGCGAGGTTCAGCGCGTTCATCTCGTGCGCGAGTTGTTCGCCGTCGATGTACGGTGCGCCGGCGATCTCGAACGGCGTCGCGGTGCCGCGGCCGACGCTGATCGCCGACTCGACGAGTCCGATGCCTGGATACAGACCCGCCGCGTTCAGGCTGCGCATGTTCGGCGACGTGTTGATCCACGGCAGCCCCGCGTCGTCCTGCCACATCGCGCGCTTCCATCCGCGGAGTTGCACGACTTCGAGATCGCCGTTGATGTGGCGCTCGTCGTTGAACATCTTCGCGAGCTCGCCGGCGGTCATCCCATGGCGCACGACGATTGGATGAATGGCGATGAACGATGCGTCGCCTTCCGCGATCGGTCCTTCGAAGGCGTCGCCGCCGATGGGATCGGCGCGATCGAGGACGATGAACTTCTTGTGCGCTTCGGCCGCCGCTTCCATCGCCATCGCCATCGTCGAGATGTAGGTGTAGAAGCGCGTGCCGATGTCCTGGATGTCGAAGACGAGCGCGTCGATGTTGCTCAGCTGTTCCGCTGTCGGTTTGCGGTGCTCGCCGTAAAGGCTGTAGATCGGAAGGCCGCTGATCGCGTCGGTGGTGTCGCTCACGTTCTCGTCGACGGCGCCACGGATTCCGTGCTCCGGCGCGAAGAGTGAAACGACTGTTACATTCGGTGCGCTGCGCAACAAGTCGATGGTCGGATTGCCGGCGCGATCGATGCCGGTGTGATTCGTGATCAATCCGATGCGCAAGCCGGCCAGCGCGCGATAGTGATCGGTATGCAGCACGTCGATCCCATTCATCGCGCTCGCGCCGCGCGTGATCCACTGAACCCTGCGACTCGCCACCTGCGACCCGCCACTCACGCCCGCCCACTTCGCCACTTCCGTCCCGAGCGTTCGCTGCAGAAGGAGGACATCGCCTTTGCCGTCGGGATGCACGCGATTCGAGAGGAAGACGTAGAACGTGCGCGACGGCGGATCGATCCACATCATCCCGCCGGTGAAGCCGGTGTGGCCGTAGCCGCCGATCGGAAAGAGATCGCCGCGCGGGCGGCTGTAGCCGGAGTCGTAATCGAATCCGCCCGTTCGCCGAACAGCGACATTCGGCGGCGACTGCACACTAGTTAACAACTTGACCGTCGCGCGTTTCAGGATCGGCGCGCCGCCGTTGAGAAGACACCGCGCGTACTTCGCGAGATCGCGCGCGGTCGTGAACATGCCGGCGTGGCCGGCGACGCCGCCCATGCGCCGCGATGTCGGATCGTGCACGACACCGCGCAGAATGACGCCGTCGGTCATCTCCGTCGGCGCGATTCGATTTGTCACCCTGAGCGTGAGCGAAGGGTCTGGGCGGGCGTGCGGCGCGCCGCCCTGCCGCCCAGGCCCCTCGCTCACGCTCGGGGTGACAAGCGGTCGAAAGCCCGTATCCCTCATCCCCAGCGGCTCGAACACCTCGCGGCGCGCGAACTCGTCGAGCGGCGTTCCACTCACTCTTCGCACGATTTCGCCGAGGAGCTCGAAGTTGATGTCGGAGTAACGGAAGACGTAGCCGGGGCGGTTCTGCGGCATCTCGATCGAGGCGCGGCGAATCCCTTCGTCGTATCCGCTCCACGCTTCGTTGAGATCGAGATCGGGACGGAGGCCGGACGTGTGCGTGAGCAGATGGCGGATCGTCACTTCGTCGCGCCAGCCGCCGTGAAACTCGGGGATGTACTTCGACGCTGGATCGTCGAGCTTGATCATGCCGCGCTCGATGAGGATCCAGATCGACGGCGTCGTCGCCGTCACCTTCGTCAGCGACGCCGCATCGAAGATCGTGTCCTCGGTCATCGCTTCTTCTTTCGGCACGAGCGCGCGTTTGCCGTACGCGCGGTGCACCGCGCGGCCGTTGTGCTCCATCCAGAGCACGCCGCCGGGAAGCTTGTGCTCCGCGATCGCGCCGTTGATGACGTGGTCGATGGCGAGTGCGGCGAGGAGATGAATCACTGCGTGATCCCGAAGCCTCGGTCGACCATGCCGGGGATCGTGACGGGAAGATGTCCGGTGAACTTCGTCTCGCCGAAGAGCGCGCGGTTGACCGCCGATTGCAGCACCGGCTGCGGACCGTAAGCGCAGATGTACGTCGGCAGCGACGGCACTTCGCGCAACAGGTACGGGCTGCCGAACGCGATGCCGATCTTCCGGACCGGCAACGCCGCGAGTTGCTCGATCGCGGTGCGCGCCACTTGCGGCACGGCGATGCGTCCCGCGCCCGACCGCGCGCGCACCGCGAGCGCGACGAGCACGACATCCGCGTTCTTCGCCGCGTCGAGCACCGGCGCGATGTCATCGGCGCACGCGTGCCCATCGAGCATGATCAGCTTCGGCGTGTGCGCGAGCCGGCGTCGCAGATCGCGATCGAGCTCCGCGAGCGGATTCGAAGCCTCAGCGAAATCGCTGATCACCAGCACGAGAACGCGCGTCTCTTTCGTGAGCGGAAATGCGCCGTCTTCGCGTCGCACGAGCGTGAGCGCCTTCGTCGCGATTTGATTCGCAAGCGTGCGACTCGCGTCGGAATCGACGATGCGAAAGATCTCGTCGGGATCGGCGACCGCGTGCGACACGCGCGATTTCGCTTCGAGAATGCGTGCGACCGACGCATCGATGCGCGACATCGGAATCCGTCCGCTCTTGACTGCCTCTTTGACTGCGGCAATCGCGACGTCGGCGTTCGTCGGCATCAGGATCTGATCTTCGCCCGCTTCGATCGCGCGCACCGCCGCTTCACCGGCGTCGAAGTGCTCGGTGAGGCCGCCCATGTCGAACGCGTCGGTGACGACGAGCCCTTTGAAGCCGAGCTGTTTGCGCAGCAGCTCCTCGATCATCGTGCGCGACAGCGTGGCCGGCAGCGTGGCGTTTTTCGGCGTTTCGTTCGCGTCGAGTGCGTAACGGTTTTCGCGGAGCCCGTCGGCGCGAATCGGCGCCGGCGTGGCGTCGACGGCGGGGACGGCGAGGTGCCCGATCATCACCGAGTCGACGCCGGCATCGATCGCGGCGCGAAACGGCACGAGCTCGACCTGGTCGAGACGCTCTCGCGTGACCGTGAGAATCGGCAGCGCGCGATGCGAGTCGATGTGCGTGTCGCCGTGTCCGGGAAAATGCTTCGCGGTGGCGAGCACGCCTTCGCTGCGCACGCCGCGGATGAACGCGGCCACGTAGCGCGCGACGTCGTTCGGATCCTCGCCGAAGCTGCGCGTGTTGATCACGCTGTTGTCGGGATCGACGTTGACGTCGGCAACCGGCGCGAGGATGTGATTGATGCCGATCGCTTTTGCCTCGATCGCCGTCGCTTTGCCTTGCCGTTCCGCGAGCGTCGGATCGCCCGTCGCGGCAACAGCCATCGCTGGCGGCCAGAACGTCGTGTCGGCCATGCGCATCCCGATGCCCGCTTCGAGATCGGCGCTGATGAGCAGCGGAATCCGCGACGACGCCTGCAGTCGCCGGTTGAGCATCGCGGTCTCGTAGACATTCGCCGTGAACCAGACGAATCCGCCGACGTGCTGCTCGCGCACGAAATGATCGAGTCGTTTGTACGCCCACGACGATTCGTTCATGTAGACGCCGTACGCGTCGGGAGCGAAGAGTTGTCCGACTTTTTCGTCGACGGTGAGATCGTTGAGGTGAGGAGCGGACGCGCAGCTCATGGCGAGGAAGGCTAGCAGAACGAAACAACGCATCTCGTCAGGATAAACTCTGGGCATGTGGGACCTCCGCCGCATCTACAAAGATCTTCTCGATCCCGATCAGCGCCGCCGCGTCGTTGCGTCGTTCTGGCAGCACGGCGACGCGCAGGCGCGCGCTCTCGCGACCGCGCATCTCGCGCGTGCGCTCCATTTCCGCGATGAAACGCTGAAGAAGATGCCCGCGGACAAGAAGGCGGACTTGCTGATGTCGCGTCTCGGCGCGCACGAATTCGATCAGTTTCTCGAGATGGCGTTGATGCAGTACCACACGCACGCGCAGTCGGAGATGCTCGGCGCGTTTCTCGATCTCTGGAACATCCCGCACGTCAACGGCGCGATCGAAGTCGAGGAGTACAAGACGCCGAAGGCCGGGCAGGTGCGCGACGCCGTGCACCAGCTCGAGGCGCGCTACGACAAGCGCGACATCGCGCTCTATCTCGCGTCGGCCGGACTGCTGATGGGCGGCGAGTGGCGCGAGGCGACGTGGCCGGTCGTCGACGAGCTGATGCACGGCATCGCGTACCTGGCCGGCAGTAGGCGTCTTGTACTCATCGACCTCGA
>Ga0105245_10001512_pt1 | contig 21072 bp, 17 predicted proteins | sample KBSM54metaG_FD_81523 | JGI IMG/M metagenome (GOLD analysis project Ga0105245, IMG submission 81523) | Miscanthus rhizosphere microbial communities from Kellogg Biological Station, Michigan, USA - KBS M5-4 metaG | ecosystem: Host-associated > Plants > Roots > Rhizosphere > Soil | place...
CCGGCCCGCGAACCCCGGAAACGACGGGAAACAGATCGACCCCAGAATCCCGCCGGCATTCATATCCTTGACCCGCTCGTCGACCTGCCAGCAGCCCGGCCGGATCTCATCAAGACCCTGCGGTTCCAGCCCGTACTCCTCCTTCGGCCGACCCGCCACCGCATTGAGCGCCACATTGGGGATCACCACATCACGGAACTGCCACGTGTCGCTGCCATCCGGGTTGTGCACCAACCGCGGCGCCTCATCCAAATACTTCTTCGGCAGATGGTTCTTGAACATGTCCGGCGGCTCAACGATGTGGTCGTCAACGCTGATCAGGATCATGTCTTCTTTGTTCATGACCGATTCCTCCGAGACCCTTACTGTATGGTCAACAGTTTAGCGATACTGTCGTCCTGGACGACAACTTACGGCGACGTGAGGTGATGATGGCTCGAATCGCGCCTTCAACGACATTCGCTTCAGTGCCTACCGATGGTCTCGGCCAGGGCGACCGGATCAATCTCGGTGTGGCCGCGATACTCGGTCACCGCCCGGAAGTGGCAGGGGCGCTGGGCTCGCTCAAGGCGGCGCTGCAAGCCAGCGGCACGCTACCGCCACGGTTGGTCGAACTGGTGCGGCTGCGGGTCGCCTTTCACAACCAGTGCCGGAGTTGTATGTCGGTGCGTTATCAGAGCGCCATCGACGATGGCCTCACTGAGGGTGCGGTGTGCTCGCTGGAGCAACCGGCAGAAGCCGACGATCTGTCGGAGGCAGAGAGAAGTGCGCTACGTTTCGCCGATCTGTTCGCAACGGACCACCTGTCGATCGACGACACCGTGTACGACGGTCTGCGCCGCCATTTCACCGGAGACGAACTGGTCGAACTGGGCGTGCACTGCGCCTACGCGGTCGGCATGGGCCGACTGGCGGCGACGTGGCATGTGACCGACGACCTGCCCGATGCGTTCAAGTCGACGTCGGATAGGCCCGTCGCACCGTGGGTTTCGGACGGCGTCGTCGCGTCGGGCTGACTCCTGTCTAGCAGCAGCGCGGGTTGGGATTCGACTCGACCGCGTCGTGCCGCATCCGCCAATATTCGCGCTCGGAGATGACTGGCTCGCCGGGATGGGTGCGCCTGCGATGTTCGAGGTAGCGTCGGTAGTGGTTGTCGCCCATCAATGAGCCCCAGTACCAACCGATCTGGCGTGCGATTGCGGCAGCGCGTCCCATTGCTTTTGCACCTCCCGTTCCGTCTTCGTGGGAATGAGGCCCGATGGCGCGAACAGTTTCGACGCGACGGATTCGTCTTCCGTCAACGGCGTGCCGGCGCCCCGCAGCACCCGCAACACCATAATCAGTCCCGTCGCGAACACGATGACCACCATCAACGCGAACACGATCGACAGCGTGCCCTGAATGAAGGTGTTCCGGATGACCGCTTCCATCTGGTCGACATTCTTCGCCGAACCGAACGACGTCTTACCGGCATCGAGCGCGTCCCGGTACTGGAAGTGCTGCGTCCAGAATCCGACCCTCGGGTCACCGGAGAAGATCTTCTGCCACGAAGCCGTCAACGTGACGGTGAGGTCCCAGAGCAACGGAATTCCTGGTATCCACAGCCATTTCAGGTAACCCTTCTTGACCACGATCACCGAAACAATCGTCAGCGCGATCGCGGCGAGCAACTGATTGGCGATACCGAACAGCGGGAACAGGGAGTTGATCCCGCCGAGCGGATCGGTGATACCCATCAACAGGATGCTGCCCCACAACGCGACGACGGCCAGGCTGCACGCCCATACGCCAACCCGCCAGCTCGGGTCGCGGAGCTTGCGCAGCGGGCCACCCAGGTTGCTCAGCCCATCCGAGATCATGAACCGGGCCACCCGCGTGCCGGCATCGACCGTCGTCAGGATGAACAACGCCTCGAACATGATCGCGAAGTGATACCAGAACGGTTTCAGGCCGGTACCGCCGAACACGCGGTGCAACACTTCCGACATGCCGATCGCCAGGGTGGGCGCCCCGCCGGTGCGGGAGATGATCGATTCCTCGCCGACGTCCCGGGCGGCCTGCTCGATCTGCTCAGCGGTGATCGGGGCGCCGGTGAGCGGCAGATTGTTAACGTACTCGGCGGCCGTCGCCGCGGTGCCGCCGGTCTGGGCGGCGGGTGCGTTAAGCGTGAAGTACAGGTGCTGGTTCAGGATCGCCGCGGTGATCAGCGCCATCATGCCGACGAACGATTCGGTCAGCATGCCGCCGTAGCCGATCAGCCTCATCTGGCTTTCTTTCTCCAGCATTTTCGGCGTGGTGCCGGAGGCGATCAGGGAGTGGAAGCCGGACAGCGCACCGCACGCGATCGTGATGAAGAGGAACGGGAACAATGAGCCGGCGAACACCGGACCCTGGCCGCTGCCGGCGAACTCGGAGACAGCGGGGGCCTGCATGACTGGGCGGGCGATCACGATGCCGATCGCGAGCAGGGCGATGGTGCCGACCTTCATGAACGTCGACAGGTAGTCGCGCGGCGCGAGCAGAAGCCACACCGGCAACACCGATGCGGCGAAGCCGTAGACGATCAGGCACCAGCCCAGCGTTACCGCGGAAAGGCCGAACCATGCCTGACCCCATGCCGTTTCGGCAACCCAACCGCCCGAGACGACGGCCAGCAGCAACAGGGCAACGCCGATGACCGACACCTCGGACACCCGTCCCGGACGCAGGAAGCGCAGATAGATGCCCATGAAGATCGCGATGGGTATTGTCATCGCGATCGAGAAGACGCCCCACGGGCTCTGGGCAAGGGCCTGCACCACCACCAGTGCCAGCACCGCCAGGAGGATCGTCATGATCGTGATGATCCCGATGATGGCGGCCGCGCCGCCGACGGCACCGAGTTCGTCGCGGACCATCTGACCCAGCGAGCGGCCCCGTCGTCGGGTGGAGATCCACAACACGAGGTAGTCCTGCACACATCCGGCGAAAACCGCGCCGATGATGATCCAGATGGTGCCCGGCAGATAACCCATCTGCATCGCCAGCACCGGGCCGACGAGCGGACCCGCCCCCGCGATCGCGGCGAAGTGATGGCCGAACAGCACGCGCCGGTCGGTCGGCATGTAGTCGGTGTCGTTCTCGAAGACCTCTGCGGGCGTTGCGTTGTCGTCGCGCGGACGGACGATCTTCATCTCGATCAGCCGCGCGTAGAACCGGAAGCCGATCACGTAGGTGCAGATCGCCGCGATGACGAACCACACCGCGTTGACCGTCTCCCCGCGGAAGAACGCGATGACCGCCCAGGCGATCGCACCGAGCAGCGCAATGATCCCGAAGATGATCTTGTGTCTGGTCGTGATCGGTGAGCGATCGATGATCGCTACCGGTGGCAGGTCCTTGTCGGTGCGGATATAGGTGACGTCGCCGACTTGTTCCTCGATGCGTTCCGATGGTGCGGCGGTGGGTGTAGCCACGGTCTCTCCCTCGACATCGCTGTCTTACCCGTTTTGGTGATCTTTTCACTGCTGGAAACGGTGTTGGGGCAATTCCCAGGTTTCGATTCGGTTATGAACTGCGTTCGTACAGGGTGCGCACAGTGTCGATCGTGTCAGCCTCAGCTGGGTTTTTGTCGTCTCTGTAGCGCAGAACGCGCGCGAAACGCAACGCCATACCGCCGGGATAACGCGACGAGCCCTGAACTCCGTCGAACGCGATCTCGACCACCTGCTCGGGCCGCAGTTTGACGACGTAGCCATCTGTCGATCCGTCGGCCAATTCCATGAAGCGCGTGGTCTGCCACTCCAGCATCGCGTCGGTCATCCCCTTGAAAGTCTTTCCCAGCATGACGAATCCGCCGGTGGCCGGGTTCAACGCGCCGAGGTGGATGTTGGACAGCTTGCCGGTGCGCCGGCCCGATCCCCACTCGACGGCGAGCACGACCAGATCGAGGGTGTGCACGGGCTTGACCTTGAGCCAACCGGCGCCGCGTCGGCCCGCCTCATACGGCGCGGTCAGCGACTTTGCCATCAACCCTTCGTGACCGGCGTCGAGTGTCACGTCGAGAAACCGTTGCGCGGCGTCGCTGTCGTCGGTGATCAGTCGATCCACCCTGTGGGCCTTGGGCACGATGGCGTCGAGCTTGGCGATGCGCTCGCCGGTCGGCCAATCCAGCAGGTCGTCGCCGTCGACGTGCAGTAGGTCGAACACGAACACCGACAACGGCTGCGACTCCCTGGCCGCCGCGATGTCCACGCTTCTGCCGAACCGTGATGCCGTCACCTGAAATCGGTGGGGACGCCCGTCGGGACGCAGGGCGATCGCCTCCGCATCCGCGATCAGGTCCGTCACGGGCAGGGCCAGTGTCGCATCGACCACCTCCGGCAGCCGCTCGGTGACGTCGTCGAGGCTGCGGGTGTAGATCGACACCGCATCGCCTGCGCGGTGGATCTGCACCCGCGCGCCATCCAGTTTCGCCTCGAAAGCCGCTGTGCCACCGAGGCGTTCGAGGGCCTCGCGGACACCGGTCGCGGTCTGGGCGAGCATCGGACCCACCGGCTGTCCGACCGTGAGCGTGAACTGGTCGAGCGCCGTCTCGCCCGCCGTCAATGCGGCGGCCGCGACTGCGGACAGGTCGCCGCCCAGCATCGCCGCGCGCCGTACCACCGGCGCGCGAACGTCTGCGGCCTTCGCGACCGCGTCGGCCATCACGCCAACCAATGCGCCTTGGCGCAGCTCCCCGCCGAGGAGGCGGCGCAGGAATGTCTGCTCGCGCTCGGTGGCTGCGGCGAACAATCCGTTGACGAGTTCGGCGCGCCGTGCCTGCGACCCCTTCCCGGCGACCCCGCCGATCTCGCTGAATGCGGCATCGACCTGCAGCACGGTCAGCGACGGCTGGTCCGCCGGATCAGGCAGTGAGCGCAGCGCCGCCCAGCCGATGCCGATCTGCCGTTGCGGCAGCTCCCCGGACAGCCAAGACACCACGACGGCGACCAGCTTCGGGTCGTTCTCGTCGCCTGCCTGGTGCAGCAGGTCGGCGATGCGGGCGATCTTGGCCAACCGCGCGGAGGTGGCGCCGACCTGGGCCGACGCTGCGGCGACGTCAATGAGCTGCACGAGCACAGCCTGGCACGGCCGTCAGACATCTCCGAGCAGATCGCTGAGCACAGCCGCCTCGGCGCGCAGCGTGGCCGCGCGTTCGGTCTGGCCTGCTGCGGTGAAGTCCCGCGCCGCGGTCAACGGTTCGTCGACCCCCGCTCGTACCAACCCGCGGATCTGCGCATCGGACAACTCCCGTCGCGCCACCTCCGCCGCGCCGAGGCCGACCACGCCGCCTGCGATCGTCCCGCTCGACGGGGCATCAACCCGGGCGTCGTCCGGCGTCTCCGCGTTGTCGATCGCACTCAACGCCGAGCGGAGCGCGGAAACCCGCGCGGTATCGCGGTCCTTGCGGGCCGCCGGCAGCGCGTCGCGCAGCATGGTGCGCCACAGCTGGGCCGGTTGGGTAGTCACGGTGCGCCAGCGTAGGCGGAGGGTTACCGCACTCGACAACCGATTTTGTCGGAATAGTCCGCGCGCCATCGCCTGTTCGTTCTGGAATGACTGCAGTGGACAGGACGAGGCATGACTTCGCATTCAGTGTGCTTGGTGGCCCCACCACAGTGATCGATGTCGCCGGAAGGCGACTCGTCATGGATCCCACGTTCGACGCACCCGGACCGCACGCGCACCTGACCAAGACGGCCGCGGCGGCCGTTTCCGCTTCCGCGGTGGGTCCCGTCGATGCAGTGCTGATCAGTCACGACGAGCACGCCGACAATCTCGACAACGACGGGCGTCGATTCGCGTCGTCGGCGCCGATGATCATCACGCATCCCGGCGCTGCGAGGCGTCTCGGCCCGCAGGCTCGAGGGCTGGATCCGTGGCAGGCGGTCCAACTACCGACGGCCGACGCCAAGCCTGCGGTGTCGATCCAGGCGGTGCCTGCCGTGCACGGGCCGGCGGACGGCGAGCGCGACGCGACCGGAAATGTGACGTGTGAAGTCATCGGCTTCGTCCTGAGCGGGGAGGGTATTCCGACGGTCTACCTCAGCGGCGACAACGCGTCGCTGGCCGTGGTCGCTGACGTCGCCAAGCGCGTGAGTCCCATCGATGTCGCAGTCCTGTTCATCGGGGCTGCCCGTGTCGCAGCGCCGCAGGGCGGCCGTGCGTTGACACTGACGAGCGAACGTGCGGCGGCAGCCGCCGAGGTGCTTGGCGCCAAAGTGGTGATCCCAGCTCACGTCGACGGATGGGCTCACTTCACCGAAGGAATCACCGACGTCGTCCGCGCTTTCGACGATGCGGGCTTGGCCGGTGTACTTGCACGGGCGCCGCTGGGCGAGTGGATCATTCCCGCGGTGTGACGCCAACCTAGAGGCGAGCGTGCGAGGGGGATTACTTCACGGCGAAGGAGACCGTGTGCCAGCCGCTGGCGCCGTCGGGGACCGGATCGGCCTGTTCGGACGTCTGGACCGCGCCGGTGTTGTCGGTGGCCCGCACCGCGATGGTGTGCAGCCCGGGCTGGGTGGGCTGCCAGTCGAAGCTCCACAGTCGCCACGTGTTGTTCGAGTACCCGGTGCCGAGATCGGCGGGTTGCCAGTCGCCGTCATCGATGCGGACCTCGACGCCGCGCACGCCACGGTTCTGCGCCCACGCGACACCGCCGAACGTGACCGGTCCCTGGGCGACGTCCTGTCCGCTGCGGGGCACGTCGATGCGGGACTCCGTCTTGATCGGGCCCCGGGGTGACCAGCCCAGCCGCGTCCAGTACGCCTCGGCGCGGTCGAATCGCGTCAATTCCAAGTCCACTATCCATTTGGTGGCCGACACGTAGCCGTACAGCCCGGGGACCACGAGCCGGGCCGGGTAGCCGTGTTCGGTGGGCAGCGGCTGGCCGTTCATCCCGACCGCCAGCAGCGCATCCCTCTTGTCGGTGAGCGCCTCGACGGGTGTGCCCGCGGTGAACCCGTCGATGGACATCGACAGCACCATGTCGGCGTCCGGATGCACACCGGCCTCGGCAAGCAGATCGCGCACCCGATACCCCATCCACGCGGCGTTCGAGACGAGATCGCCGCCAACGGGATTCGACACACACGTCAGCGTCACCAGCTTCTCGACCACCTCGAAGCGGTCCAGATCCTGGAAACGGTAGGTGATCTCGCGGTCGACCATGCCATGGATCTTCAGCTGCCAGTCCACGCGACTCAGCTGCGGCACGCTCAGCGCGGTGTCGATCCGATAGAAGTCCGCGTTGCTGGTGATGAACGACGGCAGCGCAACGCCTTTCGGCTGTACGGTCGGCGGCACCGGCGGGGCGGCGACGTTGATCCGCGGCAACGCGAACGCGTCGCGATCACCCGACACGGACGACAGCATGCGGGACAGCACGACGCCGCCGACGCCGCTGAGCGCGCCGGCGCCGAGAAAACCGAGCGTCATCAACGACAGTCGCCGGCCCTGATCGGCGGAGCCGGAGCCCTCCGTCGGTTCCGGGGCGTCGGTGAAGCGCCCCGAGGTGAGCAGGCGCAGCACTGCGACGCCGCACACGGTGCCGACCACCGTGGGCACGATATCGAGCATCGTCGCGCCCTCGCGCGAGAGCACCGCCGCACACCCGAGGATCCCGGCGAGGCCGATCGCGGCGCTGCCGACCGGAACCCGACGCGTCTCCCATCGTGCGGTCACCGCGGCGATGAGCGCGATCACGCCAAGCACGACGATGGTCAGAAAAAGCTTGTCTGCGGTGCCGAAGGTCTGGATCGTCCACTCTTTGACCGGACCTGGAGAGAGGTCGATGATCGTCGAGCCGATCGCCGTGCGGGCGTCGGCCTGCGGACCGAACGCGACGGCGAGAAGTTGGGTGACGCCGAGTGCGACGGCGGCCGCTGCGATGCCTGCCAGCATTCGCTTTTCGGGAGCTGGTCCGGCCATAACGAAAACCTACCTGCGCGCCGGACCGCCAGGCCTTACGAAGTCGTGACGGCACCCGAAAGGCTTACCGAATGGGCGATGAGATATCTTGCTTGGCGGTCCACCGCAGTCTTTGAAAGGGAGCTAGATGGAGATCGAGGGCAAGAAGGCCGTCATCGTCGGTGGAGCGTCGGGCTTCGGACGGGCGACCGCGGAGTCGCTGGCCAAGCGTGGCGCGAGCGTCGCGGTGCTGGACCGGCCGCAGTCCAAGGGGCGCGAGGTGTCGGACGCCATCGGCGGCACGTTCCACGAGGTGGACGTCACCGACTTCGTAGGCACCGAGCAGGTGCTGCAGCAGGCGGTCGACGGGCTCGGCGGTCTCCACATCGCGGTGACCACCGCAGGCGGCGGCATCGGCGAGCGCACCATCAACAAGGACGGGCCGCACAGCCTGGATTCCTTCCGCAAGACCGTCGATCTCAACCTCATCGGCTCCTTCAACATCAGCCGGCTCGCGGCCTGGCAGATGAGCAAGAACGATCCCGTCGACGACGAGGCCGAGGAGCGCGGCGTCATCATCAACACCGCATCCATCGCCGCGTTCGAGGGACAGATCGGGCAGGTCGCCTACACCGCATCGAAGGCCGCGATCGCGGGTATGTGCCTCACGATGGCCCGCGATCTGGGCAGCCTCGGCATCCGCGTGCTGGCCATCGCGCCGAGCCTGTTCGCCACCGGGCTCACGGAGGGGATCCCCGACGAGTTCGCCAAGCAGCTCACCAAGGACGCGGCGTTCCCGAAGCGGCTCGGCAAGCCCGAAGAATACGCAAGGCTCGCACTGGCGATCGTGGAGAACCCGATGCTCAACGGCCAGTGCATCCGACTGGATGCCGGCCAGCGCTTCGCCCCTAAGTAGGCCGCCCGGCGCTACGCTTCTCTCGTGGCGACCGTTGCCGATCACGTCATCTCAGCGTTGCGGATCAGCGGCGTTCGCCGCGTGTACGGGCTGCCCGGTGACAGCCTCAACGGTTTCACCGACGCCCTGCGGCGTTCGGGTGAAATCACTTGGGAGCATGTACGTCACGAGGAGACGGCCGGTTTCGCGGCCGCGGCCGACGCCGCGCTGACCGGACAGCTTGCGGTGTGCGCAGGCAGCTGCGGACCGGGCAACCTGCACCTGATCAACGGCCTGTTCGACGCGCAACGCAGCCGCGTACCGGTGCTGGCGATCGCCGCGCACATCCCCCGCACGGAGATCGGCTCCGAGTACTTCCAGGAGACGCATCCGCAGGAGCTGTTCCGCGACTGCAGCGTGTACCGCGAACTCGTCAGTACGCCGGAGATGGCGCCGCGGATCCTCGAGATGGCGATGCGGGCCGCAGTCGAGGAACGTGGCGTCGCCGTCGTCGTCATCCCCGGCGAGATCTTCCTGCAGCGCGCCGACGCCTCGGGATGGACGTCGCGTCCGATCACGCCGACCCGCTCTATGGTGCGTCCCGACGACGAGTCGCTGCGTCGCGCGGCCGAAATCCTCAACGGCGCAGAGGCCGTCACGATTCTCGGCGGCGCGGGCGTCGAGGGTTCCCATGATGAATTGATCCAGGCGGCCGCGACGCTCAGCGCACCGATCGTGCATGCGCTGCGCGGCAAGGATTTCATCGAATACGACAACCCTTTCGACGTCGGCATGACGGGGCTCCTGGGCTTCGCCTCCGGGTACAAGGCGATCAAGGAGGCCGACGCGCTGCTGATGCTGGGCACCGACTTCCCGTATCAGCAGTTCTATCCCGACAACGCGAAGGTCGTTCAGGTCGACGTCAGGGGCCGCAACCTCGGACGTCGTACGCCGATCGATCTCGGCCTTGTCGGCACCGTGAAAGACACCCTCGCCGCGCTCCAGCCGTTGCTGCGGCCGAAGAGTCAGCGCGATCACCTCGACCGATCGCTGCGGCACTACAGCAAGACTCGCAAGACGCTGGACGAGTTGGCCGTCAACGATCGCGACCGCACCCCGATCCGGCCGGAATACGTAGCGGGGCTTGCCAATCAGCTCGCCGCAGACGACGCCGTCTTCACCGTCGACGTCGGTTCGCCAGTGGTGTGGGCCGCGCGCTACCTGAAGATGAACGGCCGCAGGCGACTCGTCGGCTCCTTCAACCACGGCACCATGGCCTGCGCCCTGCCGCTCGCGATCGGTGCGCAGACCGCGTTTCGCAACCGACAGGTGGTCGCCCTGGCCGGCGACGGCGGCCTCACGATGATGTTCGGCGAACTCCTCACGCTGCTCCAGAACCGGTTGCCGGTCAAGGTGATCGTCTTCAACAACTCGTCGCTGAACTTCGTCGAACTCGAGATGAAGGCTGCGGGCATCGTCAACTTCGGCACCGAGCTGATCAATCCGAACTTCGCCGCTGTCGCGCAGGCGATGGGGATGTTCGGCCGCAGAGTCGAGCAACCCGCCGGCCTGCCGCAGGCGCTGGCCGACGCTTTCGCGTACGACGGGCCTGCGGTCGTCGACGTCGTGACCGCCCGACAGGAGCTGTCGATACCGCCCGCGATCACCGTCGAACAGGCGAAGGGCTTCTCGTTGTACGCGATCCGCACCATCCTGGCCGGCCGGGGTGACGAGCTCCTCGACCTGATCACCACAAACGTCGCGCGACGAATTCTCGATTGAGCCGGTTAACATTCACCGCTGGCTGTCGTTCTCGCTCTTGGCGGCCTGTGGCTAGGTCAGGCTGGGCGGGGCACGGCCGCCGACGGGCTCTGACCGATCCACGTCGGGATGCCGCGGCGCACGTCGGCCGGGCCCGACACCGCGAGACTGCCGTCCAGCAGCGCATGCTGCCAGCCGACGTCGCCACGCCAGATCCGGGTCAGCGTGCGCAGGCTGGTTTCGACGGTGCCTGCCACCTCGTAGCCGGGATCGAAGTCGCATACGTCCGCCTCGCCGTCGGCCACGACGATCCACCAGCGCGACGTCTTCGGCGCCACCCCGTCGAGGTGGAACGCCAGCGTCGTGCGTGACCGCGGCCAGGTGTCGACCGGGATGGTTCGGCGCATGTCCCACATCAGGAGATGCGGGTCGAGGTCCTCCTCGCCGAGTTCGCCGATCCAGCGCACCCCCCAGGCGCCGAGCGCCTCGACGACGTCGGCGAGTTCCTTCCCGCATTCGGTCAGCGAATATGTTGTGCGCCCGTCGATTTCCCCGCGTTCGACGACGCCCGCACGGGCCAGCGACTTCAGCCGCTTCGACAACAGCGCAGGCGACATCTTGGGCACCCCGCGGCGAAGGTCGTTGAAGTGCCTGCTGCCCAGCAGCAGTTCCCGGACGACGAGCATCGTCCAGCGCTCGTCGAGCAACTCCATCGCCTTGGCGACCGGACAGAACTGGCCGTATCCGGACATCTCACTACCTCCCGGGTCCGCAACCTCCCAGTACAGATATGTAACCAGTACAATGGTGTTTGCTGTCGGTTTTCGGTGCCAGCGCGAATAGTGGACTCTACCTGCGCTGATATCACTCAGTATAGGTGAAAACTGTAGAAGACTGAATGAGCTGGCAGAAGCGCGTTTAGTTCACGATCGGAGGCAACCAGTGGCGCGAGGAACGTTCGGAACGGTCCACCAACTGCCCAGTGGGCGGTTTCGGGCCTTGTACTACGGGCCCGACGGCCGCCGGTATGGGGCCCCGACCACGTTCACAAGCCGCAAGGCCGCCCAGCCGCCGAAGCCGAAGCCGAAGCTGACTTCGGCGAGTACACCGAGTCATGGCTGGCGACACGGGATCTGAAGGACCGCACCCGGGAGCGCTACCGCAGCCTGCTGGACCGCCACCTACTCAAGCGGTTCGGCACGCTGCGGATGACATCGATATCCGCCAGTGGCACAGCGGATTCGGCAAGAAGACACCCACCCAACGGGCACACACCTACGGCCTGCTGCGGACCATCTTGCGCACCGCAGTCACCGACGGGTTGATCGATGTGTGCCCTGCCAACATCCGTGGCGCGGGCACCTCGCAACGTGTCCACAAGATCCGGCCCGCCACCTTGGCCGAGCTCGAGAAGACACATTGGGCATGCCGTCGAGGTACCAGGCGATGGTTTTGCTGGCCAGTTGGTGCGGTCTACGGCTGGGGGAGCTGACCGAACTCCGCCGCAGTGACGTCGATCTCGGCGATGGAGTGATCCGTGTGCGCCGCGCGATGGTTTGTGTCAGGGGTGAGTTCCGCGTCACCACACCGAAATCAGAGGCGGACATCCGAGATGTCAACATCCCGCCGCACCTGCTGCCGACAGCCGATCACATGGCAAGTCACGTCGGTGTCGACCAGGACGCGCTGGTATTCCCCGCCCGGCATGGCGGGCATCTGGCGCCGGGCACGCTGTACGAGGCCTACTACAGGCGGGCCGAGGTTGTGGCCGTTCGGGCATCGCTTAGGCGGGTGCGTGATCCACTTCCCGGCCGTCGTCTGCACCAACTCGCCCAGCACATGTACAAGCCTATGCCGCAAACGACAGCTCGGTCCGCCATCCGTGGGGATCTAAGTAGTACCGCGCCGAAACCGGCGAGATTTCAGTGGGGCGCTACTGAGTCCCTCGCACCGAAGGGGAGCGACGATTCCATCGCGGCCTGGACTGGACGGGGGAACGACGATGGATAACGCAAAACACATCGGTCGCAACGGGGCTGTGGCGAGCGCGCTTGGAGTGGGCAATTTCCGACACACCGCCACGCGGATGACGGTGTCGATCGGTGTCGCAGTGCTGGTGGTGATGGCCACGGCCGTGCCGACGCCGGCTTCGACGGTTTCGCCGGCCGTGCGGTTGGCTGCGTCGACCGCGTGCAGGGGCTCAACCGAGACGACATGCGCCTTGATCATGGGCACAACCACCATCCCGACGCCCAACGACTTCTACATCGACGCCATCAAGAACCAGTACATTGCGCCGACCCATCCGAACCAGGACATCGAGTACGTCGCGGTGACCACGCCTCAGGAGGTGTGGCCCCTCACGGGCATCCTCCGCCTCGCCATACTCGGTTTGCAGCAACTGGATCCGCACTTGGCCGAGGACAAGGGCCTCGCGTGGCCGGACGAGCCGTGGTGGAAACTCTCGGGCCTCTTCGACCTCACCTTCGATCAGGCGAACCGGGCCGGGCTCGCTGATCTGGAGACGGCGATGACGAAGTATGGCAACGACCATCTGGTGATCTACGGCTACGGCCAAAGTGCGGTCATCGCGAACATGGAGAAGCAAAGGCTCGCTGAGCAGTACCCGGGACCAGATGCCCCCGATATCGACTTCGTGGTGGGCGGTGACTTCAATCTCCCCAACGGGGGCCTATTCGCCCGGTTCCCGGGCCTTTACATCCCGATCGTCGATCTGTCGTTCAACGGCCCCGCGCCGACCGACACCCAGTTCCGTACCGACGTCATCATCCGTCAGTACGATGGCGTGGAGGATTTCCCGTTGTATCCGCTCAACCTCGTCGCCGACCTGAACGCGCTTCTGGGTGCGGTCTATGTCGGCCTCTACGGCGCCGACGTGAGTCTGGCCCCCGATGCGTCGAAGTCGCCGGCTATCCAGAGCCGCGACGGTGACAGCACCTATTACTTCTTCGAGACGCAGGACCTGCCGTTGTTCGGTCCGCTGCGCACGCTGGGGGTGCCCGAGTCGTTGATCGATGTGGTCGAGCCGTTCTTCCGGGTGATCGTGGAACTGGGCTATGACCGCAGCATCCCGCCATGGGAGCCCACCCCGGCACGGCTGATCCCGACGCTCGACCCAGTGAAGGTGGCTACAGATCTGATCAACGCGGTCGGCGAGGGTATCAACAACGCCGCGGCCCTCCTCGGAGCGCCCGCATCGCTGCGCATTCCCGCGACGCCGGCTATTGCAGATCCGGACGATGCCGTGGAGCAGGACGTCTCGGCCGGAACCACCCTCAAGAGGATCATCGGCGACGTGAATGACGGTGTCGCACAGGGGTTCTCCGCGGTCAGGTCACAGCTGCCTGCGCCGCCTGCGGTCACCCAAGACGATGTCGCCGCGGGCCAGCGCACGACCGGTCGAGAGTTGGCGGCGACAAGAGACCAGATCCATCGGACCCTCGGTGCGGTGAAGTCGGTCCTCGGAAACGGGCGCACGATCGTGCGGTCCGCCGTCAACGACAACGGCTCATCTGCTGCCACCGCCACCACCGGGCGCAAGACGCCAGTGCGGGATGCCGTCAAGAAGACCGGCGGTGACATCAAGAAGGTTGTCACCAAGGTTTCCAACAGCGCCAAGAAGGCATTGCGCGACCGCAAACACGGCCACGATGGCACCGGGGTTGAGGGGCAATAAGGCTGCCGAGTCACAACAGCCCCGAAGGATCCCGGGGCTGTTAGCTGTTGCGTGCCAACGACATCTGGGTCTCTACCCGTGAGCTCACATCATCATCATTCTCGCCATGGCGATGTGTCCTTCGAAGCCAAGTGATTCCGCCATCGCGCGATAACGATTCACCAAGTCGCGGTAGGCAACTTCGTCGCCGCGGGCCCGCGCCAGCAGCGCGCGTGGCCGCAGCAGGATGACGTCGCGCAGAACGAAGCCTTCATCCGCCGGCACGTTCGTCGCACGGTCGATCGCGCTCTGAGCTTCGGCCACGTCGTCCTCGGTGCCGCGGTCCAGCAGCAGCTCCACCAGACCGGCGGTGGCGGTCGGGGCCGCCACGAGGATTCCTGTCTGCACCACGTCGTTGACGGCGTTGCGCATCAGCGTGATGGCACCATCGCGGTCGCCACGCCGAGCCATCTCACCCGCGGCAACAAAGTCGAAGGCCGGTAATTCGCTTCTGTAGAACCGCTGGTGTAGGCACATGTCGTGGACCTGCGCCAGCAGCTCCAGTCCGCGCTGCCGGTCGGCGTCGGCGACCCGAAGCACCAGCGCGAAACCAAGCGTGTACATGAGGATGCCAAGCATGTAATCGTCGCCCGAGCGCTCGGCGACCCGCAGCGCTTGGTCGAGCTCGCGCACCGCTGAGTCGTCGGGCAGAAGCACCCCGCTCGTTATCCCGAATCCGTAACTCCAAGTGAGGACCACGGCAAGGGTTACCGGGTCGGTGCTTCGGGCCATCGCCACGGCGTCGTCGAGGTCCTGACGCCACCCGTCACGACCCAGGGAGAATCCAGCAACGCCGCGCCATGCCAACGCCACCGTCAGCGGCGATCCCACGATGAGGTTGCCTTTGGCGGGGTCACCGTCGGCCCAATCGATGACGCTCTGCGCCCACCGCAGGATGTCGGCGATCTCACCGGTCTTGTAATTGATATTGATCGCCATGAACCCCGCTCCCACGGTCAAAGCCGGGTCGCCGATCGAATCCAGCAGGGCGATCTGTTCGGACGCCAGCCGCGAGGCTTCCTTCACGTGCCCATGAAACAACTGACTCCCCACGAGCCCGGCCATGCCGATGGCCAGCGAGACCTTATCCCCGGCGAGCGCGCACAACTCCCGCAGCTCATCGAAATGGCCGGCGATGTTCACATTGACTCGCCAGCCGGTGCCGCACAGCATGGTGCGGGGCGCGATTCGCATCGCGGTGCGGTCAGCGTCGTCGTCAGGCAGCGCGTCGGCGATCTGGCGCGCTCGCTCCCAACTGAGGTTCGCCGCGCTGATGTCGCGGTGGGTGGACCATGCGCCGGCGCGCATGTGCCAGCCGTACGCGGCTCGGTTGTCGCCAGCGGCCTGCAGGTGCTCGGCGATCAGCGCGGCATTTTGGTCGGCCGATTCCGGGCTGCCTGATTCGATCGTGGCGGCCAGCTGCCGGTGCACGTCGGCGCGATCGGATTTCAGCTGCGATTCGTAGGCCACCGCGCGGATCAACGGGTGGCGGAAAGCGTATTCGGCGCCCGCTGTGTAGCTCACCTGGTCGATTAGCTCCGCGTTAACCAGCTCATCGAAAACCGGATCGGCCCCCAGTGCGGAGAGTAGCTGCGCGCCGAAGCGCGCTCCGATGACTGACGCCGCGTTCAACGTCCGCTTGGCCGGGGTGGTCAGCCGGTCGATGCGCGCTTCGATGGCCGCCTGCACCGTGGCCGGCACCGCGACGTCAGCGACATCCGCCCGACAGATGTAGCCACCTCGCGGCCCCTGCAGCACGCCGCGCTGCACCAACTCGCGCACCATCTCCTCGGCGAAAAACGGATTTCCCGCAGCCCGCTCGGCGATGACCCCCGCCAGGTCGCCGACCGAGGGATGCGAACCGAGCAGCTGACCCAGGAGCGCCGCCGTGTCCGAATCACCCAGCGGGGCAAGCGCTATCGTCTGAGCAGCGTGCCTCCGTGTAAGCGCTCCCTCATACTCGGGGCGGGCGGTGATCAGCACCATCGCCGGGGTGCGCGGAATGACGGCGAGGAAGTCGGCCAGCATCGACTCGCTGACCGCATCAATCCACTGCGCATCCTCGATGATGAAAAGCGCCGGTTCGGTGCGCGCCAGCGTCGTCGAATTGATGAGCGCGGTCAACCGGCGCCTGCGGGCATCCGGATCGATGGCGGGCAGCGGCACCTCGGGGTCGGCGAGACCGAGCAGGTCATCGAGCAGCAGCAGATCCTGTGGGTCGGCATCCGGGACTTGTTCCCGAACCCGGTCGCGGGCGGCTTGGCCGTCGAGGTCAGCCACGCCGGTGCCCGCGCGCAGCAGCCGCGCCATCACGCCGAAGGAAATGTCGCTGGCGTGCGACTCACAGAAGGCCCAAACAACCTCGACGCCACGACCGGTTGCCAGTGCCGCTGCCTCCCGGGCGATCCGGCTCTTGCCGATGCCCGGCGGTCCCACCACATTCACGACACCACCGCGGCCACCGATGGTGCGGTCCACAAGGGCATCGAGGACCGCCATCTCCCAGCGCCGACCGACCAGGCTCGCCTCGGCGCGCTCGACCAGGCCGCTACGCGGGCCGGTCGCCAGCAGCCGGCACGCGCGCACCGGTTCGTCGACCCCTTTGATGCGCACCCACTCCGGTTCAGCCAGCACGGCGATGTGTTCGACCAGCCGCGCGGTCGACTCGGACAGCATCACCCCTCCGGGCGGGGCCACCGATTCCATGCGTTGGGCCATCCCGACCTGCTGCCCGGTCGCGGCGTAACCCAACGACCCCGAACCGATCTCCCCGGCGATCACCCGACCGGAATTCAGGCCAACCCGCACTTGCAGTGCCACACCATCGCGGCGTTGCACCTGGGCCGCCAATCGAGTGGTTTCGTCCTGTATGGTCAGCGCGGCCACACATGCCCGAAAAGCGTTATCCTCCAACGCCACTGGAGCGCCGAAGATAGCCATTACGCCGTCGCCGGTGTACTCGGCTGTCCCGCCGTAGCGGCGCACCACCGCCGCCAGGCGCTCCACCAACTCGGTCATGACCTCGCGCAACCGCTCCATATCCAGCGCAGCCGCGATGTCCATCGAGTGCACCACGTCGGCGAACAGCACCGTCACCTGCTTGTACTCCGCCGTGTCGACCGATGCCACCAGTGGTGACCCGCAGGCGTCACAGAACCGGGCGCCCTCGTGGGGCGCCGCGCCACACGAGCGGCACACTGCCGGCGCTGCCGTCACCGCATCCTCCCCGATCCCGCGGCCCGGACTGACTGCCCGATCCGCCCAGGGTATGGCCTCTCGGGCCTGAACTTTGGGGGTTTCCACGGGCAGGGCACGCGGGGCATGCGAGGTCACGGCGACGGTCCCGCCCGCCAGAGCGGTGCCGGCGCGTCTCGTTGCCGCGTTCGTGCCGGGGCGGTCACACCACATGGCCATGCCCGTAGTGCGGTGGGGTGGGTGCCCTCACGGAGGGTTGCGCGACCGGCCGCAGGATCGGTCGACAGAACGGCCGATACAGAGGGAAGAGTCAGACAAGGGTGTATAAGTCGCGCATTCTTTGGGACGAAAGTGTCCCCGTTCGGGCCGCGTCAGGGCGAGGCGTCGAACTCGAAGCGGGTGCCATCGCCGTCGCGGTGGACGTGGCGCTAAACGCGGCCGGTGAACTCGCCGTGAGTCACTACGGCCACCTCGTGGCATGACTAGCCGCCGTCGGTGCTGGGGAGCAGGTGCTCAGAGTCGGGCAGCGGGGAGCGTGTGATGGTTGGCGTTGGTGCGGTCATGAGCGTTCGTCGCGGTTTGCCCATCGCACTAGTTCACGGATAGTTCGCGGCGGGTTGCCGAGGCCCAAAAAATGCCTCTGAGCTGCATGAACACCCCTATCTAGTACAGATATGGAACCGGGCCCAGTACAGATCTGTTACTAGTTTGGCGCCGCAACAGGAATGACGATGTTTGCACCGATGAAGGAGGACATCGATCATGAGCAATCCCGCCGCGACCGTCGACGACAGCCAGATCGCGGTCAAACACCGAGCGATGTGGGCGTCGGGTGACTACCCGAAGCTCGCCGCCGAACTCGTCGCGCCCCTTGGACCGGTGCTGGTAGAAGCGACCGGCGTGGATCAGGGTGACCGCGTGCTCGACGTGGCCGCAGGCACCGGCAACGCCGCGATTCCCGCCGCGAAGACGGGGGCCAGCGTCGTGGCCAGCGACCTGGTCCCGGAACTGTTGGAGCACGGCCGCGCGCTTGCCGCCGAGCAGGGCGTCGAACTCGAATGGCGTGAGGCGAACGCACACGCGTTGCCCTTTGCCGACAACGAGTTCGACGTCGTCATGTCGTGTATCGGCGTGATGTTCGCGCCGTTCCATCAGCGGGCCGCCGACGAGTTGGTCCGGGTGACCAAACCCCGCGGCAGGATCGGCCTGATCAGCTGGACGCCCGAGGGCCACATTGGGCAGTTGTGGGCCACGATGAAGCCGTACGCGCCGCCACCGCCGCCCGGTGCGCAGCCACCGCCGCTGTGGGGGCAGGAGGACCACGTCCGAGCGCTCCTCGGCGACCGGGTGACCGATCTCGTCACCGAGCGACGAACCCTGCCCGTCCACCATTTCCCCGACGGCGCCGCCTTCCGTGACTACTTCAAGGCCGTCTACGGGCCGACGATCGCGGTGTACCACAACATCGAGGGCGACTCAGACCGCATCGCGGAACTGGATGCGGCCATCGCGCGCGTTGGCGACAGCGTTCTGCAGGGCCGTTCGACCATGGAATGGGAGTACTTGCTCGTGACGGCGCGTAAGGCCTGACACGATGTCGGCATGCCCGACGACGCGCGGCAGTTGCCGACCCTGACCGACGACGACCAGGCCGCGTTGCAGCGCTGGGCGCACCAGCAGGGCCTCGGGTCAGAGGTCACAGATGTCGAGCCACTGACCGGCGGAACACAGAACATCGTGGTGCGCCTGCACATTGACGGTCGCGCGATGGTGTTGCGGCGGCCGCCCCTTCACCCGCGGCCGACGAGCGACAAGACCATGCTGCGGGAGATCGCGGCGTTGAGAACGCTGGCGGGTACCCCGGTTCCGCACCCGGGCTTCATCGCGGGCTGCGACGACCTCGATGTGCTCGGGGTGGTGTTCTACCTGATGGAGGAGGTCGACGGCTTCAACCCCGGCGACACCATGGACGAGGCTTACGTGCGTAACGCCGACTGGCGGCATCAGGTCGGCCTGTCGTACGCGGGCAGCCTCGCCGAGCTCGGCAACGTTGAGTGGGAAGGCCGCCCGTTGGCGGAGCTCAAGCGGCCGGGCTCGTTCCTGGAGCGTCAGGTTCCGCAGTTTCTCCGACTCCTGGAAAGCTATCGGCACGAACGTTATTCGCCTGAATCGCTGGCCGTCACCGAGTTGTCGGAATGGCTGGAAGTCAATCGGCCCGACGATGGGCGGCCGGGAGTCATGCACGGCGACCCGCATTTGAGCAACGTGCTTCTGCGTCGCGACAAGCCGGAGCTGGCGGCGTTCGTGGACTGGGAGATGTGTACGGTCGGCGACCCGCTCCTGGATCTGGGCTGGATGTTGATCTGCTGGCCGCTGGAAACCAACACGATCACCGCCGGCGGCGAGCTCGCCGCGCTCGGCGGGCTGGCCAGCAGGCGCGAGCTGCTCGATGCGTACCTGGCGGCAGGTGGGCGCGAAACATCAAGTCTCAATTGGTATCTCGCGATGGCGTGCTTCAAACTGGGCATCGTCGTCGAGGGCACCTGGTCGCGGTATCTGATGGGGCAGGCGAGCAGGGACGCGGGGGAGCGGCTGCATTCGAGCGCGCAGAATCTGATCGACATCGGCACGCGAGTGGCCAAGGGCGACAGCCCATTCGAGTGAAGTCCAGCGTCTAGTGGCGATCGGCGCCGACTTTGTTCGCCAGTACCGCACCGCGAGCTGATCAGTTCGGTCCTCGGCATTTCTCAGATGCACGCGTCGCGCTTGCTGTCCCGCGCACTCGCGACGGTCCGAATGCAGGCCCTATCGCTGGAACCCGACTAGGTTTCGGCGGCACCGCATCGAGTCAACTCCGAGCCGACATCCACGCCATGAATCGGGAAGGACCTTCGTCGCGGGTACCTCAGACAAGATGAGCAACCAATTCAACGACCTTGCGGGTAAGACCAAGGAAGGGATCGGATTGGCCGCCGGCGACAAGCACACCGAGAACGAGGGCAGGGTCGATCAGGCCAAATCCAGCTTGAAGGACATCGGCGACAAGGTCAAAGACGCCTTTAAGAGCTAGCCGCCGAGGGTCCGCCATCCAACACCTCCACCCGGATGGCGGGCCCGACCTTGCCGGTGACGAGGTTGGCGGCTGGGCTACTCCCAAGCCGGGCTTTCGCCCAGCAGCATCCGGCGGTGACGCAGGGGCCACCGCGCCGCAATCCACACACCAGCGACTACGGCATCGACCGTCACGGTCATGGAGGCCGAGAACTTTTGAACTCCACGGCATTTCAAGTCTTTGCCGACGGGCTGACGAACGGTCAGCCGGTCGGCACGGCGGATGGCGCGAACAACTGCCCCCATTCGTGGCGTGCGGCCGATTGAGCGGCGCTGAATGTATGAGCGGATTCTGTGCCGCCACCGGCGAGATGGACCAGCGCCCAAGCCATCGGGAATGCTGGGATTCTGTGGCGTTGTGCGGCGCCGTGTAACTCCTGAAACGCTGCATCCGAAGAGCACCGGCGAACGCCGATCAGAATGCCGAGGGCGGTATCGACGA
>Ga0105245_10001514_pt1 | contig 21068 bp, 12 predicted proteins | sample KBSM54metaG_FD_81523 | JGI IMG/M metagenome (GOLD analysis project Ga0105245, IMG submission 81523) | Miscanthus rhizosphere microbial communities from Kellogg Biological Station, Michigan, USA - KBS M5-4 metaG | ecosystem: Host-associated > Plants > Roots > Rhizosphere > Soil | place...
CGATGTGAGGATAATCGCCCAGACATTGCGCATGTCTCAATACGCCGGCCACCCGTGCGACGCACCCATGGTCTGGAGTGCCATCAGTGCCGTCATCCTGGACTGGCAGATGGAAAACTGTCCAACCACCAAGCGGATTGGAAGTATTGCTCACCGCAATATCCAAATGGTTTTTGCCACTCAGGCTTTGCGTAGTCACCGCGGCGCGATCAAGCGTAAGCACCACGTGGAACCAGCGTTGCGATGCGGCATCGAAATGGCATGTGGGATCAGTGATCGACGGCCCAAACTGCAATGGGCTCTTCGTCCGATCAATCGCCGCCGGATAACCATAAAACGTGTTCAGATCTGTAACGCCCAGCAATGAACTACCATCCGGGCCATAGATGTTCAGAACGTCATTCACCGACTCCAGCACAAAACCGTTTCCGGCACAGAGCGCCTGGTCAGGTGGCTCAACGGAGAACTGGTTGCCGTTGTTGGCAAAGCGCTGGTTAAAAAAGTTGAGGCCATCAAAGCTGGTAACGATCTCCGGGTTTGACTTGGCTTTTCCATTCCCTGGGACAACTGGTCCCTGTCCGGGGCCGGGAGCTATCGACCGATTGAGAGCGGTCTTGCCAGAGATATTTCCCTGAATATCGACGCCAAGATCGTCATCACTGTCATTGCCGTCAAGGGCGGTATCGACTTCCTGGGCTTGTATTCCGGGGTCTTGTGTTCCGGGCGATCCCACTTGGGTGGGCACGGGCTGAGAGGTTCCTGAAGGGCTGATTTGGCGCACTACCTGCGCGCTGCTGCTGGCGGCAAACAACAGGGCCGCTGCAGTAATAAACAGATTTTTGAATGGTGCTGGGAGGCGGATGGGGAGGGAAACTTGCATTCTAGATTCTCCTGGGAGGAAAGGTTCGGGCTTGAACCAAGTCTAGTCTCAAAACAAGCAATATAGATAGGGAGCAGGTGGCTCTTTTTAACTCTAACCTTCTACTTAGTTCTAAGGAATTGGGCGACCATTATTCTTTGGGCGCATGGCGTATAAAACAGGGCCCTCCGCTTGAAAGCGGAGGACCCTTAAGAACCAAGCAATGCGCCCTTAGAACGCTGTTGGGCAAGGACTGATCCCGATGACCGCCTCTCCCGATGGGCCTTGCGTGGTTCCTGCGGGCTTAGTGTTTGCCCCGGAGGGAGCTACCGCAGCGGCAGTTCCTGATGTGGTAACGCAGGTAAACTTCTGCTGGCTCATAAAAGTATTGAACTCATTCACGTCAGACTGGGAATTGGTAAAGCCGATTCCATGCCCCGCCAGCACGAAGTATCCCAGAATGTCATTGGCGTTCCATTTCGGGAGGTTGGCGTTCTTAAAGAGAATGGGGACCACGGTGCTGGTGTCGTGGAGATAAACCACCCGTGGCGGAAGCGACGTGAGGTTCGGATTCTTCACAATCAACGGCACGGTGTTGTAGACAGTAGCGCCCGGGAACCCGCCGCACGCCGGCATGTCCACCTGGACGAAGATGTCAAAGAAGCTTGAGCCCGGCAGGTCATTGGCCGGAGCGCCTCCCGGACCTGAGTGCGACTCCACTTCGCCGGGGCTTACCTTTGAGGGCGGCTGCTGGATATTGGGATTGTCATACCATACGCCGGCGCGGACCACCGGCGATCCGCCACCCAGGTTGACCATTTTCAATGAGCGAACCTCAGTGTGGATTTCGCGCGTGTTGGGGCCAGAGGCGCATGCGCCTGTAGCTCCCTGGCACGGAAATCCCGGAGGCGCGGACAACATGCCCTCACTCACGTTGGTTCCGGCGGTGCCTACCTGGACCCCTGCGTTGTCGGCTGCGCTTCCATCCAGCAATGCATTGCTGCGGCCCACTTTGGTCAATGGATCGTACATGGTTGGGCTCGTAAGTATCGGGCTATTCCAACCGGGGCAGCCGGCGAACATGCCGGCAAATTGATTGGTGACCTGGATCTTGAAACTTCCCAGCGAGGAAGTGTTGTCATCGCCAAGGGGCGGAAATTGTTGCGCGCAGGCGGGGACTGCCGCCAGCACTGACATCAATACTACTGCTGCAAAAATGCGCTTCATGGCTTTCTCCTGTCTTGCAGTTCCATTCAAGAAGGCAAAGGAACTTGAGGTTTTTGGTGGAACAGGCTGAAGCGTACAGGAATTGCCGGCGGCAAAATTCTCCGCAATTGCTAATGTGGGGACCAAAACGGGAAGTTAGGTGCCAAAGTGGAATAGGATTCGCAGCCGCCGATGGCTGATTTCTCCATCTTTTTTTTGATCCGCGTTTAACATCCGCAGTAGGGTATTGGTTTTGCTCGATCACCGATGATTGGCCGTTCTTCACCGAATCGCCGGTGGACAAGCTCTTCCCTGCTCTCGTATAAAGTTAAGTTTCTCGTAAGGAGCTTCCATGCCTCGTACCACCCGTCTGCTCGCCATCGCGTTATGTTGTGCTGCGGCGATTGCCGCCCTTGCCCAGGCGCAAAAACGTTCCATCACAGAGAAAGACATTTTCCAATTTAATTGGATCGGCGATCCGCAGATTTCGCCCGACGGTTCGCGCGTGGCCTTTGTAAAAGTCACGGTGGATGAAAAAAAGACCGGATATGACACGGCAATCTGGAGTGTGAGCACGCGCGGCGACGAACAGCCGCGCCGTATGACCGATGGGAAGCACGATTCTTCTCCGCGCTGGTCACCGGATGGGAAATGGCTTGTATTCGTGCGCGCGCCTGAGCCTGCCGCGGGAGCTGCTGCGGGCGGACAATCTCCGCAGCTTTACATGCTGCCGGTGAGCGGCGGCGGCGAGTCCTGGAAGATCACTGACCTGCCACGCGGAGCGGGTGGGCCGGTGTGGTCGCCCGACAGCAAAATGATCGCCTTCACCAGTAACACGTCGGCAGAAGACCTGGCCAAGCAGCACAAGAAAGATGGCGCGGCAAAAGAGAAAAAATCTGAGAGTAAACCTGAAGAAAAGCCTGACGACAAATCAGCCGCCGCAGAAAAGCCTGGAGCTGGTTCTGCCGCTGCCAAGCCAGCGGACTCCGCCGATGCCGACCATGAAAGCGATGTACGCGTAATTACGCGCTCCGTCTATCGCATCAACGGCCCCGGCTATCTGGACTACAAGCATCCGCAGCATATTTGGGTGATCGCCACGCCGCAAAGCTCTGAGGACGATGCGAAGCCCAAGCAGCTCACCAGCGGCAAATATCAGGAAGACGGCATTATGTGGTCGCCGGATTCAAGCAAGATTTATTTCACCACCACGCAGGTGGACGATCCTTCTTATGAGCACCCGCACGCCGATGTCTATTCGGTGGCGGCAGCGGGCGGCGCGCCGGCAAAGCTGCTCACCATCAATATGGCGCCGGGCGATATGTCGCTCAGCCCGGACGGCAAGCGCCTGGCCTTCTGCGCTTCAGTGAATGAGCCGGTACTGTCTTACACCGAGCCGGATCTCTGGGTAATGGACCTTGACCCCACGGCCAAGCCGCGCAATCTGACCGCGAATTATGATTTCGATGTTTGCGACCGCGCGCTCGGCGACCAGGGCACGCCTCGCGCCGGCGGCGGTGACCACATTGCTTGGTCGGCTGATGGCAACAGCCTGGTCTTAACCACTGTGCGTGAAGGCCGCGCCAATTTAATTCAAGTCGATATCGCGTCGGCAAAGATTTCAGAAGTCACGCACGGTAACCAGGCGGTGGAACACTTCCGCGCCAACAAAGACGCTTCTGGTCTGGTTGTGCTGATCTCCACGCCCACGAACATCGGAGACCTGTTCTGGATTGACCGCGCGCAGGCCAGCGCGCAGCCGCGCCAGCTCACACATATTAATGACAAGCTGTTTTCGCAGCTCAACCTGACTGCGCCGGAAGAGATCTGGTACACCAGCTTTGACGGCAAAAAGATCCATGCGTGGATACAGAAGCCGCCGGATTTTGATGCCACGAAAAAATATCCACTGATCCTGAACATTCACGGCGGGCCGCATGCGGCTTACGGCTTCATCTTTGACCATGAATTTCAATGGATGGCAGCCAAGGGCTACGTAGTGCTTTATCCCAACCCGCGCGGCAGCACGAGTTACGGGCAACAGTTCGGCAACATTATTCAGTATCACTATCCGGGCGACGACTACAAAGACCTGATGATCGGCGTGGACGAGGTGTTGAAGCGCGGCTATATCGACCCTAAAAAACTCGGCGTCACCGGCGGCAGCGGCGGCGGGCTGTTGACCAACTGGATTATCGGGCACACGGACCGCTTTGCCGCGGCCGTGGCGCAGCGCGACGTCGCAAACTGGACCGCGTGGTGGTACTCCGCGGACTTCACCTTTTTCCAGCCCTCGTGGTTCAAGTTGCCGCCGTTCCAGGACCCGCAGGATTACATGAACCGCTCTCCCATCACATACATTGAAAAGGTCCACACGCCACTGATGCTGGTGCTGGGTGAAGCCGACTTTCGCACGCCGCCCGCGGCGGGTGGCGAAGAAATGTTCCGCGCGCTTAAATTCCTCAAGCGTCCGGTAATCATGGTGCGCCTCCCCGGCGAAACGCACGACCTTTCGCGCTCAGGACAGCCGTGGCATCGCGTGGAGCGGCTTGAGCATATTGTCGGGTGGTTCGATAAATATCTGCAGGGGCTGCCCAAGCCGGAGTATGACGACGTGGCAACCGGCGAGGTCAGCATGAAGCCCGCTGACTTGCCGGGAAGGCACGATCAGAACAAACCCGCCGAGCCCGCGCCGCCAAAGAGAAAATAGTGCAGCAAACAACGGGAGGCCTCAGCCGAGGCCTCCCGCGATTTAGAGAGATCGCGCCTACAGAGCTTTTCAATCTCTGCGTGGCGCGATTTTTTATTTCTTGCGGATATAAAGGAAGTCATATTCCGGAGTCCACGTTTTCCCGCCATCGCTCGAACCCTGTGAAAACTGGCGAACGTGGTCCGCATCAATCCTGACGAATTGCATGTGCCGGCGAAGAGGCTTGCCCTGAGCATCCGCGCTGTCGGCAAAATAACTCATCACGCCATTTTCCAGACCGCCTTCGAAATGTATGCCATTCGATTGGCTGTCGACCCAATCCTGGATCCATTTCTTCAATCGCGTGTCATAGTGGTTCAGGCTTTTTCCAGTGCCGCCGCCATTCCAGTTTTCCAGTAGCGCACACTGATCAAGGATGAGTTGAACGCTGCTGCTTCCGGCGGGATTGTGCCCTTCAGTCGTCACCACGTCCCACTCGCCCACCCAAAAATCGAATTGCCGATACTCCACCGCCTGGCACGGAAGCGTGGACTTCAAGAACGCCTGGTATTCAGTGTTGGCTTGAAGCTTCTGGAACTCAGGAGCGCTCGCAATGTAATTATGAATACGCGGCGCCAGTCCGGACGCGGCTAATTCCTTCAACGTGTCGAGCGCGCGGCGAGTCTCATCTTTGCCGACATAAGCGCGGGCAATATCCACCTTGGTCATGAGCGGACGGTATTTGAGATCGACGGAGTGCTGGAAAGCCTTGATGGCGTCGTCAAAGCGCCGCAATTGAAGGTAGCACTCGCCCAGATGCTGCCATGCGGGCCCGTTCGCAGGATCGTTAGCCGTGATGTCGGCGTAAGCATGCGCGGCCTGCTCCCATTTGGATTCCGCAAACAGCGCGTCTGCCGACTGCGTAGCCGAGGCTTGCTGCGCGCTGGCCGACAAAGTCGCCAGAACGAAGATCACAACAAGGACAGCTTGCTTGAACGGAACAATACCTGGGGACTTTGTCATAGGCACCTTAGTTTTTAAATTGCCTATGTTTGACCCGTGCACCTTCCATTTCGTGAGCTTGCAATTCGGCGAACCTGCTTAAACAGACACTCAGGCCACTTCCGTGAGAATCTTCCACTCTAAGTTTCAGAGTCTGATTTAGAGCGGCTGTTTTCAGGTTCGAATTGAGGTGTTCATTTGAAATTTGCTCTGCGCAGGGAAAAGAACCAGACATTCTTTGAGCGGCACGGCCTTACCATTGTGACCAGCTGCATTCTGCTGGCCTGGATTGTGCTTTATAGCGTTAGCGATCAGAAAAAGCACATAGGTTCGTTCTTCGGCAATGCCATCGCCGATTGGAGCGGCGTTGTAGTGATGATCCTTGCCACCAAACATTTGTATGAGCGCGGATCAAGCGAGAGCAAAGAAGAGAAGGATGTTTCACGCAATCCGTACCTGGAGTTCCTGCACAAGCATTCATTAACCATCTTTCTTCTTGTCACCGGCCTCGGATGGGTGCTTCTGTATGCTCATTCAGATTCAGAATCAAAATGGGGTCAGGTTGTGGGCAACATCGTCTCTGAATGGACGCAGAGCATCGGCCTTGTGCTGCTTACCAAGAAGCTGATTGAAACGGGCTCGAAGGAGAGTGATCACGACAAGTGATGCGCGAGGAGACTCACTTGACCATCGTTGCAATTTCCAACAAATCTGGGCCGTAGTGTAGTTGTTCGAACGATACCTCTGCAGGCAGACTACAGGTAAGCTCCTATCGTTGTTATTTGAGGGCCGCTGAAGCCGACTCACTCTTGGTACCCTTTAGAAGTTTGACAAGCCCTGCCAGTATTTGTTGCCGGGAGCCATTGGCGGTCACCAGGTCCACTCCGGGCGGAAGCGCTCCCGTCGGGCCGGCATCGCATACCAGAAGAATGGGAAGAGGTTTGACCGCCTTGATGGATTCGGCAATCGAATCCTCAGTGACAATCATGTCCTCATCAAGCAAAACGGCTTCAATATTGTTGCGGATGGCTGCCATGGCGACAGCTTTATGTCCTGAACTCGCCGTGCTTAGGTTGTAGCCGGCCTTCTTGATTGCCCGTGCAATGTAGTTCAGGCGTGTGCTGCTGTCCGCCACACAGAGGACCCAAATAGAACATGTTTCCATAATCCCTCCGATTTGCGCGACGACCATGCACCGGCACCGGCCGGGAGTCAATAAGACTCTCTCGCAAAGGTGAGATGCTGAATTACGTGCCGGGTTTGCGCGATCTGTTGTCTTTAGTGAACTCCGGAAAAGTCCTCGTGGGAACTTTCAGGAACAGCCTTGGGCCGTCTATGGATGTTCGTTAATGGTGATGGAAGCTATACGCGTGGTGCTGGCGCCATTGGCCGTGACCGTGGCAATGATTGTGTACGATCCGGCCAGACGGTAGACGTGGGTAGACGCAAGCTGACCGTTGACGATGGTTCCATCGCCAAAATCAATCACGCTGCTGGTAAGAAAATTATTATCAAGCCCGGAAATGGAAGCGGTAATTTGAGAGCTGGCCACCGCCGTGTCAGGAGTAACGCTCAAAGCGAATTCAGGACTGTTAGAATTTGATTGTCCCGGAGCAATCGTCATCCGGGCACCGCGAGACATTTTGTTGGTGAGTGATGGTTTGCCCACGGCCTTCACAAACACCGTGTAGTCGGCGGGATCAAGTCCGAATCGCCCAAGGTCGAGCGCATGCTCCCGGATGGCGACATTCGCCAGTGGCATGAGGTTCTCGCCATCCTGTGAGACAAAGACCGTGAAGTGATCAAGCGTGCTTTCATCGCCTTCAACATTCCACCGGATTTGCGAGCCATGAACGCCCGCAGTGATGCTTACGCAATTATCGATGCCCGTTTCAAATTCGGAGCCCTCTTCATAATCGTTCCAGGTCACCAGTTGGATACCGGACATCTGCGTCGTTTCTGAATAATATTTCCCGGCTTCAGCGATGCTTGCCAGCCATGCGCGACCGCACTGCTGATCGATAAGTCGGTTCTTGCTCCATAGCGCAATCGAATCGTCAAAGCCCTTGTAGCCGGCGCCGAGAGACAGGTCATCAGGGTGATGCGTTGCTGAATAGTAGTATCCATCCAGATAGCCCATGTCCGGCAGGTTTAGAGAGGAGCCGTCCGCTTTGCTTTTATGCTCATCATTTCCTTTATCTCCTCTGGCCCGCGGCTCAACCCAGGCGTAGCCGCCGTCTGAATCCACATGGCTGAATGCACCCGCATTGCGGAAAATGAATATTGGGTTCCCTGCCACTCTGGATTTCACGCGATGCCAATCAATGTTGTACGCTCCCATGCCGAAGAAAAATACAACCGGCCGGCCTTTGTACTGCATGTAGGCGGGTGAACCCTGATATGTACGCTGCGCATAATTAAGATCTTCAATAAGCGCATCCGTGGGATTACATTTGCCGGCGGCACAAGCTTTTAAAGCGCCAACATCTTCCATCAGCGCAAATGTAAAGCCGTCATGCTTCTCTGCTTCCAGCATCAGGGACTGCACTCCCTGGTCATACTCCACAAAGTTGCGATGGAAAACTCCACGGCCATACCAATCAATAATCACGCCATCAATTCCGCGGCTGATCATGTCCGTCACTTGCTTTTGTATCTGCAGGACATCAGATGAGGTGTAGCCGACCTCTACGTGGTCGCCGAATCCAAACCATGGCACCAGGTGAGCATAAATTTTCGCCGTGCTGCCCGGGTACAACAATGTCTGTAATGGGACCTTGCTCACGTTACCCGGCGCGATGTTGCCGTTGGTCTGGCCGGCAAACTGGTCAGCGCCACTGGTGTTATTGGAAGTTTCAACGGTTAAGGTAGTGGTCGGCCGGAACCGTGTGCCCGCAAACGAGGCAACAGAAACCAGAACCAGGATAGAAACGCAAGAACTGAACTTGAGCACAACCAAACTCCATCGTGCGACAGGCATGTGGCAAGAGCTACCCTCAAGCCGCATGCCAACCGATCATGGCATGTCGCGTATTTAATGCTTTAGAGCTAGCACGTAAATGACCGAACCGGTGCGAAAATCGCCGGTTTCCGGTTTGCGGAGGCATTTCCGGACGTTGCTAGTCGAATGACGGAGGTTTTAAACGATACAGCTTAACCTTGTTCAGGAGTGCTTTGTAGCTGATGTTTAACCGCATTGCCGCCAGCTTGCGATTCCAGTGTGTGGCCGCCAGGGCCTCTTCTATCGCTTTAAGTTCTGTTTGATCGCGGGAGCTGCGAACCAGGGATTTGAGCCCGTTCTCCCAGCTGTTTGAGGGGAATTTCTCCGGCGGCGCCGATGCGCGCAGCAGCCGGCTCTTCTCTTCCAGCTCAGCTACGGCCATGCTCTCGTCTTGCAGCACAATGAAACGCTTAACGAAGTTACCTAGCTCGCGTAGGTTCCCCGGCCAGTGGTACTGCAAACAGGCCTGGAGCAGCCTGCTTGATTGCTCAGGCGCGGGCTGTGCGTATTTCTCTGAATAACGCGTTATATATTGCTTGAGCAGTGCGGGAATTTCCTCGCGACGCTCACGCAGTGGAGGAATGTTGATGGTAAAAGCATTCAGCCGGTAGTAAAGATCTTCGCGGAATGTCTTTTGTTCAATTGCTTTCTGTATGTTGATGTTGGTAGCGGCAAGAACACGCACGTCAGAGGTTACATTGGCGCGCCCACCCAGGCGGGAAAACTGTCCGTCTTGCAGGACGTGAAGCAGCTTGGCCTGAAGCATCGGGTTCATTTCCCCGATTTCGTCCATGAGGATGGTTCCGTGGTTCGCCATCTCAAATTTGCCGGGTTTCTGGCGGGTAGCGCCGGTGAAAGCGCCCGCTTCATAACCGAAGAGCTCGCTTTCCAGCAGGTCAGCCGGAAGCGCCGCACAGTTTACTTTTACAAAGGCCTTCTGCGATCGAAGCGACAGCTTGTGAATCAAGCGGGCCAGAATCTCTTTCCCAACACCGCTTTCACCCAGCAGAAGGATTGGAACATCTACTTTCGCCACAATGGCGATCTGCGCCCGAATCTGCTTCATTGCCGGACTGGCAGCCAGGAAAAAATGATCGTCATCAAGCGAGTCAATCTGCTCCTGATTTGTTGTGCCGGTGAAATGAAGAACTGGAATCTCTTCTTCCTCTTTGCCGGCATTAAGACAACGCTTGACCACAGCATCCAGCTCCGCCTTATAAACCGGCTTGGTCAGGTAATCGAGCGCGCCAAGCCGCATAGCCTGTACTACGGTGCTGGTGTCTGCCACGCATGAAACCATCACAATGCGCTGGTCCGGAACAAGTCTCTTGCATGCTTGAATGGTTCGCAGGCCATCCATACGGGGCATTGACATATCCAGCAACATCAGGTCAGGGCGTTTCACCTGGACTTTTTTGATCGCTTCTTCGCCGCTGGATGCGGTTTCTACCAGATAATTTTCCGTTTCCAGAAGGGTCCTGGTGTAGAGCAACATGCTGGGCTCATCGTCCACCACCAGAATGCTGGGCCTGCTTTGATGATTCAACTGCGTGTTCATCTGGACTCCAGTGACGCCACGGGCAGCACCAGGCTGAAAGTACTGCCCTCGTCAACCGTGCTTTCAACCCAAATCTTCCCGCCGTGCGCCTCAGTGAGCTTGCGCGCAATGGCGAGCCCCAGGCCCATTCCCGGCAAAGGCGGGTCGTGCTGAATCTGCAAAAATTCCTGAAAAATTTCCTGGTGATATTCGGGAGGAATTCCCGGCCCATCATCCGTTACATCGATGCGTACGCATTCGAACGTGCCGGTCTCGCGGCTGCGGCGATCATTGGGGAATGACAGAGTATTACGCACTTTCCGGCGGTCCCATTTATGCGGCCGCGTCCGCACCTTCACGTGTCCGCCGGCGGGCGTGAATTTCAGAGCGTTCTCCAGCAGGTTGGCAAGAATGTGCTGGACCCGGAGATAGTCAAACGGAACCTGCGGCAACGCCGGGTCCGGCGAAAATGCAAGCTGTGTGTCGCGCTCGGCATAGAGGTCCCTCCAATGCCCAATGGTTTCCCCGACGCACTGGTTAATGTCACCTGGTTCCTTTTTGACTTCGAATCTTCCCGATTCCAGCGCGCTGAAGTTCAGGAAATTGTCTATGAAGCGCTGTAGACGTACGGCACTTTGTTGCATCTCCAGCAACACGTTCTTCTGCGTCTCAGTGAGCGGGCCGGCATTATTGCCTAAGAGAAAATCCGTGTAACCAGTGATTACTGCCAGCGGAGTTCTTAGTTGGTGCGCTGCGGCGGCCAGCACAAGTGTTCTCTGAAAAACTTCCCGCTTCACCCAATCATCGCCCGGAGGCGACACCTGATTCGAAAAATCAGATTCCGGATTGAATTCCATCGCACTCTGCTCGCTGGACACCGATTCCCCCAAAACAATGGAACGGCTTCTTACACTCGCCAGTTCTGGGGCCCTGAGTTATTGCGGACGAGCAGCCCCGGGATGGGGGCCATTTTGGATGGAATTTGTACCTTACCCTGGGCCAGAACAAAAACGAATGTAGTTAAACAATAGCATATTAACCCGTAGGTAAACATGCGCTAATTCCAAAAAAAGTCTTATATTTCGCCTTCAATTGGGTTCAGGACACAACTTTCCCTCTTCTAACTTTATCGACGCTGGTTTCGCGGCGCATCATGACACATTACTGAAAACGTGCTCTCTTCTATCTAGTGCATGTCACCGTTGTCTTCGTTGCAATCTATTCCATAAAAATCTTCGTAGCACCGGGCTAAGAGGGGTGTTGAGTAGTTCACCGGGAGGCCCTGATCGCGGCAAGGTGGCACATTGCTACCACTGTGGCATGTTTGTACCGCTTCGGGTTGTTTCGAGAGTAGCTCAATTGGCTCTCGTCAAAAAAACACTTATTCGTCTGTGGCTCAGGGACCTGATGGGAGCGCTGAAGTTGGCATTCGATGTGCATTAGTAGAGGGCAATGAATACTCCACATTCGCTTGAGGGAAGCGGAGAGCCCTCCCTGAACACCCAACCCATTCTCACCAAACCACCGTTGCCGCCTACTGACGTGATCTTTGGCTCCATGCCGGCCATGCATGCGCTTCATCACAAGATTCGCAAACTCGCCGCAGTCAACATCCCTGTGTTGCTCACCGGCGAGAGCGGCACCGGCAAAGGGACCATAGCCGGCCTGATTCATTGTTACTCTCGTGTTCCGCAGGGGGCGTTTGTCCAGATTAATTGCGCAGCTCTGCCGGCGAGCCTTATCGAAAGCGAGCTGTTCGGCTATGAAAAAGGCTCATTCACAGGCGCCGCAATTGCCAAGCGCGGACGAGTGGAAGCGGCTGAATCTGGCACGCTCTTTCTCGATGAGATCGCGGAGCTTGACGCGCCGATCCAGGCCAAGCTGCTGCAGTTACTGCAGGACGGGCATTTCACCCGCCTTGGCGGAGCCGAGGAACGGAAATCGCCCATGCGGTTCATTTTCGCCACCAACCGCGACCTGCAGAGCGAAATTGCGGCCGGCAATTTCCGTGAAGATCTGTTTTATCGGATGGATGGCGTCACGCTGCAAATCCCTCCGCTTCGCGAACGGGCAGAAGACATCTCCGCTCTCACGAACTACTTTCTCGCCAAGTACAGTGAGCGCTATCACTGCCGCCCCGCGGCATTTTCCTCCAGCGGCATGGAGCGGCTACAAGGTTACTGGTGGCCGGGAAACATTCGCCAGCTTGAAAACGTTATCCGGCGATATGTGCTTCTGGGTTCCGAGAGCGCCGTGCTTGCCGATCTGAATGATGACTTGCGCGACGTGTTCCAGTTTTCGATTCCGCCTCACGGCAAAGTTTCCCTTAAAGAGATAACCCGGCGCGCTGTGCGACAGGTGGAGCGCCAGGTGATCGAAAAAGCGCTGCACGTGACCGGGTGGAACCGCAAAGCGGCGGCCAAGATTCTGAAGATCAGTTATCGCGCGTTTCTCTACAAGCTGGAAGAAGCAGGCATCTGTTGTCCGGATGAGAGTGCCGTGCAAGGAAGAGATCTCCGCAATCATTGAGGAGCAGGATCGCACTGCGGCATGATCCGCGCACAATTACAGTGGCTGCACGCATCGCTTCGCGATCGCGATTTCGCTCGCCGCTCGTTCCTAACACATCATTTAGTTCCAAAGAGCTATTTAATACGAGATTGTCCATTCGCAGCAGATGGGTGCCAACTTGGTTGAAAAAGTTTTCAATCGCTGCACATGAGAAAAGTCCGCGCGGCCCTGACTTGTCGAAAGACAAAACTGCGGCGAGCGCAAGAATCAGCAGTGGCGTTCATGGCATGCAACGTGCAATGTGGGATAGTCGCAAGCACGCGCGCGCTGAGAATTCGCCTTCTCTGGCATTCGTGCTGATGAGAATCGTCACCCATATTACTGGATAAAAGTTGGGGCCTTGGGACGGCGGATCCCGAAGCACCGGCTTTCACAAGGTCGCCGGACCAATCTTCCGAATTGATGCCGGCCCCAATCTACAGGAGCGCAGTTAATGAGCATCTTCTATTTACCTAAGAACGCATCGAAAGCCCGTCTTCGAGAAGCGGAGAACGCGCGCAAGAACCGGGCTGAGATCCTCAAAGCATATTCGCAAGGAAAGGTTTCCCGGCGAGAACTTATTAAATGGGGACTGATTACCACGGGCGGGGTCATCGCGCCCATCGGCGGGTTAAGTCCGTTTGTAGCCTATGCATCCGGCGGCAGTGGTTCCGGCGGTAGTGGTTCAAGTGGCAGCGGGTCTGGAACTTCCAGCAACATTCCCACAGGAATGCCTCCAAGCCCGCTCTTTGGTGTACAAGCTTTCACTACGGCGATGCCGCGTTTTGATGTGGTCCCGCGCAACCCAATGTCTTCACTCACGCCCACGCCAACGGCGCAGGCGAATCAGACGCAGCAGCCGCTGAACCCCGCGTTGGTTGGCGGAAGAAGCGGGTTGACTGGGCCAATCGAAGGGCGTCCGCCTGGTCCGATCTGGGCACATCAGCGCTTCGATCAGTTCCCTCCACAGGTCGCACTTGAAATGACGCAAGCCGGCGCGACAGCAAATACCAGCTACAACCCAGGCGTCGCATCAAACCTTAATTCCGGGATTGATCCTACGCTTGGCCTGCCGGTGAAATTTCATCCTGGATTGCCCACGCAAGATAAAAACTCGGTCTGGACATTCAACGGGACCATTCCGCCCAAGCTGGTGATTGGGCGCTATGGCGAGCCGCTTCTGTTCCGCCATCACAACGGTCTGCCGTTTGACGTTACGCAGAACAACGGGTTCGGACGCAATACCATTTCCACGCACGAGCACAATGGTCATCACGGAGCGGAGAACGATGGCTTCACCGGAGCTTACTTCTTCCCCGGCCAGTTCTATGACTATCACTGGCCAATCGTTCTGGGCGGGCACTTCAGTTTCAATACAGACGCTACTGATCCTCTAGCCAGCAGCCCGGCTGATAACGGCGGCCTGAACAAAGTCCCTGGTGACTGGCATGAAACCATGTCCACACACTGGTTCCACGATCACATGTTCAGCTTCACTTCACAGAACGTGTACAAGGGCAACGCCGCCATGTTCAACATTTATAGCGGCCTTGATCGCGGAGATGAGACCGTGAATGACGGCGTGAATCTGCGGCTGCCCAGCGGTTCGTCCAACGGCAAAGGCTGGGGCAATCTGGATTATGACGTCAACCTGATGCTTGCAGATAAAGCCTGGGACCAGAACGGCCAGCTGTTCATGGACATTTTCCAGTTCGCAGGGTTTATCGGTGACATGATGACCGTGAACCTTACTTACAAGCCGTATTTCGAAGTTGAGCGGCGCAAGTATCGCTTCCGCATTCTCAACGCCAGCGTCTCGCGGTTCTTCAAGATCTGCCTGAGCGATGGCGCGGAATTTATCCAGATCGCCAATGACGGCAACCTGCTCCCGCATCCGGTAAAGCTTACCGCGCTCGACGAGCAAGGAATTGCCGAGCGGTATGACATTGTTATCGACTTCTCGAAATACAACATCGGCAGCAAAGTCTGGCTGGTAAACCTGTGCGAGCATCAGGATGGTACTAAGCCGGCCAAAGACCGCACGCTTTCTGACGCATTGGGAGGGAAGTCATCAGATCCCTGTGTCGGCAAGTTCCTGGAATTCCGCATCGTGCGCAATCCGGCGACATCCGACCAGAGTCAGGTGCCTTCCAGCATGATTCCGAACCCTGACTTGTCGAACATTCCTGTGGCGCGTGAGCGCACCTTTGTGTTCGGCAGCGGCGCTTCCCAGAACCAGAGCGACGCAATCACGTCTTTCATCACCGGAGCAGGAGGACAAGCCGGTCAATGGGGCGTCCAGACAGATGGCGGCAAGATGCTGAACGCGGATTTTGGACGGCTATCAGCCGCGCCAAAGTTTGGCACGCGTGAGGTATGGCATCTGGTGAACGGCGGCGGCGGATGGGACCACCCGATCCACATCCACTTTGAGGAAGGTCAAATCCTCTCGCGGACTGTACTCGGCGCCGCGGTCACGGTCCCGGATTCGGAGCTGGGTCGTAAGGATGTTTACCGTCTGCGGCCAAACGGCAGCGTTACGCTTACCATGCAGTTCCGCGATTGGGGCGGCATGTTCATGGAGCACTGCCATAACACCGTGCATGAGGACAATGCCATGCTCCTGCGCTGGGAGCTGGATGATGGAGGCGCGCCTTTCCTCCGTCCGCTGCCAACGCCCTGTCCACACCCGACGGGTGTGACATTCGAAAACCCGGATGAGGTCCTGCCGACTGCGTACTAGGTCTTCAGGATTACACATTCAACGCGGGGCCGCCTTGACTCAAACCAGGGCACGGCGGCCCGCGATTTCATCAATCAGGGGCAATCATGTTTCGACCTAAATTTCTTGCGGGATTCACACTCACTGCATTCTTGCTTATCACTGCTTCCATCCTGCTCTACAAGGCCCCTGCTGCTGCAGCCTTTGACAATCAGCATTGGGGCGCAAACTTCTTTCCCAACACTGAGCTGACCACTCAGGACGGGAAAAAGGTGAAGTTCTATGACGATCTGGTCCGGGGCAAGATCGTAGTCATCGACCTTATTTATACGCATTGCGTGGATTCATGCCCGCTGGAAACCGCCCGGTTGGCGCAGGTGCAGAAGATTCTAGGCGATGCTGTGGGCAAAGATATCTTCTTTTATTCCATCAGCATCGATCCGAACCAGGACACGCCGGCAGTCTTGAAAGAATACGCGAAGAAATATCATGCCGGGCCGGGTTGGCTTTTTTTGACCGGCAAGAAAGAAGAGATCGATCAGCTAAGTAAAAAGATCGGCTTGTACACCGAACCCGATCCCAACGACCGTGACGGCCACTCTCCGAGCGTTCTGATTGGCAATGAACCCACCGGCCAGTGGATGCGCAACGGCGCCACGGACAATCCCAAGTTTCTGGCGATGCTGATTGGCGATTGGCTCAACAATTGGAAGTACTCAGAAACCAAAGAGAAAAAGAGCTATGCTGAAGCCAAGCCGGTAAAACTGGACCCGGGACAATACATTTTCGCCGGGCACTGTGCCGCCTGCCACACCATTGGACACGGCGAAAAAATCGGTCCTGATCTCCTGGGAGTCACCAGCTCGCGTAATCGCACGTGGCTTAAGCGCTTCATTCAGGAACCCGACAAACTCATCGCGGAACATGATCCCACCGCGGTTATGCTGTTTGAGAAATATAAAGAAGTACGTATGCCCAACTTGCGCCTGGCGAATGGCGATGTTGAAACCCTCATCAAGTTTCTGGAAGAGCAGACCGCATCGCATGCCAGGGCAGCAGCAAATCACACGCCTGCAAACGTTGAGGCAGTGCCAAGTAAAACCAACAAGTAGTTCCATTTATCTTGCCTGCCTCATCCTTTCAATAGCGGACGAGGCAGGCTTTAGTTTCGTCCTTTCAAACTCACGACTCCCTTTACTCGCGGCTTCTTCACTACTTCTCGACGTAGAAACTCCCGCTTTCCCAAAAGCGAAGAGAACCGCGCTGGATCTAAGAGCCTCCTTATTCGTGTCAATCATTCCGTTCAAAAGAAATCGTTAAGGATGGCTGACAGCAGCGCAATACCAAAGTGGTTGCAAAAAAGTTCAACCGGCATTGCGCTCAATCCACACTCAAGTAAAAGCCTGAGAGCACATTAGTTCTTTCGGCGTCGAAATTGATTTGGCATGCCAAGTGCATTGATCAATGGCAATGAAGTGCCCCGGCAGGACTTCCGGAATCGAATCACAGCAACCCAGATGTTTCGATCATCACCAACACCACGGTGAACAGTCCTGTCGATGAGTTGAAGGAGAACAAGACGGATGAAAGCGCTAAAGCAACACTTCCGGGCGCTGCGCGTTATAGCTTTGCCGGTTACTGCGATCGTAATGATCATCGTTGGGCTTGGATACTTTGTGCATGTTCGAGCACAGAGCACCACTCCCGCGCCGAAGGTAATTCCCATTCGGCCGCTGGCCCCCTTGAGTTCAGTAGCCATTCCTGATGTTCCAGGACTCAGCGATTACGTAGCCGACAAAGCCGCAGCGATTGCCCTGGGCAAAACCCTGTTCTGGGACATGCAGGCGGGCAGTGACGGAGTGGTGGCGTGCGCTTCTTGCCACTTCAATGCCGGCGCGGACAGTCGCGTGAATAATTCCGTAAGCCCTGGGATTAAGGCTGGAGATTCAACGTTCCAGGTCGGCCTTCATCTCAACGGGCAAATCTATCCCAACTACAGTTTGAATCCGGGCACAGCCGCAGCGGGTTTTGGCGGCTACCACGATGGCGACTTTCCGCTGCACAAGCAAGGTGACGTCAACACACGCAACAATCCGCAGTCGGATGTGAATGACGTTGTCGGGTCACAAGGCGTATTCTCCAGCTCTTTTGATCGGGTGCAGATGTTCCGTGGCGCTGAGAAGGTGACGATCACGTCTGACGAGATCTTCTCTTTCCCTGATCCCACCGATCCAACAAAAACCATTGACACGCGGCGGGTAGAGCCTCGCAACACCCCGACCGTGGTGAACGCGATTTACAACAACCGGAGCTTCTGGGATGGCCGGGCACAGAACACCTGCAACGGAGCAAATCCGTTCGGCGATCGCGACACTACTTCCCATCTGTTCGCGGCCAGCTCCATTTCTGCGCCACTCACGGCAACACTGGTACGACTGCAGAATTCGTCGCTGTGTTCACAGGCTCTGGGGCCGCCGGGCAGCCCCTTTGAGATGTCGGCCGCAAACCGTACATTTCGGGATATTGGCCGGAAGCTCTTGCTCCTGACGCCACTCGCGAACAACACCAGCACGACTCCACTGGGACACCAGCGAGTCAGCGGCGATGACAGCGTGCTTGGCAAGCGCCGTCGCAGCACAGGATCCGGATTGCAAGCCGGTTACGCAGCCATGATAAAAGCGGCTTTCCAGCCGAAGTGGTGGCAATCGCGGCAGGTGGTTTGTATTGCCGTGGACGGCAGCGAAACCGTTATCGATCCCACAAAGCGGCAGGCATGCGCGGCAGGAGCAAAGCCATTTTTTCAGATGGAGTACAACTTCTCCCTGTTCTGGGGAATTGCGATCCAACTGTATGAGAGCACGCTGGTGGCAAACCAGACACCGCTCGATCAGTACTTGAGCCAGCAGCAGACTTACATTCTGAACGGCGACAGTTCCAAAAATTTCTATACCATCCAACTGCCGGCCGGCGTCGATCCTATGACGGTCTCTGTGGTGGAGCTCAATCCCACTCTGGACGCGAGTGACCAGGAAGTATTCGCATTTGATGACGGCGCAGGACAAATCAGCGGCGTGGGCGTTACCAGCGGAAACATTGATTATGCGAGCGGAACAGTTTCAATTCAGTTTGATGTTCCTCCGCCGGCAGCCTATCCGATCAACATCAGCTATTCAACCGGTCCCACTCCGCTGACGCAAGGGCAGCTTCGCGGTCTGCTGACGTTCCAGACCAAAGGGCGTTGCATTACCTGCCACGGCGGACCGGAGCTATCGAACGCGTCAGTCGGCAACGTCTCCCTGCAGCCGCTTGAGCGCATGGTGATGGGCGACTTCAATGTGCGGGTGTACGACAATGGCTTCTACAACATCGGGGTGCGTCCCGGCGCGGAAGATATCAGCCTAGCCGATGTGGATGGCGCCGCTGGATTGCCGCTCTCGCAGAGTGAATTGTTGCGGCAGCGTGTCTGCAACGATCCCGGATTCTCTTTCATGGTACCGGGACGACCGGGAGATGGCATCACGGCGGCGCCCTTGAGCTGCTATGACGACATTGCGCGCAAGGGATTCTTCAAGACGCCGATGCTGCGCAACATTGCTCTGACCGCGCCTTATTTCCACAACGGCGGGCAGCTCACGCTGGAACAAGTGGTCGAGTTCTACAACCGCGGCGGGGATTTTCCAGATGGCTTTGATCAGATTCCGCTGATTGATCCCAACATTGTTCCGCTTGGGCTCACGACGCAGGAAAAAACCGACCTTGTCGATTTCCTGCGCAATGGGCTGACCGATCCGCGAACAGTGAACCAGTCGGCTCCGTTCGACCACCCGCAGCTCTTTGTGGTCAATGGGCACCCGCCGAATGCGAATGGCTATCCGGTGCAAAACGATCCCAAGCATCTTGGGCAGGCAACGGACCGGATGCTGGAGGTTGCGGCAACCGGCAAAAGCGGCGGAGCGCCGTTGCCAACATTTTTACAAAACCTGCTGGCGCACTGATTTGTCTTGACGGAGACGAGTCAGCACACAGCACGACGAATGAACGAGCGAAGCGCGATGGACGGATGGAAGAGCCAAGGAGTTATTAGATGTTGTTGAGGTTACACACTTCCGGGAAGATATTGGCCGCTGCCCTGCTTTTTGTAGCAGCCACCGTCTGGGCGCAAAAGCCAGACACGCCACCCACGCCAGCCACAATGCCTGCTTCGCAGGGCGGCGTTGCGCCTTTCGATATGACAGGCTTCATTCAGTTCGCCTCTGTGGATTCTGCTTGCACGCGGAACGATAACGTCTCGCAGACGAATCCGCCGATGCCCGCCGGGTGCAAGTCAGCCGGAGGCTGGATTCAGGTCAATGGTCACGTCATTCGAGTGCCGCAGAACACAATTCTGCAGATGCCCGCAAACACGCTGACGTGGGAAGAAGTGTTCGAATACAACTCGCTGGGCTCAGGCACGGAGAGCGGACTGGCGCTTTCAGACGGCTCGCGTTTGCCCGGGACGTTTGAAGCGCACGTGCAGGGAAACATCGTAAATGGAACTTACATTGCCGGCCTCATCTTCATCGCGCAGCAATCGCTGAACTCCAGCCAGGGATTCATCGAATCATTCGATTACGTCAACGGCATCATGGTGGTGAATGGGACCAAGGTGCAGATCAATGATCCGCTGGGGCGGTTCAGCGTCGGCAAGTCGCCGGACGTGCGCTTCTCAATCGATGAAGACAATCCCACGGTGCGCGCTGAGACCGCGTTTCCCATGTGTATTCCGCGGCAAGACCCTTCCGTAGCCGATGATCCGCTCTGCCCGCAGAAGAACCGGCCCAAAAATGGCAGCGCCTACTTGATGAACTTCACCATGGACCCCCGCGGCGTAATGCCTTCACCGGCCAGCCCCACACCAACGGACCCAACGGTGTTTGCTCCATTTGAAATTGGTGACTATGTAACCTACGCCGGCACATTGATGGATAGCAATGGCGGTAAATATGTTTCCGCGCACACGATCATCGCGAATGTGGGAATTTACACGACGCCGGGAGATGTCCCCGCATACGTCGCGATTGATGTGGTGCTGCAGGGCGCTCCGGGAATTCCGAATCCAGCTTTTCCGCAGGAAGCTACGGCAAGAGTTCGGGTTGAGGGATTCTCCACCGATCCATCGCGGCCAGTAGATATTTTCGCACTCGATCAAGACTGCAACGGCAACGTGACTGAGCGATCTCCCAATTGGGCATTTGAATTCACTGTTGAACCGGGTCCGCCAACGCTTGGCAAAAAGGGACGGTTCCGTTTTCGTCCCGCAGGCGGCAGCTTTCTTTCGCCCTCTCGCATTGTTGGCGTGAAGATCGATTATCCCGCACCTGCGGTATTCAACCAGACGCTGGGGATCGTTGCGGGGCGTTATCAGGCGCCGAACTTTACGTTCATCTTCCCAGAAAATCTGGCTGTAGGCGATCCGCCAGTGCCGCTGAATTTTTCTGACCTTTTGTTTCTGGTGAACGGCTC
>Ga0105245_10001519_pt1 | contig 21003 bp, 19 predicted proteins | sample KBSM54metaG_FD_81523 | JGI IMG/M metagenome (GOLD analysis project Ga0105245, IMG submission 81523) | Miscanthus rhizosphere microbial communities from Kellogg Biological Station, Michigan, USA - KBS M5-4 metaG | ecosystem: Host-associated > Plants > Roots > Rhizosphere > Soil | place...
CCGCCTAGTCTGTTACGAGCCGCCGGTATTTTTCGAACCCGCGGATCGCATCCCCGCCGATCTGGTCGAGCGCATCGAGTCGTTGATCGCTCACGGTGAGCTCGATGCAGCCGTCGAAATGTTCTTCCGAGAAGGCCCGCGCGCGACCGAGCGTGAACTTTCCGCCATGCGCGGCGGCCCCGGTTGGCAACCGATGGTCGAGAACCTCGCGCGCACACTCGGCTACGATTCACGCGTTCAACGCGCGTTCGAGGCGACGCCCGAAGAGCTCGCTCGCATCCACGTCCCCACGCTGATGTTGATCGGCGGCAGCAGCACCCCGCGCATGCAACGCGGCGCCCGCACCGTCGCAGGCGGCCTACCCAACGCCGAAATCGCCGAAATTGCCGGCCAGCAGCACATGGCCATGCTCACCGCTCCCCATCTCTTCGCCGCGCCGATCCAGCACTTTCTCAGTCGCTGAGCCCGATCGCGCGCCGCCACTCGGGAGTGGGTTCGATCAGTTTGCGCACGCGTGTATCCCACAGCGCGATGACGAACTTCGCTTCGCAAAAGATCTGCCCCGTGGCATCGACGATGAGCTGCGTCATGCGCCCAATCTTGCCCTCGTAGCTGTCGAGCTGACTGCGCACGATCACCTCTTGGCGATTTTTCAGTTCGCGCACGAACTTCAAGCTCAACTCCAAAATCACCGGACCAGTCCCCGACGAACGCACGTACTCGAGCCCAAACCCGTTATCGGTAATGAAATCCCAGCGCGCTTGCTCGAAAATCTCCAAATAACGGGCATTGTTCACGTGCCCGAACGTGTCCAAATGCTGCTCCCGAATCACCAGCGGCAGATCGAAGACCCGATTGCTCATCGCTACTTCTTCAGGCGGGGCTGAGCTTGTTCTTCGGCTTCGAGGTCGGCGAGGGCGCGAGCCAATTCGTCTTGCTCGGCGGCATCGAGAGGTAGCGATTCGTGGGCGCTGGCTTCGACGCGCACGGGCGCTGCACGGACGGGTTCTGGTTCGGGCGGCAACAGGCCCATTTTGCGTTTGAGCGCGACGAGATCTTCGTCCGCGCCCTTCGTGACTTCGAGCTCTCGGAACTTGTGGGCCAAGGTATCCCCGCTGGCTTCTTCGTTCAGCTCGGCGTGCGCCTCGGCCTCGGCCTCCATCTGTTCGATGCGGCCCGCCATGCGATCGAAGGTCTCGAAGGCGCTCGCATTCTTGAGGCCGGTCATGGTCTCTTGAATGGCTTTTTGGGCTTCGGCGCGCTTCTTCCGCGCGATGAGCAGGTTCTTCTTGCGCTTGGCTTCCTCGATCTTGTTGTTCAGCGCGCGCAGCGCGAGCTTCAGTTGTTCGACGGCCGCCTTCTGCTTGGCCCACTGATCTTGAAATTGCGCCGCGAGCGTCTCGTGCTCTTTCTTGCGGGCGAGGGCTTCCTTCGCCAGCGCGTCATCGCCGGAGCGGATGGCCAGCATGGCGCGGCGTTCCCACTCGCTCGAGTTCGCGGTTTCGGCCTCCACCTGCTTGGCCAAACGCTTTTCATCCGCGATCGATTGTGCGACCTGGCGTTTGGCCTCGAGCAACTGGTTGCTCATATCGAGCACGATCTGATTGAGCATCTTCTCCGGATCTTCGGAGCGGTTGATCAGATCGTTCAGGTTGGATTTGAGGAGGGCGGCGAGGCGCGCGAAAATTCCCATGATCTTGCTCTCGTTGGTCGATTAGGCGGAGGATTTTTGGCGCAACGTGGGGACCTGGTTGGCGAGCGCCATGTCCAAGTCGGCCAGCACGGCTTCGAGTTCGTTGAGGTCCAGACTGCGCAGCTCGAGCGCCGCGCTGAGCACGATCGTGTCGCCTTCGAGCCCGTATGCCGCGTGCACGAGTGAGCCGGCGTTCAGCTCCAGCAATTTGCGAAACAGGGTCGAGCGATCCGCGTCGTTGTCGGGCACGGCGCCGATGGCCACCTGCGCGACGAGCACTGGGGTCGCGATGCGCAGCGCCACGAGCGGGCGATCTGCTCCCATGGAAACGAGATACGTGCCATCCTCCGCACGCTCGAAACGGCGTTCCAAGCGGCGCAGATACCCTTCCAAATCCTCGCTAGTTTGGATCATTGGTCAAGGAGCGTATCACGAAATTCCGGGCGCGAACTCAGGCGCGAATCGGCGCGCCATCGCGGCTCGCGCGGACGGTTACGAGCTCGTCGGGTGGCGGCGCTTCGGGCTGAATCGTCACGTGCCCGAGGCCATATTCGGACTTCAAGCACTCGGCGACGCTGCGCGCGACGACGGTCCCGTGGTGTCCGCGCTCGATCGTCACGTGGGCCGTCAAATTGTCGAACTCTTCCGAGATACGCCAGACGTGCAGATCGTGCACGTCGGCGACGCCATCACAGCTCTTGATGGTGCGTTCGATGGCGGCGACGTCCAGGTGAGGCGGCGCGCCTTCCAGTAAAATAGCCGTCGTTTCGCGGAGCACTCGCCAACCGCTGAATGCGACCAGGAGCGCAATCAACCCAGACAAGACCGGGTCAGCGCGCGTCATGCCCCAAAGTAACACCGCCAAGCCGGCGAGGATTGCCGCTACCGAACCGAGTGCGTCGGTGAGCACGTGGGCCAGCGCGGCGCGCACGTTCAAATTGCTTTGGCCGCGCGCCAGCAGCACCGCGACCAGCAAATTGACGACCAAACCCGCTGTTGCCGTCGCCAGCATGGGCTTGCCGTGAATGGCGATGGGGCTGATCCAACGCTCGATCGCTTCTTTTACGATCATGAGCCCCACGAATGCGAGCACGATACCATTCACGAACGCCGCCAGTACCTCGGCGCGCCGATAGCCGAAGGTCGTGCGCTCGGTGCGTGGGCGGTCGGCAAATTGTTGCGCCACGAGCGCGAGCCCGAGTGCGCCCGCATCGGCGAGCATGTGGCCGGCATCGGCGAGCAGCGCGAGGCTTCCGCTGCGAAACCCCACCACCACCTCGACGCCCATGAACGCGACCGTGAGCGCCAACGCCTGCGACAACGTGCGACGGGCGTTATGCGCGTGGCCATGTCCGTGACCGTGGCCACCATGACCATGACCGCCAGCAGCCGGCTTGGCCACCGCGTGCGCGTGACCATGCCCGTGGCCGGCGGCCTCCGGTTTGGCGACCGCGTGACCATGCCCGTGGCCGCCGTGACCAGGATCATGCGCTGCCGAATCGCGTTCGCTCACCTCGGAAGCAAAGCACCAACTCCGAGGGCCGAAAAGCGCGGCCCCAAACTCGGCCAATTCAGCGAGATTTCACGGAGGGGGACGTCGTATCCAGCGCGAATGAAAGCCCGAGGCTGCCGCCCACTGAACTCACCGAACCGATGCCATTCGTGCAATTGCCGAGCGTTTCCCCGCTGAGGCGCTCCCCGGTCGCGTCCAAACGCGTGAGCAGCGAAAACCGCCGCGACAGTCGATACGCAAGACCAACGGCGCCGCCCAGCCCAAGCCCCGGACCATCCGACTCCGAACACGAAAAACTCACGGCCGGCGTGGTGAACGTTTGCTCTTGCCGGGTACCGAGCGCCGACACGTGCTGCAGCGCGAGGCCGATCCGCAAATTGACGAACAGATCGAGGCGCTCGTTGTGCCACGCGAAGACGCGCGCCGCGAGCCACGCGCTGTTCGAGCTGTACTCACTATCGACGGAATTTTGCCCTGAGAGCGCGCGCGCCCGACCAAGCCCAGTGTGCTCGAGTTCGATGCCCACGGCGTATTCCGGCGCCCATTGCAGATAGCCTCCGAAGGCGTAGCCGAAACCCGCGAGCCCCTCGTCGGCAGCGCCGTCGAACGCATTACTGAGCCGTGAATCGAACCCGAGCCGCGCCTCGAGCGAAAGCGGCCACGCCTCGTAGTCGTGATCGAAGCGCCGCGCCCCTCCGCTCGTCCCCGAAATCTCTCCCGTTCCCGCGTTGTCCGCCGCCGGCGTCACCGGTGCAGGTGCAACCGGCGCAGGCGGATTCGAAGCCGGCGCGGGCCCCGGCAAATCATTGGCAACGACCGGCGGCGCCGGCGTCACGGGCGCAGCGCTCTCCGGCGGCGAACTCGGCCCCGGCGGCGCAGGCGGACTCGGCTCGGACGCATTGCCCTCCGCGGGCGGTGCGGGTGCGGCCGGGGACTCGTTGCTGACAGGCGGCGGCGCGGACGGCTGCTGCCCCCAAGCGCGACCCGGCGAACCCAGCACGGCAAGCACCAACCAGCCTGGGTTTACGCGCATCTCCGGATGCTTATCCAATTGTGGATTCGCCGTCAAAAGCGGCCGTCGAAAGCGTTGACAGTCCGGCCTTCGCCGTACATATTCCGCCGCGGAGAGATGACCGAGTGGCCGAAGGTACCTGATTCGAAATCAGGCGTACCCGTAAGGGTACCAAGGGTTCGAATCCCTTTCTCTCCGCAAAGCCGCCACTAAGCCGCCGCCACTAAAGCAACCGCGAGGCTTGCTCGATCGCCACCTGGTTGGCCTCGAGCAACGCCGCCCCCTCATCCGTCAAGAGCACCCGCCACTCCACGCCGGTGCTCGATGGCCCGTGCGACACCAAGCGCTTGTGCTCGAGCACACGCATCAGGTGCAACACCGTGGACCGATCCAAATGGAGGCGTGCCGCCACCTGGCTGTGGTTCACCGCGTCGCGAAAAGGATCCTCATCCACGATGAGTTCCCTCACGGCGGCGAGTACCTGCCACTGCGCAAAGCTGATCCCCGCACCCTTCAACGTCAGCGCAACCCGATCGCGCCAACGCTTCGCCGCCCGCCATTCCGCCATCCTGACCCGCGTCGCAAACGCCACGCAGCTCCCGTCGCTCCCACCGCCGTCGCTCCCACCGCCGTCGCTCCCACCGTCGTCGCTCTGGCCGTCGTCGCTCTGGCCGTCGTCGCTCTGGCCGTCGTCGCTCCTGCCGTCGCTCTGGCCGTCGTCGCTCCCACCGCCGTCGTTCCCACCGCCGTCGCTCCTGCCGCTCATCGATCTTTCGCCACGCACCTGATCCATTCGGGCACCGCCGGCACGATGTTCCAAAAATCTTCTGCGACTACCCGTCTCGCGCTCGAGTTGGATGTTGGTTTTCCAACACGCGTTCGCTTGTGCAACCCCCCCCGCCGGAATGGTTCTTTTCACGGGCGTCTGGATGTTGGTTTTCCAACACGCGTTCGCTTGTGCAACCTACCGGCGGGAATGGTTCTTTTCACGGGCGTTTGGGTGTTGGTTTTCCAACACGCGTTCGCTTGTGCAACCTACCGGCGGGAATGGTTCTTTTCACGGGCGTTTGGATGTTGGTTTTCCAACACGCGTTCGCGTTTCGGGAAGGGCGTCCGTTGAAGGGGAAGGGCATCCGTGTTCGAGAAGTGGCGCTCGTCGTTCGGAAAGGGCGTTCGCGTTGGAGAAAGGGCGCGAAGGGGGCGAACGGCGAAATGAGGGCGTTTTTTGGGGGTAGAGTGCGCTTCAAGCGGGGGCTCAGCTCTGCTAAAACTCCGCGTTGAAATGCGGAAATTTGCTTCGCTCGCGCTCGGTTCGGCTCTCGTCCTTTCGTCGCTTCACGGCTTGGCCGCGGGTCGCTTGATCGTCGCGGAGCCCATGCAGGGCGAGAAAGTGCGCATCGACGGCGATTTGCGCGAGTGGCCGAACAAGATGACCGAACTGGGTGACGCCATTTCGGGCACGCCCAACGGCGATCCGCGCGCGGCCGTGACCATCGGCTATGACGAAACCAGCCTGTATGTCGTGCTCAAGATTTTCGACAAGCACATCGTGCGCACGGCCGCCGCGGGCCCCAACGAAGATCACGCGACGTTGCTTCTGGCCTTTCCGCACGGCCACGATTTCACGACCTACGAAGTCGAGCTCTATCCCGGCAATCCCGGCAAAACCGCGGGCGTGGTGAAGCTCAAAGGCAGCGCGCTCGGCTCCGCCAAAATCGTCGAAGCGCCGAGCGATGGCGGCCTGCACGTCGAAGCGCAAATCCCCTGGTCCACGTTCCCCGAAGCCGCCAAGATTCGCGTCGGGCTGCGCGCCGCCGTCACCTATTCCGATGCCGATTCCGGCTCGGTTTCGGCCATCATCGGCACTGCTTCGGGCCGCTCGGGGCGCGCCTTGCCGCCGCTCCTTTTGGAAGCCGAAGAGGGCCTCGAAAGCCAACTCTTGCGCCCCAAAGGCCTCAGCGTGCCCTCGCGCGAAGTGTACGGGAACGTATCGGGCGATCCGATGTTCGAGCGCGTCGCGGTGTTCGGCGATAGCCTCGCGATTTTGGGCGCGCACTATCGCGGCGGCAAAGAGTTCTATTTCGCCGATCTGGGCGTCAAGGATCCGAGCATGGTCACGCGCCTAGAACTGGTCGACTTCGACGGCGACGGCCACGACGAAATCGTGATCCAAAAGCGCATCGGCGCTTCCGATCGTTACCGTGAAATCCTCACCGTCACCAAAGTGGGTTCGGACGACACGCCCTTCCAAGCTTTCGCCCAAGAAGTGGGCATCAAAACCCCCGAAGGCCACATCGAAAACCGTGTTTCTTTAAAGAATGGGGCGATCGAAGTTTCTCAAGGCACCTCGGAGGGCTTCGATCCTGGCACGTATGCCGAGTCACAACCGAGCGACATGGGGCCGGCGCTCTTGCCCTGGGAAAGCGTGGGCAGCCGGACCTTCAAGTGGCAAGGCAAAGGCTTCGAAAAAACCGACGAGACCGCGTTTTCACCCAAGACGGCGAGCGGCGACAAACCCGCAAAAGGCCACAAAAAGAGCCATAGAGCGCGCGCCTCGGACGAACCTCCGCCACCCCCGCCGCCGCGCGCGCCCACTTCCGATGAACTGCTCGACCGCGTGTACGCCCTCTACAAGAAGGACCGCAGTGTCGGCAAAGGCAAACCGAGTTTCGACTTCGTCACCGACGTCGCCGGCGATCGCGGCCCTGAGCGCGTCCTCATCCACGGCAAAGACTTGGTGGTGTTCGGCAAAGGCTTTCGCAATGGCTTGAGCTACGCGTTCATCACCATCGGCGTCACCGATCCGAAAGACATCGTCGATGCCACGGCTCGCGATATCACCGGTGACGGCAAAGCCGAAATCATCGTGCGCGCCGTGCTGCACGCCAAAGCCAGCAAGGCCCTCGGCGGGGATCTGGTCGAGCGCCGCGCGCTGATGATCTACGGCATCAAGGACGATGCGCTGGTGCGCGTGTTCGCGGCCGAAACCAGCCGCGCCGTGGGAGACAACCAAGTGCTCGGCGCGGTCGCGTTCGAGCCCGGCAAGCGCGGCCTCGACATCGAATTGCGGCCCTCGCGTGCCCTCGGTTGGACCGAAAAGAGCTATCCCTTCCCCGCCGATACGACCACGGCCGGCGGCCTAGAGCCGCTACTTTTGCCCTGGGGCGATCCCGGCAAGCGCACTTACCACTGGAACGGCAGCGCGTTCGTGATGTGAGGAACGCGGGCGCGGCGCTGCGTCACGCGCGCGGCCGCGCATCGCGCTTAGAGCTCGATCACCGTCGTGGGTTCGGCTGCCGCTTTGCGCTCCATCACGCTCGCGCGATACGCCCCTGCGCGAGCGCGCATGATGGCGCCGAGCGGCCGATGTGCTGGCAGTGAGTGCCAAGGATCGAACGAGAAGCTCTCGACGAGCTCGCTTACCTGTTGGCCGCGCGCGCTCTCCGGATCTTGTTTGAACAGGGTGAGGGTGCCGAGATCCGTCCAGGGCCCCGCCCACACCACCGAGGCATCTTCGATCGGCGTGCTCTGCTCATCGACGAAGAACTGCGCTTTGAGCGACCAGCTGAGCGCACCGGCGCGCAGTCGCCGCACCAGATCGCCCCGCAGAAAGTCGTCGCCCGCGATGGCAGGCAAGGCCTCACTGGGCGCCGGAACCAACGCCAGTTTGGCGGCCGTCGTGCCAAACGAGATCGGCGCGGCCGTGTGAAACGTATGCCCGGCGAATGACGTCACTTTCGGGCTGCTGATGGCGCGCCGCAAAATCGCGAATGCACGCCGAAAGCCGACACCCGAGATCAGCCTTGGCAGGAGCTTCGCCGGGCCACCCTGCGCCGCGCGCACGAAGGCCATGAACTCCTCGGGATCACGGAACGGAAGCGCCGGATCGTTGATGAACAAAAAATCTTGTGTGACTGCGTCTTCCAGCCCGCTGATGATTTTCCTGCCGGGCACGCCCACGAGCTTCACGGCGAAGCCTCGCACGTCGGGCTTCTTGTCCGATTGGTGCTGGCTGCTGCCGTTCGAGAAACGCACGTAAACCGGCCAAGAGCGCTCGCTCTCGAACACACCCAAGCGGGCTTGGGTCCCCGCATTCACGACGAGTTTTCCGACCGCCCCGAGGTGAGCTTTGAGGTGCAGCGCACGCGCGGTCGGCTGAATTTTTTGAGCACGAATGCGTTGTATTTCGGCCAGTTCGGCGCCGTAGCCAGTGAAGCGCGAGGCCTCGTCGGGCGCGACCACTTCCACAATTCCCATACGCGGACGCTACCATGAGGAGAGTTGGCTTGACCCGAAGCGGCGTGTGTGAGACCCCTGTTTCGAGGTGAGTAAGGACGAACGAGAGCGGAGTCGCGCTCACGGGCGCGTGTCGTCCGTGCCGCCCCCTGTTGCCGAGGGCGACGCGCGTGCACTGTCGTCGCGCCCCCCGGCGACCGACGAGATCGACACCGATTGGGGTGCGCCGGCGGAAGCGAGTCCGGAAGCGAGCCTGTCCGCGCCGCCTCCACCGGTGACCGCCTCTCCGCCCGCCGTTGCTGAGAGTGCTCGGCCGCCTCGCGCCAGCACCGCGCCCCGCGCCGCTCGTCCTCCCAGCGAACCGCCGCAGGCCCGCCAGAGTTCGCGTCCGCCAGCGGTTTCGCTGCCGAGCCGCGTTCCGCTGCCGTTTTCGGCACCCATGGGCTCTTCGCGAACCCTGATGGGCCTTGCGCCGATCGTGCCGAAAACCGGCGTTGAAGCCGCGCAATCAGGCTCGCAACCGCCACCCACGGCGCCGTCCGAAGCCGCCTCCGCCGAAGCCAACGTTGCACCGGCATCGCCCGAGGTGCTGACGGCCGCGCTCTCCAGTGAGTTGCAAAGCTTGCGCGCTGCGGTGCCGGAAGCCCCAAGCGAGGCGATACCCGAAGAGCTTCCTCCTCCCGCGCTGGATGAGTCGAGCTCTCCCGTCAGCGCTGCGTCCGCGCCGAGCAGCGCGTCCCGATCGGCGGCAACCACACCCAGTATCGAACCCGAGCAGACGAGCGCGCACTCCGTCGCTGCGCCGGATGCGCCGCCGCGTTCGCCCCGCGGAGTCGGTTGGTTGCTCGTTGCCATCATCGCGCTCGGCGTCGGCGGCTATTGGTCGACGCACCGCGCCGCTTCGCAAACGCCTGAAGCGGCTCGCCCTGCCTCATTGCCGGTCGCTGCTGCCGAACCGCCCGCGCCCGCTGCACCGCAACCCGTCGCGGAACCGCAGGCGGATCCCGCCGCCGCCGCGCCGTCACTGGGCGAACCCGTTGCCGACCCGGCGCCCGCGCCGGTTGCGTCGGCCAACAGCGCAGCGTCGGCCATCGCCCCGAGTGCCAGCGCCGCCGCTCCGTCCGCGCCCAATACGCACCTCGTCACCATCGATACCACCCCGCCCAAAGCCAAATTTTTCCACGCGGGCAAAGAGGTCGGCACGGCGCCCTTCGCGGTCGAAGTGCCCGAAGGCGAAAAGCGCGCGTTCGAAGTCTTTTTGCCGGGCCACGTCACCCACAAAGTCGTGGTGGACGGCTCGAAGCCCAAAGTCTCAATCGGCCTCAAGCCGCTGCAATAGCCGCAGCGCCGCTCGCACGCGCCGCTCAACGTCGCACGCGCGCCGTGGGCAACGCGCTGACCATGCGTTTCACGGCCGTCTCGAGCTCTGCTTCGTCGTAACGCGCGAAGCCGAGCCGCAAGTGCTGCGCATAGTAGCGGAGCCGCCGTGCGCTCAAGCTCTTGGCCGCGTAGCTGCTGCCGGCGGCGAAGAGCACACCGCGCTCGCGCGCGCTAGTGAGCCAGCGCGCGGTATCGATGTCAGCGTTCGCTTCGGCCCACAACGCCATGCCACCGAGTGGCACCTCGAAGCGCAGCGCGCCGCCCAAGTGCCGCTCGAGCAGGGCTGCAAAGGCGTCGCGCCGCGCGTGATAAACGCGCCGCATGCGCCGCGCGTGACGGCCGAGCTCGCCATCTTCCAAAAGCTCCGCCACTGCTTGTTCGGTCACCGAGTCTCCATGGCGGTCGATGTCGAAGCGCACGGCGCCCAACGTCTCGACGAACTCACGCGACGCGGCCACGAACCCGAGCCGCAACCCGGGCGCGAGCACTTTGGCCAGAGTGCCGATGTAGATCACGACGCCCGCGCGATCAGCGCCCGCGAGTGAAGACAACGGACGGCCCTCGTAGTGAAATTCGTGATCGTAATCGTCCTCGATGATGGCGAAGCGGTGCGCGGCCGCGAGCTCCAGCAGCCGCAAGCGTCGCGCGATGGGGAGCGAGGCGGTGGTTGGGTATTGATGGTGCGGCGTGAGGCAAACCGCGCGCAGCGGGCCCTCGGCCAACGCTCGTTCCAGCTTATCTACCTCGATGCCGGAGCGATCCACCGGAATATAGACCAATCGCGCGCCGGCTTGGCGTAGCGCGGCCCACGCCGGCTGATAGCCAATCTCCTCGACCGCCACGCGATCGCCAGGGCGGATCAGCGTGCGGGCCACCAGATCGAGCGCCATCTGGCTGCCGTGAGTGACCAGGATCTGATCGGCGTTCACCGCCAACGCGCGCGACGCCGAGACCAACTGCGAAAGCGCCGCGCGGAGCCGCGGATGCCCGAACGGCGTCGTGTATTCCAGATTGGGGTGACCCGCGCCGCGCAGCGCGCGCCGGTAGGCCCGCGCCAAAGCCGCACTCGGGAAGGAACGCAGATCGGGCACGCCACCATACAGTGAGATGCAATCGCGCGGTGTTTGCAGATCGCGTTCCAAGAGCCGGCGCTCGAAATCGAAACCGGCGCCGCTCACCGCTTGCAACGCCGAGCGAGCCGCAAAGCGCCGCGTCTTCGTTTCGGGCAAAGCCGCGGACACGAAGCTGCCCCCGGCAACGCGCGTCTCGAGCCAGCCTTCGGAGACGAGTTCCGCGTAAGCGGCCACGACCGTGTTCCGCCCCACACCGAGCTCGGCCGCGAGCGAGCGCGAACCCGGAAGGCGATCGCCCGGCTTCAGGCGACCGCGCCGGATTTCGCTGCTGATGAGCTCCGCGATCCGTGCAAACAGCGGCATTTCACCGTGTCTCGCGCTCAACTCGAGCTGTTCTGCGGTGAGCGGGAAGGCCATAACTGGACCCACAGTATTCTCCAATCTGGTTCTTTTCACCATCCAGTTTGAAAGCCATGCTCCGGATCGAAATGACCCGCCCCGAAGCCCCCAGTGAAAGAACTCGTGTGCGCCGCGTTCCGCAGCGCGGTCACTACGATCGCGAGGTGATCCACGCGATCGTCGATGAAGCCTTGGTGTGTCACGTGGGCTTGATCAGCGATGGTCAGCCGATCGTCATTCCCACCATCCACTTTCGCGTGGGCAACGAACTCGTAATTCACGGCTCGGCCGCCGGTCGCTTGCTGGAATACGGCGGGGAAGGCGCGCCCTTGTGCGTCACCGTCACGCTGGTCGACGGCATCGTGCTCGCGCGCTCCTCCTTTCACCACTCGATGAACTATCGCTCGGTGGTCGTACTCGGCAAGGCGCGCCTCGTCAGCGATCCCGCCGAAAAACGCGCGCTGCTCGACGGCCTCGTGAACCGTTTTTCACCGGGGCGCACCGCCAAGGCGCGCGGCCCCAACGAACTGGAGCTCAAGGCCACTCACGTGCTCGCGCTGCCGCTCGACGAGGCCTCTGCAAAAGTGCGCACCGGCGGCCCGATCGACGACGCCGAGGACCTAGCGCTGCCGGTCTGGGCAGGCGTGATCCCGCTGCAATTGCAGGCACTGGCTCCGCAAGTCGCCGAACCCGTGGCACCCGGCGAGCCCGTGCCCGAGCTCGGTCGACCCTTTGGGGCTCGCGCGCGCTAGGCCCGCGCCTCGACAGCCCGCGCTTCGTCCTGCCTGTGCCTGCGAGGCCGCGCGCTCGTGTCTGCCGAACCGCAAGGTCGCAAACGCGCGGCGTCGCTTCCCAACGAAGTCTGCGAGAAATAGCCCAATTTCGACGGCTCGCCGGGGGCTTCCGAGATCGGCACGCGCCCTGCAATGGAGGCGCTCGATCTTGGAGGAGCAGCTCGTGAAAAATAGTCGTTGGTTGGGTTTTGGTTTTTTGGGGGTTTCTGTGGCGTGCGGCGCAACATGGCTCACGGCGTGTAGCAAGAGTGACGCGCCCTCTCCTGGTTCGGCCGTCGCGCCACTTGCGAGCGATAGCGCGAGCGCCGCTCATGCCGCGCCGCCGAGCGCTCCGCTCGCGCCCACGCCGTTGCCCGCCGCGCCCACGACAGCGGATCCCGTGGACGGCGGACCGCCGGCATCGTTTGCGTCGGGAAAGAAAGAGAACGTCGAAAATGCCGTGGGCCTCGGCTGTGAAGCCAAGAGTAGCAGCGGCTACCTCGAGCTCTTGTGCCGCAAGAAGAACGGCACTGGCGGTCACCCCGTGCAAGCTGTGCTGAACAGCACGACCGACGAACTCGTCCCAGCTGACGAACACGGTGAGCTCCGCCTCGTCACCCCGTTCAAAGACGGCGAGACGCGGGAGATCAGCATCGAGTGGAGCGATACGCGCTACGTGCTGCACGTCAGCGGCGCGAGTGCCAAGCTCGAATGGGCTGCGGGCGGTCTCGAGCTGCGCCGCGCCTGCGCGAAAATCGCGGATGAATCGCGTGCGGTGACGGCCGAAGCCCAAAAGGCGAGCAGTGAACAGCGCGTTTTGCCGGCAGAAGCCGCTAAATTGCCGCGCTTCGGGGTGTGCCAGCCGGCGGGGCTCGGGTCGTACGCGCTGTCGCTCAAGGCGCTGAGTGGCAGCGGGCCCACAGAAGCTCGCCGCTTGCACGCCGAGATCGAAGTCGTGCACGTCTCGGAACAAGGCGCGCGGCTCGCCGCGCCCTGGGCCACGTTCGAGTTCGCTCCGGGCGGTCTCGAGCTCACCTCACTCCAAGCGTACGACTACGACGACGACGGCAAAGACGAACTCGTGCTGGCCTACGACTTGAAAGCGGTGCCTGCGGGAGTCATGCCGCCGCACCCAGCCACGATTTGGTCGTTCAGCGAGAGCGGCGTCGAGAGTTACGCCAAAGCCCCGGAGCTCGATCCCGGTGGCGCCTCGAACGAACAGCTCGATTTCGACATGCGCCCGGACCTCGGCAGCTACGGCGCGTACGCGGCTTGGCTCGGAGCAGATTGCGGCGCCAAGCAATGCCCGACGCGTATCACGGGGCCGCGCTTTTTCGCGCACTCACTACCCGATGGTGGTTTCTCGCTGAACGATACCGCCAGCAAGGCCGCACTCAAGCGCGCCTGCCCCAAAAAGGCACCCAGCATCGTGGTCGACAGCCTCGCGCAAACAGCCAAAAACCTGGTCTGCGCGCGCGTTTATGGCACCAGCATCGAAGCCGTGACCGAAGAACTCACCGCCAAGCACGAAGTCCTGTGCGGCAGCGCCGAAACTTGTCCCGCCAAGACCACACTCGAAGCGTGGGCCAAAGCATTGCCTCCGTTGACTCTGACGGAGTGACAGCGCCCTAGTTGAGGGCGGTTAGGTTCACCACGGCCCAACCGCCCGGCTTGATCGTGACGCGCTGAGTCTTGTGCCAGCCGCCTGATGCCAACTGAATCTCGTGCACACCGGGGTGCACGCGCAAACGACCAAAGGCGATGCGTGCGGGAAGCGTGGCCCAGCTTCGCGTATCGGGAGTGTCCGTCGCGGTGAGGGTGGCCTGCGTGCCCAGGCTGAGGAGCTCACCGAGGATGCCGCCGCCCGCGACCTTCTTCGTCGTTTCACCCGCGACCACGCGCGTGATCATGCGCGTGATGGCCGAGGCCACCACCGCGCCGCGCGCCTGCTCCCAAGCGCGCGCGGCTTCTTGATCGACCGCCAAAATGCCTTCCAAGTGCGCCCATTGCCCATCGAGCTGGAAGGACGGCTGATGATATGTGCCGCGCGGGCGACCGAGCTCCGGGTAATTCACCCAAGTGACGAGCCCCTGCAGCGCCAAGCGGTTGGCCTGCGCCTGATCCATGGGGCTCAAAATGCCGCTCGCGTAGGTGAGCGCGAGCCCGACTGGCAAGCGCTTGGAATATTTCGCCGGCACACGCCCAAAATTCACGATCACGAGCAGCTCGCCGTCGTCACTCTTGGCGGCATCGCCCGCGCTGCCCGCTTCACCCTTCGCGCCCGGCGTTTGCCCGAGCAATTCGCGAATGCGCGGGCTCGAATAGCTCGACTCCTGAGTGAGGCGTCGCACGGGGTCGACCAAGGTTTGGTAGCGACCATATTCGAGCGCTTCGTCGTAGTAACGCAGAGCATCGTCCGGCTTGCCGCTCTTCTCGAACACGAAGCCCGCCAAGTAGCTGCCCGGGCCAAACAGCGAACGCGCTGCGTCCCCGGTATCGCGCGTGAATTTCTGCATCACCGCCAAGCGGCGTGCCTCCACGCGGGCCCCGTTCAAGTCGGAACGCGCCAGGTAGTTCACCATGTTCATGGTGTTGATCATCAGCTTCTCGTAAGCCGGCGCCTTGTACGGCCCCACGTCGTCCGAGAACAAATAACGACCGATGTCTGCGGCGGCGTTCTTGGACAGATCGAGCACTTCGATCTGCTTGTCCGACACTTCCAAATCGCGGCTGGAGAGCGAATATTTATCCAGCTGCTGCAAGACCATCGCGCGGTCGAGTAGCAGGAGCGAGTTGTCCCCGCCGGTCTTCTCCGGCAGGTCCTGCTCGCTCTTCACGTCCAGCTCTTCGTTCAAGGCTTTGAGCGCGCCGCGCGGATCTCCGGCGTCCAGCGCGGAGCGCGCTGCCAACGTCTTTTCGGAGTGGCCGGCGCACGCCGAAAGCGCGAGGCCGAGCAGCAAAAGAGCCGCGCGAACGAGCGTCATGGCAGTGCTGTACAGGTCATCTCATTAACATTCGTTTGGGGCCGGGGCCCCAAACTCCGGGGTGGGGCCCCGCTGAATTACGCGTTTCGTGATCCCCGAAGGGGGGCACTTCAGCGGGCGCGGGGGTGACTCGCTTCGAGATCCCCGCAGGGGGGAAACCCCCGATGGAACAAGCCTAGAAGCCATCTCATTGATGAGATGGCTTCTAGAGCAAGGCTTTGGTGACCGACGTTTTGTACTGGAACAAGATCGCGCTGGTCTCGACCTCGAGCACTTGGATGAACATGAAGTATTGCACGCGGCGCTCCTTGTCCTGGCGCTCGTCGTTGCTGAACACTTTGCCGGTCACCACGTAGCGTGTGCCGATCTGCTTACCCCAAGCCGCGATCTTGCTTTGGTCGAAGCCGTCTTGGTATTGCCGGCGGACTTGCTCCATCAGCTGCGGTTGTGACTCGAGGCTGATCACTTTAACGTGCCCCGCGTTCACCAGAGTGGTCTCGATGTCGCTGATCAGTGAATCGAGCTGGCTGTCGATGTGCTCGGTGGTCTCGTTGCGGAGCGGCAGCACGGAAACGGTCGGCTCTTTTTCCTGCTGCCAGTGCGCGATGACCGGCGAGCTCTGCAACGCTTGCATGTTGTCGTGCAGCATCTTCTGCAGATCGCGGCGATCCAGCCCGGTGCTCATGGCTTGGTCATCGAGGCCTTGCACGTCTTCACCGCGCACGGCCTTGGGGCCACAGCCGAAGGTCGAGAGGGCGACGACGCTTGCCGCGCCGAGCACCAGAGTTCTACGAAGCAAAGCCATGATCAGTGCCTTTCTCTATACATGCGCCGCATTTGGGCGATGCCAAGCGGGTACGGCGCCTCATCGAGTTGTCCCATAGGTCGGACGAATCGCTCAGGCAGATGATGTAATCGCGGGCGGGCGCTTCGGCAATTTGGCTCACGCGACTTTTTTTGGCGCGCGGCGTGCGTTTTTCACACGCCGCGGCCGAATGTGGCGAAAAGTGTCGGGAAATCAGTTGGGGCTGGCAGCGCCGCTGCTAGCGCCCGTGCGGCGCACGGGGATTATCTGAACACGGCGATCGTCCCCTTCGCCGTCGCTGCGGGTGATCACGCCCTCGAATTTGGCGAGCGCGAGGTGCACCACGCGTCGATCGCGGGGGTTCATCGGCTCGAAGGTGATGATCTTGCCTTCTTCCACGGCCTGACGGCCGAGGCGCTGCGCCATGGTGGCGAGCGAGTTGTCACGGCGGCTGCGGTAGCCCTCGGCGTCCACCAAAATGTGGCGGCGGTCGAGGCCCGGACGATTGATGATCCGGTGCGTGAGGAACTGCAAGGCCTGCAGAACCTGGCCCTTCTTACCGATGATGCGGCCTGCGTCGCGGCCGGCGATCTCGATGTTGATCTCGTCCTGTGCGTTGCCTTCTTGGGGACGGCGCAAGAACACTTTGCAGTCCATCTCCATCTCGCGAATCACGTCGGTGACGAACTTGAGGGCCACCTTGGCGCGCTCGTCAGTCGAGACGTATTCGTCTTCTTGGCGGCGACGGCGACGGCGGGGGCGACCCTCGCCAGCCTCTTCACTCGGTGCATCATCGCCCGAAGGATTCGCGTCGTCGGCGCTCACGGTGATTCCCTCGTCGGAATCGCCATCGGCGCCTTCTTCGGTATCCCAAGCGTCGTCGTTCAGCTCGTTGTTGTCAGTCATGACTCTGCCTTTCCTTTGCCGAGGAGTGAGCCGTCACTTGCGAGCTTCTTGCTCGGAGCAGAGCCAGCTTGATTGCTCTTGCCCTTGGAGGCGGACTCCCCAATCACTTTTACTTTGATGTCTCCACTGCCCGAGCCGGAGCCACCACCGGGTTTCACCGTGCGGCGCACATGCCATTCCACTGCTTGTTGCTGGAGGATACCGAGCACGCCGTTAGTGAACATGTATACCCCGAGGCCGGCCGGCAAAAACAGCATGAAAACCGTCATCATGCCCGGCATCAGGTACTGCATCATTTTCTGCTGAGCAGGGTCGCCCTGTTGGGGCATGAGCCGCTGCTGGAAGAAGGACGTCGTGCCGATGATGAAGGGCAGGATGTAGAGCGGGTCGGCGGCCGACAGATCGGGGAACCACAAAAACGGGATGTGATACAGCTCGACCGCGGTTTGTAGGGTCGTGTAGAGCGCGAACCAGACGGGCATCGAGGCGAGCTGCGGCGCGCAACCCTTGAGCGGGTTCACGTTGTGTTTCCGCCAGAGTTCCATCTGCGCCAGGCCCTTGGCCTGCGCGTCGTCCTTGAACTTCTCGTTCAAGGCATCGATCTCGGGCTTGAGCTCGCGCATCTTGATCATGCCCTTCACGCCCGGCAGTGCCAGCGGGAAGAGCAGCGAGCGCGCCGTGATGGTCAGGATGATGATCGCGACGCCCCAATTGGGGATGATGCTGTGCACCTTCAGCAAGAAGGCGACCAGCACCTTGGCGATGATCGAGAAGAAGCCGAGATCGATCAGCTCACTGAAGTGGTGCTGGCCACCGCCCGCCGCCGCGAGCACGCTGCGTTCTTTCGGGCCGATGTAGCTGATGACGGAATACGTCGCGCTCGCTTGCGGCGCGAGCTCCATGCCCGGGTAGGCGAGGCGAGCGCGGTACATCGCGCCCGAGTTCGGATCGCTGCCCTTGTCCGCGTAGGTCAGCGAGTTCCAGCGTTCTTCGATTTGGAGCTGGCACAGCGGAGCCGCCGGCGACTTATCGGGCGCGATGGCGTGCGCGAAATAGGCGTTGGAAACGGCGGCAAATGCCGGCTTGCCGGGCGTTTGGAACCATTCGCCGTTGTCCGTGGCGGTGCGCGGGAACTTCTCGGCGTCACTGAATTTGCCGGCGTCGAAGTCCGCTTCCATCAAGCGGCGCGCTTTGCCTTCGTCCGGTACGCATTCCACGCGCGTGACCGCGGGGCTCTGCCGGAACATGCTGCCCTTGACCTCTTTCGAGGTGTGCCAAGCATCGGTATGCGCGGTCAGCGCGTGGTACATCGGCTGCGCGCTCACGTTCTTGATCGTGGCTTCGACCGACAGCTCGTAGGGCCGTCCGGTCCAGGCGATCGTCTTCGTGAGCTCGACGTTGGCGTCGCGGAAAGTGAGCACACAGCTCTTGCCGTCGCTGCTCTTGATCTGCCAATCGAGCGAATCTGCGGGCACGTTCCACTGCTTGCCGGCAGGCAACGCCGCGTCGTTCCGAAAATCGAAGCGCAGCTGACGGCGGAACTCTTGATCCGGCGTGGTCGAGAGATCGATCGCTGCGCCGTTCTTCTGATACTTGGGCTTCAGCAGCTGATAATTCTTGAGCGCGCCACCCTGGCTGCTGATGCGCGCGTGGAACTCCGGGCTCCACAGATCACAGAATTGCTCGGGTGGGCGGGCTCCCGCGGCCAAGACCAGCTCGCTCTCGGCTCGAAGGGGCTGAATGGACGACTTTCCGCCACCAAACAGCTTGCCGCCAAACTGAAAGAGGAGAAACGCGCAGGCCGCCATCACCAACAAGCGCGTGATACTGCTTCTGTCCATATCGAGTTCGACTCTGCTTTTTCGAGGGGCCAACGAGGGCCATGGGAACGGCTGGCTTCGCCGTGTAGCATGCCCACGGCCGGCCGCGTCCCCTGTTATCGCCCATCAGGCAGCGGGGGTGGGTCGTAACCGCCTGGGTGGAATGGGTGACAGCGTGACAGGCGCCGCACGCTCAGCCAACTGCCGCGCGCTGCACCGTGCAAACGCAAGCATTCTGCGGCGTATCGCGAGCACGAAGGCTCGAAGCGACACACCGGCCCCATCAGTTTCGACAGCGTCGCCTGATAGACGCGAATCAGTAGGATCAACGCGCGGGCAATCATCCGGAGCAGGGAGTTTGCAGCCCCCTTGGCCCCTTGGCTAGCGGCTTTGCCCGGAACCAGCGCTGACCTTCGGCGATTTGTCGCCGGTCAGCAAATAGCGGATTTTACGCTCGATATTGGCGCGCGCGCCTTGAAACTCGGCGATCACGCTGGACAGCGGCAGGCTCTCGGTCGACCGTTTCACGATCACGACCAGATCGACGCCCTCTGGCCAAAGCTCCCGAGTGGCTCGAAACGCCTCGCGCACTAGGCGCTTGGCGCGGTTGCGCACCACCGCATTGCCGACACGTCGCGACGCCGTAATCCCAAGACGGGGCGAGCTTTCGCCGCGCGCGACGCTCAAAATGAGCACGAAACGCGCGGTCGATACACGTTGACCACCGTCCTGGATTGCCAGGAACTCGACCCGTTTACGGACACGCGAACTGGACGGGAAGCGACCTTTCGGTCCCCCCGCGACCGAGCTCACTTCTCGTAAGCGGTGACGGCGAGTCTCCAGCGACCTTTGCGCCGGCGATTCGCGAGAACTTTGCGGCCGCCCTTGGTGCTGAGGCGCTTGCGGAAGCCGTGCGTACGCAGGCGGCTGGTGTTGTGGGGCTGAAAAGTGCGCTTCATAACGGGTGCCTCGAAAGGGAGGCGGAGTTAGCCACCGGATAATTCCCCAGTCAAGTCCATCTACAGGAATCGACGGGGCTTTGTGGTGGGGCGCTCCGCTTTTGGGCGTGATTTACACCATTACTCTCCGGCCGGGGCCGAAAAGGGGGCGCCCTGGCAGCCAGGGGCTGTTCCTTCGTTTGCCGTGCCGCCGCCGAAGCGGTGTTGGTGTTCGAACATCGAACCGAACGCCGGGTTATTGGGGGACGAGAGCCGCTCTGCGTGCGGCCTCGTTTCAGTGGATGAACCGATGTTGGTGTTCCAACATCCAGGGCTTCGCCGGAAGGGCCTCGCTTTTCTGGTGTTCGGGCGGTTTTCGAGCCTTGCAGGGCCGAAAAGTGCGTGATAGGTACGCCCTCCCATGCGCGAAAACATCCGCCTCGTTTCTTCGGCCGGTACCGGCTACGCCTACTACACGAAGAAGAACAAGCGCACCCAGACCAACAAGCTCGAGCTGAAGAAGTTCGATCCCGTCGTGCGCCAACACGTGACGTTCAAGGAGGCGAAGATGCCTCCGCATAGCAAGTGAGTGTTGTTGTAGGGTTTTGAGTTGATGAAAGCCGGCTTCGCCGGCTTTCGTTGTTTTGTTGGTCCGTGCCGGGGTTCCGGGTTCCGGGTTCCGGGTTCCGGGTTCCGGGTTCCGGGTTCCGGGAGTTCCACTTGGCGATGCTGGCTGCGGCGAGAGATCTTCTGGCCGAGTTCCATGGCACTCCGCGTGGCCGTTCTGGCTGCGTCGCGAGATCGCATGCGCCTGTTCGGTCAGTTTGTCGTGGGCCTAGCCTCGATCGAGGATCGTGATCTGATCGTGCCAAGACCGAAAGGTGGTTCCACTTTTCGGCAGGCGGGCTGATTCTGCCTCGCGCGCCCTTAGGGGCCGAGCGCGTTCCGCGGGAGCGCGGCGCTTCGCGCGCGGGAGCGCGGCGCTTCGCGCGCGGGAGCGCGGCGCTTCGCGCGCGGGAGCGCGACGCTTCGCGCGCGGGAGCGCGACGCTTCGCGCGCGGGACGCGGCGCTTTGCGCGCGGGAGAAGGCTTACTCAGATCCCGACAAAATCTTGAACTCAACCCGGCGATTCTTAGCCCGCCCGGCGTCCGTCCCATTATCCGCAATCGGCTTGGTTTGGCCGAAGCCTTGCGATTGTAGGCGGCTGGGGGCGATGCCGTGATCGATGAGGTATTTCATCACGGAGGCGGCGCGGTCGCTGCTGAGCTTGAGGTTGTTGGCGGCGATGCCGCGGCTGTCGGTGTGGCCGTAGACGCCCATCTTGATCGAGCCACGTGACTTCATCAGCGTCACGACCTCATCCATGATCGGGAAGCTGCCGGGCTTGATGACGGCCTTGCCGGTTTCGAATTCGATGGCCTGCAAGAGCTCGACTTCACCGCTCTCGGTGACGTGCGTCAGGCTCGGGCA
>Ga0105245_10001521_pt1 | contig 20984 bp, 20 predicted proteins | sample KBSM54metaG_FD_81523 | JGI IMG/M metagenome (GOLD analysis project Ga0105245, IMG submission 81523) | Miscanthus rhizosphere microbial communities from Kellogg Biological Station, Michigan, USA - KBS M5-4 metaG | ecosystem: Host-associated > Plants > Roots > Rhizosphere > Soil | place...
CGACGGCGCCGGCTCCAACGACTCGCTCGACCTGCTCGCCGACCTCAAGCTCTTCGCCCTCGCTCAGAAGCACGCGGCGGGCGACCCGACCGCGATCGACGCCGCCGAGGCTTGGGCCGTCGCCACCGGCGCCCGCGCCCCCCTGCTCGGCGCCACCCCGCTCGAGGTCGGCGCCCCCGCCGACTTCCTCCTCCTGCGCCGCGACTCCCCCGAGCTCGGCATCGGCGACCTCGCCTCCGACCTCGTCTACGCCGCCTCCGGCTCGGTCGTCGACACCACCGTCGTCGCCGGCCGCGTCCTCATGCGCGACGGCGAAGTGCCCGGCCTCGACGAGATCGTCGCCAAAGCCGCCGAGCGCGCCCACCGGCTCGGGCTTTAGATATTTCTATATACCCCCTGGGGGTATTTGCTACAGTCCTCCCATGGTCGGATATCAGGAGGACAAAGAGAAGCTGTTGAAGCGGCTGGCACGGGTCGAGGGGCAGGTGCGCGGGGTCTCGAAGATGGTCGAGGAGGAGCGCTACTGCATCGACGTGCTGACGCAGATCGGGGCGGTCCAGGCGGCGCTGGACAAGGTCGCGCTGGGGCTGCTCGACGAGCACACGCGCCACTGCGTGGTCGAAGCCGACGAGGGCGAGCGGGTCGAGAAGGTGGATGAGCTGATGGCCGCCGTGGGGAGGCTGGTGAAGCGATGAGCGACGTGCCCTCGAAGATCTGGGAAGGACTGGAAATGTCCTTCCTGATGGCGTACGAGGTCTGGTGGGCGCTGGTGCTCGGCTTCGCGATCTCGGCGATCGTCCAGGCCTGGGTGCCGCGGGCGCGGATCGAAGGGGCGCTCTCGGGCGAAGGCTTCGCCCCCGTCGCCAAGGCGACCGCCCTCGGCGCCGCCTCCTCCTCCTGCTCCTACGCGGCGATCGCGATCGCCAAGTCCCTCTTCCAGAAGGGCGCCTCGGCGGTCACTGCGCTCGCCTTCCAGTTCGCCTCGACCAACCTCGTCTGGGAGCTCGGGTTGGTCCTCTGGGTGCTGATGGGCTGGCAGTTCACCCTCGCCGAGTTCGTCGGCGGCATCGTCCTGATCGCACTGATGGCGGTGCTGCTGCGCGCCTTCGTCTCGCCGCGGCTGGAGGAGCAGGCGCGCCGCCACGCCCAGGAGGCGCAGGCCGGCCACCATCACGGCGACGACGCGGAAGAGTCGCTCTCCTGGCGGGAGCGGCTCACCACCCGCGCCGCCTGGGCGGGCGTCGGCGGCAACTTCCGCGGCGACGTGCAGATGCTCTGGAAGGAGATATCGATCGGCTTCCTGCTCGCCGGCTTCATCGGTCTGCTCGGCAACGACTTCTTCAACTTCCTCTTCGTCACCGACGCCCCGCCGCTGGTGCGGACGATCGAGAACGTCATCGTCGGCCCGATCATCGCCATCCTCAGCTTCGTCTGCTCCGTCGGCAACGTGCCGCTGGCGGCGGTGCTGTGGTCGGGCGGAATCAGCTTCGGCGGAGTCGTCGCCTTCCTCTTCGCCGACCTGATCGTGGTCCCGATCGTGCTCGCCTACCGCAAGTACTACGGGACCGCTTTCGCGCTGCGGATCACGGCGCTGATGTTCGTCACGATCGTGATCGCGGCGCTGGTCGTCGACGGGATCTTCGGGGTCTTCAACCTGATCCCGACCGGCCCCCGCCCCACCCGCGAGGACGTCTTCGGCTCGATCGAGGTCGACTACAAGCTCTTCCTCAACATCCTCGGCCTGTTCATCTTCGCGGCGCTGTTCTGGGTCAGCCGCGGACACACTGGCTCGCACGGCTGTGAGCACAACGCCCGCGAAGCCCACGCCCACCACATGAATGAGCAGGAGGCGACCGGGGTATAGGCTCGCCGCGATGCCGTCCGGGGAAAGCGACGCGCAGTCCCAGTCAGGAGCCTCCTCCGTTCGCTACGAGGAGACGACGAAGCTGTACCCGGGGGCATCCGAGCCCGCCGTCGACCACCTGAGCCTCGAGGTGCCGGCCGGGGAGATCTGCGTCCTCGTCGGCCCCTCCGGCTGCGGCAAGACGACGGCGATGCGGATGGTCAACCGCACCGTCGAGATCACCTCCGGCGACGTCCTGGTCGGCGACCGCTCGGTGCGCGAGCGCGAGCCGGCCCAGCTGCGGCGAGAGATCGGCTACGTGATCCAGCAGATCGGCCTCTTCCCCCACCGCACGATCAGCGAGAACATCGGTGCCGTCCCCGAGCTGCTGGGCTGGAAGAAGGAGCGGATCCGCGAGCGCTCGGCCGAGCTGCTGGCGCTGATCGGGCTCGACCCCGAGCTCGGCGACCGCTACCCGGCCCAGCTCTCCGGCGGCCAGCAGCAGCGGGTCGGGGTGGCGCGGGCGCTGGCCGCCGACCCGCTGGTGATGCTGATGGACGAGCCCTTCGGCGCGATCGACCCGATCAACCGCGAGCGCCTGCAGAACGAGTTCCTCCGCCTGCAGGCGGAGATCCAGAAGACCGTCCTCTTCGTCACCCACGACATCGACGAGGCGATCAAGATGGGCGACCGGATCGCGGTGATGCGCGAGGGCGGCCGGGTCGAGCAGTACGCGACGCCGGCGGAGCTGCTGATGGCGCCGGCGAACGAGTTCGTCGAGGACTTCGTCGGCGCCGACCGGGCGCTGAAGCGGCTGGCGCTGATGCGCGTCTCCGACATCAATCTCTGGGAGGCGCCGCTGGCGCACGTCGGCCAGGCAACCGCCGAGGTGCGGGCGAAGCTGGCGGCGCCAGAGGTCGAAATCCCCTACCCCCTGCTGGTCGACAGCGAGCGGCGGCCGCTCGGCTGGCTCAGCGAGCGCGACCTCGAGGGCGAGACCGTGCCGAGCCGGGCGGACTCGCCGCTGGGCCCGGTGCTCGATCGCGACGACGTCATGCGCGACGCCCTCGCCGACCTGCTCCAGGGCGAGTCGCAGTACGCGCCGGTGGTCGACCATCAGGGCCGGATCGACGGCGTCCTCTCGGTCGAGATCATCTCCGAGTTCCTCGCCTCGCCAGACGCGAAGAGCGACGAGCATCCAGCGGTGGAGCGGCCGCATGGCTAGCCCGTTCCTGATCGCAGCGGGCGAAGTCGGGGGGGATTTCTTCCACGAACGAAGCAGCGGCACGCTGCCGTGCCAGGCCCAGTCGAGCCATCTCTTCTGCTGGGACTGGGCGAGGGAAAACATCGACCGCTACGGGACGCCGACCGTGCAGCACCTGGAAATCGTCCTGCTCTCCGTGGCGATCGGCTTCATCGTCGCCTTTGCGTTGGCGCTGATCGCGCACCGGACCCGCTGGCTGCAGCCGCCCCTGCTGACCGCGACCGGGATCCTCTACACGATCCCCAGCATCGCCTTCTTCTTCCTGCTGTTGCCGGTAACCGGGTTCGGGAGGGACACGGCGATCATCGTCCTCTCCGCCTACACCCTCCAGATCATCTACCGCAACACGGTCCTCGGCCTCGCCAACGTCCCCGCCTCGGTCAAGGACGCAGCACGAGGCATGGGCTTCACCAGCCGCCAGATCCTCTGGAAAGTGGAGCTGCCGCTGGCGCTGCCCGAGATCATCGCCGGATTGCGTATCGCGGTGGTGAGCACGATCGCGATCGCGACGCTCGTCGTCTTCATCAGCGCTGGCGGGCTCGGGACCCAGATATACGGCAGCGGCAACCTGACCTTCCCGACCAGCATCGTCATCGCGATGGCGATTGTGATGACGATGGCGTTTCTCTTCGACCTGGTGCTGCTGACGGCGCAGAGGCTGGCCACCCCATGGCGAAGGGCGAGAGCGCTGTGAACCTTCCCCATCCCGTGCTGGCCTCGTTCGGGGGCGCGGTCGAATTCATCTTCACGCCGCAGACGTCGAACGTCACCGGAGGCAACAAGGTCGGCGGCTTCGACAAGTCTCTGGAACTGGTGTTGAAGCACCTCGAGGTGACGGTGATCGCTCTTGCGATCGCCCTGATCGTGGCGCTTCCGCTGGGGCTCTACCTCGGCCATCGCGGCAAGGGCGAGCTCTTTGCCGTCGGAATCGGCAACGCGGGGAGGGCGATTCCCGAGCTGGCCGTAATCGCCCTCGTTGCCGTCCTGATCGGAGTGGGATTGCAGACGGTTGCTCCGGCGCTGGCAATCCTCGGCATTGCCCCGATCCTGGTCAACACCTATGTCGGTGTCCACCAGGTCGATCCCGCAGCCGTCGAAGCCGCGCGCGGCATGGGCATGAGCGAGCTGGACATCATGCGCAAGGTCGAGTTGCCGTTGGCAGTGCCGACGGTGATGGGCGGTGTGCGGGCAGCAGCGATCGTGATCATCGCCACCGCGACGATCGCCCCGCTCGCTGGAGTGGAAACGCTCGGCGATTTCATCATCAACCGCAACGTCTACGGCGAAAACGGGCTGCTTGCCGGGGCGATCCTCGTCGCCCTGCTGGCCCTGACGATCGAGGGTCTGCTGGCGCTCCTGCAGAGCCGCCTGACTTCCGACGGGCTGAAGTTAAAGACTGTCTGACACCAATCCACCCCAAGAGGAGGCAACAGTGAGGATCGACCAGACGAGAGTGCGAGTGCTGCTTGCGGCGCTTGCCGCGCTCGCCTTGACGCTCGGCATCGCCGCATGCGGCGGTGGCAGCGACACCAGCAGCAGCGAAACCAGCGAAGAAGGTGGTTCGGGCGCGGCGATCCAGTCGAACCCCGAAAACGGCAAAGTCAGCCTGACGATCGGCTCGAAGAACTTCCCCGAACAGGAAGTCCTCGGCGAAATCTACGCGCAGGCCCTGACCGCGGCCGGCTACAAGGTGAAGAGCGCGCTCAACCTCGGCTCCGAAACGGTCGCCCTGAAAGCGGTCAAGACCGGGCAGATCTCCGGCTACCCGGAGTACGCCAGCACGGCCCTCACCTCGTTCTTCGGCCTCGAACCCGAAGAAGTCCCCTCCGACGCCACCGAAGCGTGGGAAAAGGCGAACGAAGAATTCGAAAAGGAAGGCCTGCAGGCGTTCGAACCGACGCCGTTCGCCAGCGCCAACGCGGTCGGGACGACGACGGCGACGGCCAAAAAGTACGGCCTGAAGACCGTCTCCGACCTCGAAGGGGTCTCGGAAAAACTCTCGCTCTACGGCTCGCCCGAGTGCCGCCAGCGAATCGACTGCCTGGCCGGGCTGGAAAAACTGTACGGCCTGAAGTTCAAGTCGTTCACCCCGGTCGACATCAGCCTCCGCTACACGGTGCTGGAAAAGGGTCAGGCGGATCTCTCGATCCTCTTCACCACCGACCCGCAGCTCTCGGCCGAGAAGGACAAGTTCGTCATCCTCGAAGACGACAAGCACGTCTTCCCGGCCGGCAACATCATCTTCGTGACCAAGAAGTCGGTCGCCGAAGAAGCGGGCCCGGACTACGAAAAGACGATCCTCCAGGTCCAGGAAGGACTGACGCTGAAGGTGATGCAGGAGCTCGACGCTCGGGTCGAACTCGAAAAGGAAACGCCGAAGGCAGCCGCCAAGGCTTACCTCGAATCGGCGGAATACATCGAATAGGTAGGTGGTTGTAAGGACCGGCGGGGGAGGGTCGGCGGACAACAGCGGGAGGGTCCGGCGCCCCTCCCCCGCCGGTCCTCCCATCGCCATTTGCATTTCGGAACGACTTTGATACGAATCGTTGCCTGGCTGTGAGGTGCCTTTTAGCTTGACCAGCGACGCCTAGGGCGCGCTAGTCGAGGAAACCCAAGGGAGGGACATAGATGGGACCGAGCAAAACCGTTTCTGCGCTTGCTTCTGCGCTTGTCTCGATCTTGGCGCTGGGTGTCTGCGCCTCGGCGGCAAGCGCCCAACCTCTCTCGATGGGGTTCACCGAAGCCCGCGCCAACGTCGGGGTCCAGCTCTCCGACGAAGCTCTTTTCGCGGCGCCCGATACGGCGCCCTTCGCGGCCCAGATCGATCCTGCGACCGGCTCGATCAGCAACGGCATCCTCGGGGTTCCCGACTTTGAAACGCTAATCAAAGAACCGATCGAAGCCAACGTAACCGTCGACTTCAATATCGGACAGATCACCGGCAGCTTTGACCAGGCGACCGGCGCACTCAGCCTGACCGGCGTGGCGGGCGGGACGCTGACGGCGTCCGGGAACCCCACGTACGACGGGGAGCAGTGCACCGTCTTGGCGGAACCGTCGCCCCTCACGCTGACGACCGCAGGCAGTTCTGGAGGCCTCGCCAACCCGCGTTCCGGAGTGCCCTTCGCCAATGGTCTCGCCGGATCGGGCGCGATCGCCGGCGAATGGCAGAACATGAGCGCAACGCCGGTCGAACCGGCGGTCATGAAAAACGTGAACTTCTGCGAAGACGTCGAAAACCGAATCGGCGGACCTGGAGGCATCTGGATGGAGCAGAAAGACCTCACGCCCCCGTCGGCGCCGCAGCTCTTTGCCACCGACCCGGCCTCGCCGAGCTTCGCCGCCACGCCGCGGATCCGCGGCGCCGCTGAGGCGGGATCGACGGTGCGCGTCTACGCGGGCTCGGGTTGCGCGGGTACGCCGGTCGCCACCGACAGCGCGGCCGCGCTCGGCTCGCCCGGTCTCGAGGTCGCGGTCGCCGAAGGCGTCACCGCTGACTTCTCGGCGACGGCCACCGACGCAGCCGGCAACGCCTCTGCCTGCTCGGCGCCGATCTCCTACACCCGTTTGCACGTGATCGTCGACCCAGAGGTCCGCTGCATCGTCCCGAAACTGGCCGGCAAAACGCTGGCGCGGGCAAAGGCAGCCCTGAGGGCGGCCAGCTGCGGCGTCGGCAAAGTGCACAGGCCAAAGCACAGGAAAGGCAGGCGGCGCGGCCCGCTCGTCGTCAAGTCGTCGAAGCCCTCAGCGGGGACGACCCTGGCGGCCGGCAGCAGCATCGACCTGAGGCTCGGTCGAAAGCCCCAGAAAGCGCGCGCTTCTTAGAACCGTAGGGCGGAAGTACTACGGGAGCGCGTGCTCTGCGGTGCGAATCTCGAACCGCCTGAAGGAGACTCGGGCGATCCAGGCGGCGGCCAGGCCGGAGGCGGCGGCCAGCAGCAAAGCCACGCGGGGGTCGTAGGACTGGGCCAGCCAGCCGGCCAGGGGGCCGCCGATCGGGGTCGAGCCGAGGAAGACAACGCTGTAGAGGGCCATCACCCGGCCTCGCATCTCGGGTGAGACGGCCAGCTGGAGGGTCGAGTTGATGGTGGCAGCGAAGGTGACCGAGGCGGCGCCGAGGAGCATCAGGGCGGGGACCTCGAAGGCGAGGCTCGGCATCGCCGCCGCCCACAGCGCCGCGACGCCGAAGGCGAGCGCGCCGCCGGCGATCAGGCGGGGGCCGGTGCGGCCGCGATGGCCGTTGACGAGGGCGCCGACGATCGAGCCGACGGCCATCGCCGAGACCAGGGCGGCGTAGGTCATCGCGCCGGACTCGAAGCTGAACTTGGCCAGCAGCGGCAGCACCACCTGGAAGTTGAAGCCGAGCGTCCCGACCAGCGCCATCAGCGCCAGCGGCACCATCAGCTCCGGCGTGCGCAGGACGTAGCGCAGGCCGGCGCGGATCGCCCCCGGTTCGTGCTGGGCGGGCGGCGGCGCGTGCAGGCGCGCCGGGTCCATCCGCCACAGCGCCAGGATCATCGCCAGGAAGGTGAGCGCGTTGAGGGCGAAGCAGGGGACGACGCCGACGGTCGCGATCAGGATCCCGGCGAAGGCCGGGCCGACGATCCGCGCCGCCTGGACGATGACGCTGTTGAGGCTGACCGCGTTGACGACGCGGTCGGGGCCGACCATCTCGATCACGAAGCTCTGCCGGGTCGGGTTGTCGATCGCGTTGACCGAGCCCATCGCGAAAACCGCGAGGTAGACCATCCACGGCGTGACGACGCCGGTCGCGGTGACGGCGAAGAGGCCGATCGCAGGGATCGCCATCAGCGCCTGCGTGGTCATCAGCAGCCGCCGCTTCGGGATGCGGTCGGCGAGCAGGCCGCCCCAGGCGCCGATCAGCAGCATCGGCAGGAACTGCAGGGCGGTGGTGAGGCCGACGGCAACGCCGCTGCCGGTGAGGCTGAGCACGACCCAAACGGCGGCGACCGTCTGCATCCAGGTCCCCGAGAGGGAGATCAGCTGGCCGGTGAAGTAGCGGCGGTAGTTGGGGACCTCGAGCGAGTTGAACGAGTGGCGGATCGCAGCCGTCAAAGCTGCTCGCCCTCCCGCATCCGCTCGAGGATCTCCGCCGCCCGCTCCAGCGTCTCCACTTCCTCGTCCGAGAGGTCGCGCATGCGCCGCGCCAGATAGGCGTTCTTGCGCTTGCGCAGGCGCCGCAAACGCTCGCGGCCGGGGCCGTTGACGCTGACCAGGGCGCTGCGGCGGTCGTCAGGGTCGGGGGTACGGTCGATCAGCCCCTCCCGTTCGAGGCAGCCGAGCGTGCGGGTGATCGTCGGCCGTTTGACCCGCTCGATATCGGCGATCTCGCTCGGGGTCATCGGCCCATGGCGCTCGATCGTCGCCAGCGCCGCGACCGAGGTTGGAGTGAGACCGCTCGTCTCCGCAGCTGCCTCCTGGCGCAGCCGCCGGGCGGTGCGGACGATCGCCGTACGCAAATGCGCGGCGCGCTCGGTGAGGGGGATGTCGGCTTTCGTAGGCATTGATTAGCTCTGTTAATTAGTTTAGCAAACTAGTTTCGGGCCACTTACCGGACTTAATCGACGACGATCGAGATCCTCGAGGGCTACCGCGAGCCGGGGTGCTCCCGTCATTTGTGTCGCTATGCGGAACAAATGACGGGAGCGCTCTCCGTCGAGGTGAGGGAGGGACAGGCGCCCTGCCGAGCCGCCGCTTCAAGTGGGAGCCTCAGGCCTCGGCGGCCTGAGCGAACGTCTCCAGCATCTCCAGCATCTTTTCCTCGTAGGCGACGCCGGCCACCAGCGTTCGCTCGGAGCCCTCGAAGCCCTCCGCCTGCCGCACCGCCTCGAGGTAGGCGCGCAGCTCCTCCAGCTTCGCCCGGTGGTGGGCGATCCGCGGCTGCAGCAACGGCGCCGGATCGGCGCCGGCGAAGACCTTCAGCATCAGTTCGTCGCGCAGCTGCGGCGAGGCCGCAGCCGGCTCGTTCGCCCAGGCCGCCAGGGCGTCGCGTCCCTGCTCGGTCAGCGAATAGACGCGGCGGCGCCTCCCCCCCTCCTCCTGCTTCGCCGAGAGGTAGCCGGCGGCGGTGAGGCGGGCGGGCTCCTCGTAGGCGGTCGTGTGGGGGACCGGCCAGAAGTTCTGGATCGAGCTCTCCAGCGCCTGTTTGATCTCGTAGGAGGTCGCGGGGCCGAACTCCTTGAGCAGGGCGAGGAGGGCATAGGAGGTGCCGGTGAGCTTTATCTCCGTGGACTTGCTTTTCATAATTCGTGTCGTATAGTACGGGACGAACGGTTACCAGGCAACAGTGTAGGAGGCCCCAGATGCCCAGCACCGACTCCCACTCCCCCATCATCGGCGACGGCCCGGCGTACGACGCGGTCGTCGTCGGCGGCAGCCTCGCCGGCTGCGCCACCGCGATCCAGCTCGGCCGCGCCGGCCTACGCGTCGCGCTGGTCGAGAAACAACCGGACCCGAAGGCCTATAAGCGGATGTGCTCGCACTTCATCCAGGCATCGGGCGTGCCCGCGATCGAGCGGCTCGGCCTGCTCGAGCCGATGGAAGCGTCCGGCGCCCTGCGCCCGCGCATCCACATGTGGACGCAGTGGGGTTGGATCGAGGCCCCGCCCGAGCGCGCCGCGCGTGGCCTCAACCTACGCCGCGAGGTCCTCGACCCGATGGTGCGCTCCACCGCCGCCGAGACGCCGGGCGTGGAGATGCTGCTCGGCTGGAGTGCTGAGCGGTTGCTGCGCGATGGCGGCAGCTTCGCCGGCGTCGCTGTCCGCAACCGTGAGGGCGAGGAGCGCGAGCTGCGCGCCAGGCTCACGATCGGGGCCGACGGCCGCGACTCGAAGATCGCCGAGCTCTCCGAAGTGCCGGTGAAGACCTACCCCCACAACCGGATCGCCTACGGCGGCTACTTCGAAGGCCCACCGCCGCCGCACTCGCCCGACTCGGTGGCCTGGTTCCTCGACCCCCACTGGGCCGCCTCCTTCCCCACCGACAGCGGCCTCAACTTCTACGCGGCGATGCCGACGAAGGAACGCCTGCCGGAATTCAAGCGGGACCCGGAAGGGGCACTGATCAAGTTCCTCTCCGACGTCCCCGAGCCGCCGCCGATCCGCGACTCGCGCGTGGTCGAACCGGTGATCGGCAAGATCGACATGACCAACCGGGTGCGCAAGCCGGTGGCGCCGGGGCTGGCGCTGGTCGGCGATGCCGCGCTCGCCGCCGACCCGCTATTCGGCGTCGGCTGTGGCTGGGCTTTCCAGTCGGCCGAGTGGCTCAGCGACGGCGTCCTCCCGGCGCTGCAGGGCGAAGAGTCGCTCGAGCAGGGGCTGGAGCGCTACCGGCGCCGTCACGCGCGCGAACTGCGCGGCCACGCCTTCTTCATCCACGACTACTCCAACGGGCGTCGCTTCAACCCCGCCGAGCGGCTGATGTTCTCCGCGGCGGCGCGCGATCCCCGGTCGGCCGAGCTGGTCGAGGCGTTCGGGACCCGGCAACGCCGGCCGCAACAGGTGATGCCGCGGGCGCTGCCGCGGGCGATCGCCGTCAACGTCCGTCACGCTCTGGCCCGATGAGCACCGCCACCACGGAGTCCCCGGTCGAACACGGCACCCTCCTCGCCGGAGGGACCCGCACCCGCCTCCGCCAGGCGGGCCCGGCCGAGGCGAGCGAGGCGGTCGTCTTCGTCCACGGCAACCCGGGGTCGGCAGACGACTGGGAGGGGTTGATCGCCGCCGCGGCGGGCACCGGCCGCCGCGCGCTCTCCGTCGACCTGCCGGACTTCGGTGAGACCGTCGCCCCGGACGGCTTCGAGCACTCGACGGTCGGCTATGCGACCTTCCTCGTCGAAGCGCTGAAAGAGCTCGGAGTCGAGCGCGCCCACCTCGTCCTCCACGACTTCGGCGGACCGATCGGGCTCGTCTGGGTGGCGATGAACCCGGAGGCGCTGGCGAGCATCACCCTGATCGACACCGGCATTCTGCCCGGTTACCGCTGGCACAAACTGGCGCGGATCTGGCGCACGCCGGTGGTCGGCGAGCTCTTCCAGGCGACCGCCACCCGCTCCGCCTTCCGGATGCTGCTCAACAAAAATGAGCCGCGCGGGCTGCCGCGCGATTTCGTCGAAGCGATGTACGACCACTACGACCGCCGCACCCGCAAGGCGGTCCTGGCGCTCTACCGCGACACCGACGACCCCGGCTCGGCCGCTCCGGAGCTGACCAAGCTGCTGGCGCCGCGCGACATCCCGGCGCTGGTGGTCTGGGGCGAGCACGACGCCTACCTGCCGTCTTCATACGCGGAGCGCCAGCGCGAGGCGTTCCCGTCCGCGGACGTACACGTCCTCCCGGCCAGCGGCCACTGGCCGTTCGCCGACGCGCCGGAGACGGTCGAGCGGCTGCTGGCCGAATTCCTGACGCGACTGCCGGCGGACTCCGCCTAGGCGGCGAAGCGCGCTTCCGAGCGGGCCTTGGCCTTGGCGGCCTCGACCTCACGGTCCTTCGGCGGCGCCTTGGTGACAAGGCGATCCAGCAGTTCGTGGGTGACGGCGGCAACCGCCTCGACGGCCTCGTCGAAAGCCTCGGCGTTGGCTTGCGAGGGCTTGGTCGAGCCGCTGATCTTGCGTACGTACTGCAGCGCCGAGGCCTGGATCTCCTCGTCGGTCGCGGGTGGATCGAAGTTGTGGAGGGTGCGAATGTTTCTACACATGCCTCGATCATAGGACCGCCATCCTTGCTCTGGACATCCGGGTGCTCGTCCAGCAGAAGTGACACGCAAGCGTCATGCCTTTGGATTAATTCAGTAACACCTCTTGAAGTCGCTGATTTTGTGCCTAGGATCGGCCGCCGGGGGGTTGAAGGAGACAGGTGTGCTCCATGTGACTGATACTCACAATGCCCGGTTTAGCCACCGGGTCCGGTTCGAGTCCGGCGCCCTCCGCAGACATAGACCGTCGCGAGCGGATTCGAGCGGGAGCATGATTTGTCGTGCTACCTTGAGGTGCGAGTATCAGTCGCTTGCGGGGAGGCCCCCGCTTCAACCAGGCTCGACCCGCTCCGGCGGGTCTTGTCGTTTCTAGGGGACTCCGCAACCGCGCCAGAAGCCGAGCCTGCCTCTGTGGCATCCTCAGCCGAGTGACCGACGTCGCCGCCGCCCGCGACAAGCGCTGGATCGCGTTGATCCTGCTCTGCAGCGCCCAGTTCGTCGTCGTCCTCGACGCCTCGATCGTCAACGTCGCCCTGCCGACGATCGGCGACGCGCTGAACTTCACCGAGAGCAGCCTGCCCTGGGTGGTCAACGCCTACGTGCTCACCTTCGGCGGCTTCCTCCTGCTCGGCGGCCGCCTCGCCGACCTGCTCGGTCGGCGGCGGGTCTTCATGTTCGGGCTGGTCCTCTTCGCGCTCGCCTCCCTGGCCGGCGGCCTCGCGAGCACCTCCGGTCAGCTGATCGCCGCCCGCGCCGTGCAGGGCCTCGGCGCCGCGATCCTCTCCCCCGCCGCCCTCTCGATCGTCGCCACCACCTTCCGCGACGGCGCCGAGCGCAACAAAGCGCTGGGGATCTGGGGCGCGGTCGCCGGCTCCGGCGGCGCCGCCGGGGTGCTGCTCGGCGGCGTGCTGACCGAAGGGCTCGGCTGGGAATGGGTGCTCTGGGTCAACGTCCCGATCGGGATCGCGGCGGCGGCGATCGCCCCGACGCTGATCGCCGAATCGCGCAACGAGGACGAGGTGCGACACTTCGACCTCGCCGGCGCGTTCACGATCACCCTCGGCCTCTCGGCGCTGGTCTTCGCCCTGCTCGACGCCGAAGACGCCGGCTGGGGCTCGGCGCAGACGATCGGCATCCTCATCGCCTCGGCGATCCTGCTGGCCTCCTTCGTCGCGATCGAGCGGCGCTCGCGAGCGGCGCTGGTCCCCTTCTCGATCTTCCGCCTGCGCACGATCACCGGCGCCAACGTCGTCGGCATCCTCGTCGGCGCCTCGCTCTTCTCGATGTTCTTCTTCATCAGCCTCTACATGCAGCAGGTGCTCGGCTACTCGCCGATCCACGCCGGCCTCTCCTACCTGCCGCTGGCGGTCTCGATCATCCTCTCGGCCGGGATCGCCTCGAACCTGGTGACGCGGGTCGGCTTCAAGCCGATCCTGGCTGCGGGCATGGCCCTGATCGCCGCCGGCCTCCTCTGGTTCTCCCAGATCTCCACCCACGGCAGCTTCCTCGTCGACATCCTCGGCCCCTCGCTGCTCGCCGCCGTCGGCCTCGGCTTCGCCTTCGTGCCGGTCACGATCGCCGCCGTCTCCGGCGTCGAGGACCGCGAGCAGGGCCTCGCCAGCGGCCTGATCAACACCTCCCAGCAGGTCGGCGGCGCCCTCGGCCTCGCCGTCCTCGCCGCCATCGCCAACTCGATCATCGGCAACTCCCACGACCCCGCCGTCCTCACCGAAGGCTTCCAATCCGCCTTCCTGGTCGGCGCCGGCTTCGCCGCCCTCGGCCTCCTCGCCACCCTCTTCCTGATCCGCACGGCGGACAGCCGCGCACACGTGGAATTGGGTGCGGAACCGGCCCTAGAAGACGCGAACTGAAACAGAAGTCAAAAGACTTCGCAAAATTTCTGTAACGCCCCTTGAAGTGGCGATTTTCGTCCCTAGGATCGGCCGCCGGAGGGCGAAGGAGACAGGTGTCTCCACACGGTTGATACCCGCTGTGTCCGGCCTAACCACCGGATCCGGTTCGAGTCCGGCGCCCTCCGCAGACATAGACCGTCGCGAGCGATTGAGTCGGCGCGGAATCTCGTGCTAATTTGAAAGCACGGGTGTCAACCGTGTGCGGGGTGGTTCCCCGCTTCGCCAGACTCGACCCGCTCCGGCGGGTCTTGTCGTTTCTAGGGGTCCCGCCCTCCACGTCGAATCAGTCGCGGTGAACCGCGATACCGCAGCTATAGCCGGCGACGACAACGGCACGATGAACGCGCGAGCGATCAAGTGGCGGGAACGGCTGAACACGCCGATGCTGATCGCAGCGGCGCTGACCTTGCCGACGGTGGCGATCTACGAGTCGAAACCGGGCGGGACGCTGGAGGACGTGGCGATCGTCCTCAACTGGGTGACCTGGATCGCCTTCCTGGCGGAGCTGGTGATCATGTTGTGGGTGGTGCCCAATCGTTGGGCGTGGCTCCGCCGCCACCCGCTCGACGTGATCATCGTCGTGCTGACGCCGCCGGTGCTGCCGGCGGGGATGCAGAGCCTGCGGGTCCTGAGGCTGCTGCGCCTGCTCCGCCTGCTGCGGCTGGCCCAGCTCTCGCGCGAGGTCTTCTCGCTGGAGGGACTGCGCTACTCGCTGCTGCTCACCGTCCTCACCATCGTCGGCGGCGGCAGCATCTTCGTCGCCTTCGAGCACCAGCAACACCTCAGTGCCTGGGACGGCATCTACTGGGCGGCGACGACGATGACCACGCTCGGATCGAATATCTACCCCGAAACGACCGGCGGCGAGGTTGTCACCGTCCTCGTCCTGATTGTCGGGATCGGCTTCGTCGCCCTCCTCACCGGCGCCTTCGCCCAACGCTTCCTCGCCCCGGAAATCGCCGAGGTCGAGGAAGAGCTGGAGGAAGAGAAGCTCAGCGCCGAGGCGCTCGCCCTGCGCGAACTGCACAGCGTCCAGGAACAGCTGCAGGCGCTCTCGGTCGCGATCGAGCGGATCGCGACGCGCGAGCGCTGAGAACGCACTTCTCTCCGCTATGCGGGAAGAAGTGCGTTTTCAGTCCTCCTTCGCCTGCTCCTCGGCGATCTTCGCCTCGAGCTCCTTCATCACTTCCGGGTCGCGCAGGGTGGTGACGTCGCCGAGCGCCCGCCCCTCGGCGATGTCGCGGAGGAGGCGGCGCATGATCTTGCCGGAGCGGGTCTTCGGCAGGTCGTCGGCCCAGATGATCCGCTTCGGGCGGGCGAATTTGCCGATGTGCTCGGCGACGGTTTCGCGGATGCCGTCGACCAGCTCGTCGCTTTCCTCCTTCTCGCCGCGGAGGGTGACGAAGGCGCAGATCGCCTGACCGCTGTCCTCGTCGGACTGGCCGATCACCGCCGCCTCGGCGACGTCGGGGTGGGCGACGATCGCCGACTCGACCTCGGCGGTCGAGAGGCGGTGGCCGGAGACGTTGACGACATCGTCGATCCGCCCGATCACCCAGAAGTAGTCGTCGGAGTCCCGGCGGGCGGCGTCTCCGACCAGGTAGCGCCGCGGGCCGAAGCGCTCGAAGTAGGCCTTGATGAAGCGCTCGTCCTCTTTGTAGAGGCCGCGCAGCATCGAGGGCCAGGGGCGGTCGAGCACCAGCAGGCCCTGCCCTTCGCTGACCGGCTCGCCGTCGTGCTCGTCGACGACCTCCGCTTCCACCCCCGGGAACGGCGTCGTCGCCGAGCCCGGCTTGGTCGCGGTGATCCCCGGCAGCGGCGTGATCATGATCGCCCCGGTCTCGGTCTGCCACCAGGTGTCGACGATCGGGCAGCGGCCGCCGCCGATCACCTGCCGGTACCAGAGCCAGGCCTTCGGGTTGATCGGCTCCCCCACCGAGCCGAGCAGGCGCAGCGAGGAGAGGTCGTGTTCGGCCGGGATCTCCGCCCCCCACTTGATGAAGGTGCGGATCGCGGTCGGCGCCGCGTAGAGGATCGTCGCCTTGTAGCGGGCGGCGACCTCCCACCAGATCCCCTTGTGCGGGTAGTCGGGCGCCCCCTCCCACATCACCGAGGTCGCCCCGTTGGAGAGCGGGCCGTAGACGATGTAGGAGTGGCCGGTGACCCAGCCGACGTCGGCTGCGCACCAGTAGACGTCGGACTCGGGCTTCAAGTCGAAGACGTAGCGGTGGGTGGCGGTGACGCCGGCCATGTAGCCGCCGGTCGTGTGCAGAATCCCCTTCGGCTTCGCGGTCGAGCCGGAGGTGTAGAGGATGAAGAGCGGGTGCTCGGCCTCCATCGGCTCGGCCGGGCACTCCGGGTCGGCGGCCGCCACCACCTCGTCGTAGAAGACGTCGCGGCCCTCGGTCATGGGGCAGTCGATCCCGGTGTGGCGGACGACGACGATCTTCTTCAGGGCATGGTGGTTTGCCATGTGCTCGTCGACCTGCGGCTTGATCGGCGCCGTCTTGCCTTTGCGCCGGGCGCCGTCGACGGTGATCAGCGCCTTCGCTTCGGAGAAGTCCATCCGCTCCGCCACCGCCTCGGCCGAGAAGCCGCCGAAGACGACGTTGTGGGGGGCGCCGATGCGGGCGCAGGCGAGCATCGCGACGACGACCTCGGGGATCATCGGCAGGTAGATTCCGACCACGTCGCCCTTTTCGACCCCGAGGTCCTTGAGCGCGTTGGCGAAGCGCTGGACGTCGCGGTGCAGGTCGGCGTAGGTGACCTCGCGCTCCTCCCCCTCCTCACCACGCCAGTGGAAGGCGACGCGGTCGCCGATGCCGGCCTCGACGTGGCGGTCGAGGCACTGCGCCGAGGCGTTCAGCCGTCCGTCGGCGAACCACGCGTAGAAGGGAGGGTCGGAGTCGTCGAGGCCCTGGCTCGGCTCGGTCTCCCAGTCGAGCAGCTGCTTCGCCTGCTCCATCCACCAGGCCTCCGGATCGGCGGCAGCCTCCTCGTAGACCTTCGGGTCGCTCCAGAGAGCCTGGGAGCGGAACTCCTCCGGCGGCTCGAACTTCTCGATCTCCAGCATCGACTCGAGCTCATGCTCGAGGTTGGTCTCTCCTTGCTCGATTGCCATCCAGTTGCTCCTCCCTCAGTCCCTCGCCGGATTCAGCGGGCGGACCGGCATCACCGTGCGCCCGAAGGTCGAGTTGACGACCGCTGCAAAGGATGCATACCAAGCAGCGGCAGCCGTGGCAATGCCGCAGAAGCCACCGGCTTCGATCAGGCCTTCGCTTTCGTTGGCGTTGCCGATCCCGAGCAGGAAGAAGGTCGCCGCCAGGAGGGCGAATACCAACGCGATCGCCGCCGTCGTCCGCAGCGAAGCGACGAACATGTAGGTGGTGAAGATCCCCCAGGCGATCAGGTAGAGGCCGAGCGCCGAGCCGAGGTGTTCGGCGGGGATTTTGTCGGCGAAGAACGAGACCAGGACCCAGAACGAGATCCAGAAGGCCCCGAACGAGGTGAAGGCGACCGCGCCGAAGGTGTTGCCGGTGCGGAACTCCCACATCCCGGCCAGCACCTGAGCGATCCCGCCGTAGGCGAGCGCCAGCCCCAGCACCACCGGCTCGCCGGCGTGGCTGACCAGGTTGGCGTTGAACATGCTCAGCACGAACGTGGTGAGCGCGAAGGCGGCGAGGCCGAGCGGGCCGGGGTCAGCCGGTTTCCAGCCGACCGCTCCTTCGGATGCAGGTTCCCGGCTCGGTGCACGCCCTGGCAAGTCGCGGCCTCCTACGTCATGCCGCGGGACAGATGCTGACTCCATGACGACTCCTTCCCTAGACCCCCTATGGGCATCTCCCCAGACGGTCTACAAATACCCGGGGAAGGCTCGTGTCAATCGGTTCTAGAGACTGAAAACAGCGATGCAGAAGAGGCCCGCGACGATGCAGTAGACGCCGAACGGGCTGAGGCGGTTGGTCTCGAAGAAGCGCAGCAGGAACTTGACCGCGAACCAGGTGGTGACGGCGGCGGCGATCGCTCCGACCAGTGCCTGCCCGCGCACCCCGTCGCCCGCGGAACCCATCAGGTCGGGCAGCTTCAGCACTCCGGCGGCGCCGATGATCGGCGTCGCCAGGAGGAAGGCGTAGCGGGCGGCGTCCTCGTTCGAGAGGCCGGTCATCAGGCCGCCGCCCATCGTGATCCCCGAGCGGGAGATGCCGGGAATCAGCGCCGCCGCCTGGGCGGTGCCGATCGCGAACGCCTGCTTGAAGCTCATCCGGGCGATCCGCGGATCGGCGTCCCCCTCGTAGTCGCCGGGCTGCGGAGGCCGCCGCCGCAGGCGCTCGAACATGAGCAGCAGGATCCCGTTGACCGTGAGGAAGATCGCCGCCGAGGTCGGCGAGGCGAACAGGGTGCGGAGCTTGTGCTCGAGCGCGAGGCCGAGGATGCCGGCGGGGATGGTGCCGACGACGATCACCCAGGCGAGGCGGGCGTCGTCGTCAGCCGGGGTGGCCTGGCCGCGCAGCGAGCGGACGAAGCCGCCGATGATCCGCTTCCAGTCCTCCCAGAAGAAGACGAAGAGGACGAGGGCGGTGGCGCAGTGGGTGGCGACCAGGAACGAGAGGAAGAATTCGTCGTTCTGGTGGATGTCCCAGCCGAACAGAGAAGGGGCGATCACCGCGTGGCCGAGGCTGGAGATCGGGAACGGCTCGGCGATCCCTTGGAGCGCTCCCAAGACGATCGCCTGGAAGTAGGAGATCGGTTCCAAGCCGGCGCCAGCCTATTCGACCGCAGTGACGAAGTTGTTAATAGCCCGCCGGATGGCGCGCGACGAAGCCTTCGGGGGAGTCGACCCAGGGGTCGTGCCAGCGCGGGCCGGGGCCGCCGACGGTGTCGAAGGCGATGCCGGCGATCACCATCCAGGCGTGTTCGGCGTTGGCGTAGACGGTGATCCACTGGCCCGGGCCCGGTTCGCCCCAGGTCTCGAGGCCGGTCGAGTCGAGCGGGCTTTCGAGGAAGCCGCCGCCGTGCAGGGCGAAGCTGACCGCGCCGGAGCAGTCGTAGCCTTCCGATTCGAAGGAGCCGTGGCCGCCGCCCCAGATGTAGGGGGTGGTGGCGATCGAGTTGGCGGCGGCGACCGCGTCCTGCACCGCCTGCGGCGCCGAGGAGGGGGCGCTGGCTTCGCTTTCGGAGATCACCTGCGCTTCCTGGCCGGGGTTGAGCGGCGCCGGCATCAGGCCGGTGGTCGCGTCGCCGCCTTCGGAGGCGACCTGTTCGGAGATCGCGGCGAGGTTGTTGCCGAGCGCTTCTTCGCGCGACTCCAGCGCTTCCAGCGCTTCGCGGCGTTCGGCCTGCGCCGACTTCAGTTCGGCGAAGCGCGCCTCGGCTTCCTGGCGGGCGGCGGCGACTTCGTGCTCGATCGCGGCGACTTCGTCGCGCGCTTCTTCGATTTCGGCGCGTTTGTCGGCGAGCCGTTCGACCGCCGAGCGAACTTCGTCGCGCAGCGTCTTCACCCGTTCGACGACCGCGTCGTCGTAGCTCTGGATCCGGTTCAGGTATTCGGTCTGGGCCGCCATGTCGGACCAGTTTTCGGATTCGAGAATCGCGTTGACGATGTCCGGGGAGCCGGCCTCGTAGATCGCGACGAGACGGTCGCGCAGGGTCCCGATCGCCCGCTGCAGTTTTTCGCGGACCACTTCCAGGTGCGCTTCTTCCTTTTCCAGCGCTGCCGTCGCCGCTTCCAGTTCGGCCTGCTTTTCTTCCAGTTCGGCCTCGACCGCGGCCTGCTTCTGGCGCAGCGCCGAGACTTCTCCGATCATCGAGTCGATCGCCTTGTTCTGTTCGGCGATCGTCGCCGCCAGCGAGCTCGAGTCTTCGCGCACCCCTTCCAGCTTGTCCCGGGTCGCTTCCAGCTTTTCCTGCGGCGTCTGCGCCGGAGCGCTGCCAGCCCAGGAGGAGGCAAGCACGCAAAGCCCTGCCAGAAGCAGTGCGGCAAATATCAGGGCGCGACGCCCAGTCGCGCTCGTAGAGGAAGCAAACAGCACGGCGGCGCAGGCTAGCGAAGCTGCCTAAGGCTCCTAAGGGTGGTCGATAATCCGCAACTTACCTTGCAAATTGCAGGTTTTGCAGGAGTTCAAGTTCGATCGCCGTGCGCGCCCAGAGTTGCCGACTCGGAGACGGCCAGTTGAAGACCGCATCCGACTTTGAACCCACTCTGGTGTGCTCAAAAGTCGGATGCGCCGGCTCCAACGTGCCGCCGAGCTGCGATTCGAGGTTTGGAATAAGCGGTGCGACTTATGGCTGTATAGCCGCCATAAGTCGCACCATTCCCCTCAGGTGAGCAGTTTGGCCTTCGCCTGGTCGAACTCCTCCTGGCTGAGGGCGCCTTTGTCTTTGAGCTCGGCCAGTTTGTGCAGTTCGTCGGCCGGCGAGGAGGCATGGGCCTGCTCGCGGACGTATTCGTCGAAGTGCTTTTTCGCGTCCGCCTGGGCTTTGACCGTGCGGTCGCGCATCCCCTCGCCGCGGGCGATCAGGTAGATCAGCGCCGTTAAGAAGGGGATGAAGACGAGGAAGAGCACCCACGCCGCCTTGGCCCAACCTGAGAGTTCGTGGTCGCGGAAGAGGTCGGAGAGGATCGTGATCAGGATCCAGATCCAGACCACGAAGAAGAAGATCTCAAGCGCTACGAGGAGGATTTCCCCGAAGCTGATGTCGGCGAGCGGCATTGCGCTCCTTTCGATTGACAAGAATGGGTACGGGACGTTTCGCCCGGGTGACTATTCGCGAAATGAGGCTTCGCCCCTGCCTACGGTATCCGTAGTCAGCCTCATGAAGAAAAGGACGATCGCGACCGAGGTGGCGAGGTTGAGGCTGGAGACGTTCTCGCGCATCGGGATCGCGACGCGGGCCTCGGCCCGGTCGAAGACTTCGCCGCTGATCCCGTGGCGCTCGGTGCCGAAGGCGAGGACGGCGCGTGGCGGCACCAGGCCCGGCCTCAGCTCCTCCCCCTCAGGGTCGATCGCCAGCAGCGGCCGGTCGCTCTGTGGCAGCGACTTGACCGCGGCGACGGGGAGGGCGAACTGCAGGCCGGCGGCGCCGCGGACGGCGTCGGGGTGCCAGGGGTCGTTGGCGCCGGTGGTGATCACGGCGGCCGCGCCGCCGGCGGCGGCGACGCGGATGCAGGCGCCGATGTTGCCCATGTTGCGGGGGTCCTCGAGCAGGACGGCGGGGGCCGGTGCGGGGTCGGCGAGGGCGGCGTCGAGGTCGA
>Ga0105245_10001522_pt1 | contig 20974 bp, 18 predicted proteins | sample KBSM54metaG_FD_81523 | JGI IMG/M metagenome (GOLD analysis project Ga0105245, IMG submission 81523) | Miscanthus rhizosphere microbial communities from Kellogg Biological Station, Michigan, USA - KBS M5-4 metaG | ecosystem: Host-associated > Plants > Roots > Rhizosphere > Soil | place...
AAGGCCTGGGCGGGTGGCTCCAGCAGCGGCTGTCCGGCGCCTCCGACTCGGCGGAGCGAGCACGGTTCATCGAGGGGTTCGTGACCGCGTCGCTGGTGTTCTGCACCGGACCGCTGACCATCCTCGGCTCACTGTCCGACGGCCTCGGCCACGGGGCCGACCAGCTCTACCTCAAGGCCACGCTCGACGGGTTCGCGGCGATCGCCTTCGCCGCGTCGTTCGGCTGGGGCGTGGCGGCCAGCTCCCTGACCGTGCTGGTGGTGCAGGGCGGGATCACGGCCGTGGGTGCGGCCCTGGGCGACGTCCTGCCGGACGCGGAACTCGCCGCGATCACCGCCGCGGGCGGCCTGATGCTCGTGGGTGTCGCCCTGCGGTTGCTGCGGATCCGCGAGATCGCGGTCGCCGACCTGCTGCCGGGCCTCGTGGTGGCCCCGCTCCTCGTCCAGCTGGTCGCGGCGTTCCGCTAGCGGTCAGACGTTACCGCCGAGGTAGGCGGCCTTGACCGAGTCGTCGCCGGAGAGCTCCGCGCCGGTGCCCGACCGCACGATCTCTCCGGTCTCGAGCACGTGCGCCTGGTGGGCACGGCGCAGCGCCTGCGCGGCGTTCTGCTCCACCAGCAGCACCGTCGTGCCCTGCGAGTTGATCTCGGTGATGATGGAGAAGATCTGCTGGATCAGGCGCGGCGCGAGCCCCATCGACGGCTCGTCGAGCAGGATCAGCCGGGGTCGCGCCATCAGCGCCCGACCGATGGCCAGCATCTGCTGCTCGCCACCCGAGAGGGTGCCGGCGGACTGGTTGACCCGCTCCTCGAGGCGGGGGAACAGCTCGAAGACGCGGTCGAGGTCCTCCTTGTACGCCGGCGTCTTGCGGTCGGTGCGGACGTAGGCGCCCATGTCGAGGTTCTCGCGGACGGTCATGCCCGGGAAGCAGCCTCGACCCTCGGGCGCCTGGCTGACGCCGAGCTTGACCCGCTCGTACGACGGAGCGTGGGTGATGTCCTTGCCGTCGAAGACGACCTTCCCGTCGCGGACCTTCCTCAGCCCCGAGATCGTCTTCAACGTGGTCGTCTTGCCGGCGCCGTTGGCACCGATCAGCGTGGTGATCTCGCCCTCGGCGCAGCTGAAGGAGATGTCACGGATGGCCTCGATGTGGCCGTAGTTGACGCACAGGCCCTCGACCTCAAGAAGCATCTTCTTCGTCCACTCCCAGGTAGGCCGCGATCACGGCCGGGTTGTCGCGGATCTCGGCAGGAGGACCCTCGGCGATCTTGCGGCCGAACTCCAGCACCACGACCCGGTCGGTGACTCCCATGACCAGGCGCATGTCGTGCTCGATCAGCAGCACGGTGTAGCCGTCGTCGCGCACCTTCCGGATCAGCTCCATCAGTCGCTGCTTCTCGGCCGGGTTGAAGCCTGCAGCCGGCTCGTCGAGACAGAGCAGCTTGGGCTTGGTCGCCATCGCCCGCGCGATCTCGAGGCGACGCTGGTCGCCGTAGGAGAGGTTCGCGGCGAGCTCGCCGGCACGGCCGCCGACACCGACGAAGTCGAGGAGCCGGTAGGCCTCCTCGATCGACTCGGCCTCGGTCCGGCGATGGAGCGGAGTCTTGAAGAGGGCGTTGAACAGCCCGACCTTGCTGTTGGCGTCGGCACCGACCAGGACGTTCTCGAGGGCGGTCATCGACTTGAAGAGGCGGATGTTCTGGAACGTGCGCGCGATCCCGAGCTTGGTGATCTGGAAGCGCTTCAACTTCGCCAGGGGTCTTCCGTCGAAACGGATCTGGCCGCTGGTCGCCTGGTAGACGCCCGTCATCACGTTGAAGCACGTTGTCTTGCCCGCGCCGTTGGGCCCGATCAGGCCCAGGATCTCGCCCTCCTTGATGTCGAAGGAGACCGAGTCGAGTGCCGACACACCTCCGAACCTGATCGTGACGTCGTCGACCTCGAGCAGTGCCTTGCGGACATCGCCCTGCGGTTGCTCGCTCGCCGTTGCGGGCTCAGGCATCGATGGCCTCCCCCTCGAGCTCCTCGACCTCCGCCTGGGCGCGCAGGGCGCGCCGGGTCCGCCGAGGCGGCAGGAGGCCCTGGGGCCGGAACGTGACGATCACCATCAGGCTCACTCCGAAGATGAGCAAGCGGTAGTCGCTCAGTGGCCGGAACCGCTCGGGCAGGTAGGCGACCAGGACGCCGCCCAGGATCGCGCCCCACCGGGTGCCGGCACCACCGATGATGACGGCGGCCACGAACAACATCGACAGGAGCAAGGGGAAGGCGTCCGGGCTGATGAACCCGCCCTGGCCGGCGGCGAGCATCGAGCCGGCCAGCCCGCCGATGGCGGCACCCAGCATGAACGCCAGGAGCTTGTAGCGGAAGGTCGGCACCCCCATGAGCTCGGCGGCGTCCTCGTCCTCGCGCGTCGCCTCCCACGCGCGGCCGACCCGGCTGTTGTTCACCGCCATGTCCGCCATCAGCACGATCAGGATGGCGGTGAGGATCAGCCAGTAGTAGGGGACCGCGTCGAGCACGCCGAAGGTGAGGAACGGCGTCTTGTGCAGGTTGTCGACCGACGGCACCAGACCGTTCCAGCTGAGGTGAGGGATCTGGAAGAGCCCGTCCTGGTCGGTACCGATCGGGTCGGGCCCGATGCTGGGTGGCGGGGGGATGTTCTTGATGCCCGCGGCACCGCCCAGCCACGGGGTGTTCTTGGCGACCAGGCTGATGATCTCGCCGAAGCCGAGAGTCACGATGGCGAGGTAGTCGCCGCGCACGCGGATGGCCGGAGCCCCCAGCAACAGACCGCTCACGGTGGTGACGATCATCGCGCAGGGCAGCACCAGCAAGAAGGGCCAGTGTCCGTGTTGGGACGTCAGGACGCCCGTCGTGTAGGCGCCCACGGCGTAGAACCCGACGTATCCGAGGTCGAGCAGGCCGGCGTAGCCGATCACGATGTTGAGGCCGAGGGCGACCAGGGCGAACGTCGCAGCGCTCGCCATCACGCCGCCGAAGTCGGAGGCGGGCGTCGTGATGAACGGGGGCCGGATCAGCGGCAGGGCATAGGCCAGGAGCACGCCGATGACGATCATCACGATGCGGCTCAGACGGGACCGCAGGAAGGAGGGCAGCTGGATCTGGAGCGGACGGCCAGGTCGGCGCGACGAGCGGGTCGACGCCGGCACCGTGGTGCTCATGCGCGTGCCTTCCCCAGAGATTCGCCGAGGATGCCCGTCGGCCGGACCAGCAGGATCAGCACCAGCAGCACGAACGTGACGACGTCCTTCCACTGCGTGCCGAAGACCGCCGAGCCCCAGTTCTCCATCACGCCGAGCAGCAGCCCGCCGATCAGCGCTCCGCGGAGGTTGCCGATGCCGCCCATGACCGCAGCGGTGAACGCCTTGACACCGATCAGGAAGCCGGCGTCCTGGCGAGTGGTACCGATCCGCAGCATGTAGAGCGTCGCGGCGGCTCCTGCCATGAGGCCACCGATCAGGAACGTCGTGCGGATGACGCGGGTCGAGTTCACGCCCATCAGGGCAGCCGCTTCGGGGTCCTGGGCCACCGATCGGATGCCACGGCCCAGCCGGGTGCGGCGCACGAAGAGGTCGAGGGCGAACATCATCCCCAGGGCGGCACCGATCACCAGCAGGTCGACGTCGGTGACGCCGTACCCGGCGAACTCGAAGACCTTGTGGGGGTCGACCGTGACCGGCGAGGAGTAGACGTTTCGCGCCTGGGCGACGTAGTCGCTGAGCTTGTTCTCGACCCCGAACCAGCCCGCGAACTTGTCCCGCAGCCCCATGATCTCGGACAGCGCGAACGACGCGCCGATGGAAGAGATCAGGATGACCAGCTTGGGCGACCCACGCCTGATCAGCGGTCGGTAGGCGAGACGTTCGACCAGGAGTGCGACGGCCGCGGACGTCGCCATCGCGACGATCAGGCAGAGCGCCAGCAGGCCGAGAGTGCTCCCCAGGCCCTGGGAGACCGACGTCGTGCCGTGGACCCACACGGCGACCCAGGCCGTGGCGAAGGTCCCGTACATGAAGACCTCGGAGTGGGCGAAGTTGATGAGCTGGAGGACGCCGTACACCATCGTGTAGCCCAGGGCGACCAGGGCGTAGATCGCGCCCAGCGCGAGACCGGTGATGGTCAACTCGGCGAAGTGGCTGAACAGGAACCCGAAGTCCACCGTTGTCCCTTCGGTTGGGTGGAAGCCATCGGTTGCGGCCGGGAGTCGTGACTCCCGGCCGCAACCTTGTGGTTGATTCCTACGTTGCGACGGCTACTTGATCAGGGTCGGGTTGGCCGTGTCGAGCTTGCCGCCCGTGACCTTGTACGCGTAGATCGTCTGCGCCGAGATGTCGCCCTTGCTGTCGAACTTGATGGGACCGCTGACGCCGGTCTTGTCGTAGCTGCCGATGAACGTGTTCATGTCGGCGTGACTCGTCTTGCCTGCCTCGATACCGGCCAGGAAGATGTTCGCCGCGTCGAAGGACTGGGTGGAGTACAGACCCGAGTCCTTGTTGTTGAGTGCCTTGTACTTCGAGTTGAAGTCGGCCGGAGCGGGAGCCGCAGGTGCGGACAGGACGGCACCCTCGGCGGCCTGTGCGCCCGCCGTGGTGACGAACGCGGGGTCCTCCGAGCCGTCTCCGGACATGAACAGCCCCTTGTACCCGGCCTGACGCAGCTGCTTGCACAGCAGCCCGGCCTCGGGGTAGTACCCGGCATAGAAGACCGCGTCGGGTGACGCCGACGTCACCTTGGTGACGGTCGGGCCGAAGTCCGTCTGCTTCTGCTGCACCGCGTCCTCGCCGGTCATGGCCGATCCGAGCGCAGTCTTGACGAACCCGGCCAGACCCACGCTGTAGTCCTGGTCGTCGTGGATCAGGTAGATCTTCTTGGCGTTGGCGGTGTTCTCCATGTACTTCACATCGGCCGCACCCTGGATGCTGTCGTTGCCGATCACGCGGTGCCACGTGCTCCAGCCCGACTCGGTGATGGTCGCGTTGGTGGCCGACGGCGAGATCGACGGCAGCCCCGCTGCGTAGAAGGTCTTGCCGGTCGCCAGCGACTCACCGGAGAAGCCGGGACCGACCAGTCCGATGATCGAGGTGTCCTGGACGATCTTGGTCGCCAGCGGGGTGGCCTTCACGGGGTCGCCCTGCGAGTCGAACACCTTCAGACCGACCGTGCAGTCACTGTGGGCCTTGTTGTACTCGTCGAGGGCGAGCTTGATGCCTCCGACCATGTTCTGGCCGAGTGCGCCGGCATCACCCGTCGTGGCCCCCAGGAAGGCCAGGTTGTAGTGGCCGCAGTCGCTTCCGCTACCGGCGGTGCTGCTGCTGCTGTCGCTGCTGCCACAAGCTGTGAGCGCGAGCCCGGCCGCCGCGAGAGCGGCGAGGGCGCGAAGTTTGGGCTTGATCCCCACTTTTCCTCCGTCAAAGAACAGCCGCACCCCGTCGTGCGACGTTGTCGAGATGCCGGGGAACCTAGCACCTTCGGAGGGTGAGACTCGCCCTCGACATCGGGTTATTTGCAGGTTTGCAACGTCCAGGGGTGCCCGCGGACCCGTACGGGGGCCGATGGTCCCGTCGGACAGGCCCTCCGGCCCTGGGTACAGACTGCCTAGCCGACCCCGTGCTCGACGACCCCCTCGGCGACCTCCCGCATCGATCGACGGAGGTCCATCGCGGTCTTCTGGATCCAGCGGAATGCCTCCGGCTCGGTCAGGCCGAGCTGCTTCTGGAGGACGCTCTTGGCGCGCTCGACGGCCTTGCGAGCCGCGAGCTGGTCGCCCAGGTCGGCGACCTCCTGGGCGAGGGCCCCGAGCTCGGTGAACCGGCTCAGCGCGATCTCGATCGCCGGTACCAGGTCGCTGCGGGTGAACGGCTTGACCAGGTAGGCCATCGCGCCCGCGTCGCGGGCCCGGTCGACCAGCTCGCGCTGGGAGAACGCGGTCAGGATCACCACGGGGGCGATCCTGGCCGCCGCGATCCGCTCGGCGGCGGAGATGCCGTCCAGCACGGGCATCTTCACGTCGAGGATCACCAGGTCGGGGCGCTCCTGCTCGGCCAGGTCGACGGCGGCGGCACCGTCCGCGGCCTGCCCGACGACGACGTACCCCTCTTCGGCGAGCATCTCCGCGAGGTCCATCCGGATCAGCGCCTCGTCCTCGGCGATGACGACGCGACGCGGCTCCGTGCTGGTCACCGGGCCAGGCTATCCGGGCGGTCCGGGAGGCTCGTCGTCCGGTAGGTTGGGCGGCCGATCGGCCCCGGTAGCCCAACGGCAGAGGCGATGGTCTCAAACACCATTCAGTGTGAGTTCGAATCTCACCCGGGGCACCGCGCGGCTACCGTCGAGCCATGCGGAGGGTGGCCATCAACGGCGGCTCGGGCTCAGGGAAGAGCACCCTGGCACGTCGGCTGCACGAGGTCCTGGACCTGCCCTACGTCGAGATCGACTCACTGCAGCACGGTCCCGGATGGCAGCCGCGTCCGACGTTCCTCGCCGACGTGACCCGGTTCGTCGAGGGCGAGCGCTGGGTCATCGAGTACCAGTACGACGCCGCGCGGCCGGTGATCCTGGACCGCGCCGACACCTTCGTCTGGCTCGACCTCCCGACCCGGCAGGTGATGTGGCAGGTCCTCCGGCGGACGTTGCGACGACGGTGGCGGAACGAGGACCTCGGGTACGGCAACCGGGAGGGCCCCCTCTGGCGGGTCCTGGTGGACCGGGAGCACATCATCCGCTGGGCGTGGCACACGCGCCGGTGGTCGGCTCAGCGAGCCGACGGCGTCCGGCGGGACCGCCCGGACCTCCCCGTCGTCCGGCTGCGGAGCCGAAGCGCGGTCGACGCGTGGGTGGACGCGCTCACGTCCGCCGGTAGGCCGGCGCGACCGCGTTGATCGCGTCGCCCATCCGGTGGATGCGCAGCGCGTTGGTGGAGCCAGGGATCCCCGGTGGCGATCCGGCGATGATCACGACGAGGTCGCCCTGCTTCACCCGGCCGATCTCGAGCAGCGCCTCGTCGACCTGGCGGACCATCTCGTCGGTGTGCTCGACCGGGTTCGTCAGGAACGTCTCGACACCCCACGACAGCGAGAGCTGGGATCGGACCCTGGCCTCCGGGGTGAAGGCCAGGACCGGGATGCGGCCGCGGTAGCGGGACGCACGGCGCGCGGAGTCGCCGGACTGGGTGAAGGCGACGAGGTACTTCGCGTCGACGCGGTCGGCGACCTCGGCGGCGGCCTTGGCGATCACGCCGCCGCGGGTCACCGGCTGCCAGTCGATCGCGGCCATCGCGGCCAGCTCGTGGTCCTCGGTGGAGGCGATGATGCGCGCCATCGTCTCGACGGTCTCGATCGGGTACTCCCCCACGCTGGTCTCGCCGGACAGCATCACCGCGTCGGTGCCGTCGAGGACGGCGTTCGCCACGTCGGAGGCCTCGGCCCGGGTCGGGGCCGGGTGGTGGATCATCGACTCCAGCATCTGCGTGGCCACGATCACCGGCTTGGCGTTGCGTCGCGCCTTGTCGATCACCCGCTTCTGGAGGAACGGCACGTCCTCGAGCGGGCACTCCACGCCGAGGTCTCCGCGGGCCACCATGAACGCGTCGAACGCCTGGACGACCTCGTCGAGGTTGTCGATCGCCTGCGGCTTCTCGATCTTGGCGATGACCGGGAGGATCACCCCCTCCTCGCGCATGATCCGGCGCACGTCCTCGGCGTCGCCGGCCGACCGCACGAACGACAGGGCGACGAAGTCGACCGACATCCCCAGCGCCCAGCGCAGGTCGTCGACGTCCTTCTCCGACAGGGCCGGGACGCTGACCGAGACACCGGGCAGGTTGAGGCCCTTGTGGTCACTGACCTTGCCGCCCACCTCGACCCGGGTCGTGACGGCGTCGTCCTCGACCTTGACCACCCGGAGCCGCAGCTTGCCGTCGTCGATCAGGATCGGGTCGCCCTCGGCGACGTCCCCCGGCAGGCCCCGGTACGTCGTGCCGCAGATCGAGGCGTCCCCCTCGACGTCGCGCGTGGTGATCACGAACTCGTCGCCCTCGATGAGCCTCGCCTTGCCGGTCGCGAACGTCTCCAGCCGGATCTTCGGGCCCTGCAGGTCGGCCACGATCCCGACCCCGTGGCCGGTCGCGTCCGAGGCCTCCCGCACCAGCTCGTAGCGGCGTCGGTGGTCGTCGTGGTTGCCGTGGCTCATGTTCAGCCGGGCGACATCCATGCCGGCCTCGACCAGGCGCCGGATCATCTCCGGGGTGTCGACGGCGGGGCCGAGCGTGCACACGATCTTGGCTCTACGCACGGCACTCAACCTAGCGCGGCTTGGATCGTTCCAAGCAGCGCCGTGCGGACGGAGATTGTCAGGACTCCGACGCCCGATGACGGTCAGACCGCGAGCGGCCGCTCGGTCGGCGGGATCGGGCTGGGCAGCGAGGTCTCCCCGGTCAGGTACCGGTCGACCGCGGCCGCCGCGGCACGCCCCTCGGCGATCGCCCAGACGATCAGCGACTGGCCGCGTCCGGCGTCGCCGGCGACGAAGACTCCCTCCACGCTCGTGGCGTACGACGCGTCGCGGGCGACGTTTCCCCGCTCGTCGAGGTCGACGCCGAGCTGCTCGACCAGGCCCGCGCGCTGCGGGCCGGTGAACCCCAGGGCCAGCAGCACGAGCCGGGCCGGGATCTCGCGCTCGGTGCCGGCGATCGGCTGGAACCCCTGGTCCACCTCGACGAGTCGCAGCGCCCTGACCCCGCCCTCCTCGTCTCCGAGGAACTCCTGGGTCGACACGGCGTAGACCCGGTCGCCGGCCTCCTCGTGGGCCGAGGAGACGCGGAAGGTCATCGGGTACGTCGGCCACGGCTGGTGCTCCGGGCGCTCCGCCGGCGGCTGCGCCAGGATCTCCAGCTGCGTGACCGTCGCCGCCCCCTGTCGGATCGCGGTGCCGAGACAGTCGGCCCCGGTGTCGCCCCCGCCGATGATGACGACGTCCTTGCCGGCGGCGGTGACCTGGTCGGGCACCTCCTCGCCGAGCGCGGCGCGGTTGGACTGCGGGAGGTAGTCCATCGCCTGGTGGATCCCGTCGAGCTCACGCCCGGGCACGGGCAGCTCCCGCGGGATCGTGGAGCCGATCGCGAGCACGACCGCGTCGTACCGCTCGCGGAGCCGGTCGCCCGTCAGCTCGCTGCCGACCTCGACCCCGGCCCGGAAGACCGTGCCCTCACGGCGCATCTGGTCGAGCCGGCGGTCGAGCACCGCCTTCTCCATCTTGAACTCGGGGATGCCGTAGCGAAGCAGGCCGCCGATCCTCTCGGCGCGCTCGTACACGGCCACGGTGTGCCCCGCCCGGGTCAGCTGCTGGGCGGCGGCGAGCCCGGACGGGCCGGAGCCGACCACCGCGACCGTGCGGCCCGACAGCCACTCGGGCGGACGCGGGCGGACGTAGCCGGAGTCCCAGGCCCGGTCGATGATGGCGACCTCGACGTTCTTGATCGTCACCGGCTCCTGGTTGATGCCGAGCACGCACGCCGTCTCGCACGGGGCCGGGCAGAGACGGCCGGTGAACTCGGGGAAGTTGTTGGTGGCGTGGAGCCGGTCCATCGCTCCGTCCCAGTCGCCTCGGTGGACCAGGTCGTTCCACTCGGGGATCAGGTTGCCGAGCGGGCAGCCCTGGTGGCAGAACGGGATGCCGCAGTCCATGCACCGCGACGCCTGGGTCGAGATGATCGGGAGCAGCGCACGTCCGGGCCCGCCGGGGTAGACCTCGCGCCAGTCGTGGACGCGCTCGTCGACGGGGCGGCGTTCGGCGACCTGGCGGTCGTGCCGCAGGAAGCCACGTGGGTCAGCCATGAGTGGACACCGCCGCCTCCATGACCCGCTCGACGCGCGGCCCGCGGCCCTCGGTCTCAGCTCGGGAACCCCTACCCATGGAGCACCTCCATGATCCGCTTGTCGACGGCTTCGCCGTCGAGGCCGTCGCGCTCCGCCTCGGCACGCGCGTCCAGCACGCGGCGGTAGTCGCGCGGCATGACCTCGGTGAGGCGGGCGACGGTGCCGGACCAGTCGGCCAGCAGCTCGGCGGCCACGGTCGACCCGGTCTCCTCGCGGTGGCGGACGACCAGCGCGCGGAGCTCGTCGGCCACGTCGTCAGGCACCGGACCGAGGTCCACGAGCTCCGGGTTGATCCGCTGCGCGTCGAGGTCGAGGACGTACGCCGTGCCGCCGCTCATGCCGGCGGCGAAGTTGCGCCCGGTCCGGCCCAGCACGAGCACGCGGCCACCGGTCATGTACTCGCAGGCGTGGTCGCCCACGCCCTCGACGACCGCGGTGACGCCGGAGTTGCGGACGCAGAACCGCTCACCCACACCTCCACGGACGAGAACCTCGCCGGACGTGGCGCCGTAGCCGATCACGTTGCCGGCGATGATCTGTTCGTGGGCGGCGAACGTCGCCGCACGGTCGGGCCGGATGACGATCCGCCCGCCGGAGAGGCCCTTTCCGACGTAGTCGTTGGCGTCTCCCTCGAGCCGGAGCGTGATGCCGCGTGGCAGGAAGGCCCCGAAGGACTGACCGGCCGACCCGACGAACGTCAGGTCGATGGTGTCCGGTGGCAGGCCCTGGCCGCCGTACGTCCGGGTGACCTCGTGGCCGAGCATCGTGCCGACGGTCCGGTTCACGTTGCGGACCGCGAGGTGGGCGCGCACCGGCTCGCCGCTCTCCAGTGCCGGCCGGGCGATCCGGATCAGCTCGTTGTCGAGCGCGCGGTCGAGCCCGTGGTCCTGGGCCTTGGTGCGATGGAGGTCCTGCCCCGCGAACTGATCCCCGACGTGGGCCACGTGCAGGATCGGCGAGAGGTCGAGCCCGGCCGCCTTCCAGTGGTCGACGGCGCGGGTGATGTCGAGCGCCTGCACCTGGCCGACCGCCTCGTCGAGGGTCCGGAAGCCGAGCTCGGCGAGCAGCTCACGCACCTCCTCCGCGATGTACTCGAAGAACGTGACCACGAACTCGGGCCTGCCCGAGAACCGCTCGCGGAGGACCGGGTTCTGCGTCGCGACGCCCACCGGGCAGGTGTCCAGGTGGCAGACGCGCATCATGATGCACCCGCTCACGACCAGCGGCGCGGTGGCGAACCCGAACTCCTCGGCGCCGAGCAGCGCCGCGATCACGACGTCCCGGCCGGTCTTCAGCTGGCCGTCGGTCTGGACCACGATCCGGTCGCGCAGACCGTTGATCAACAGCGTCTGCTGGGTCTCGGCCAGCCCGAGCTCCCATGGACCACCGGCGTGCTTGAGCGACGTCAGCGGCGACGCGCCGGTGCCGCCGTCGTGCCCGGAGATCAGGACGACGTCCGCGTGCGCCTTGGAGACGCCGGCGGCGACCGTGCCCACGCCGACCTCGGCGACCAGCTTCACGTGCACGCGGGCCGAGGGATTGGCGTTCTTGAGGTCGTGGACCAGCTGCGCGAGGTCCTCGATCGAGTAGATGTCGTGGTGCGGCGGCGGGCTGATCAGGCCGACGCCGGGCGTGGAGTGCCGGGTCTTGGCGACCCAGGGGTACACCTTGTGCCCGGGCAGCTGGCCACCCTCACCGGGCTTGGCACCCTGGGCCATCTTGATCTGGAGGTCGTCGGCGTTGGTCAGGTAGTCGCTGGTGACGCCGAACCGACCCGACGCCACCTGCTTGACCGCGCTCCGGCGTTCCGCGTCATGGAGCCGGTCGGTGTCCTCGCCCCCCTCGCCGGTGTTGGACTTCGCGCCTATCCGGTTCATCGCGATCGCCAGGGTCTCGTGGGCCTCTCGGCTGATGGAGCCGTACGACATCGCCCCGGTGGAGAAGCGCTTCACGATCTCGCTGACCGGCTCCACCTCGTCGATCGGGATCGGTGGCCGACCCGTCGCCCCGGCGTCCTTGAACCGGAACAGGCCACGAAGCGTCATCAGCCGCTCTGACTGCGAGTCGACGCGGGCGGTGTACTGCTTGAAGACGTCGTAGCGCTGCGACCGCGTGGAGTGCTGGAGCCGGAAGACGGTCTCGGGGTCGAACAGGTGGGGCTCGCCCTCACGGCGCCACTGGTACTCGCCGCCCACCGCGATCTCGCGGTGCGCCGGGCTGATCCCGCCGCGGGGGTACGCCGTACGGTGCCGGCGGGCGACCTCCTCGGCGATCACGTCCAGCCCGACACCACCGAGCTTGGACGCGGTGCCGGTGAAGTACCGGTCGACCAGGGCCTGGGAGAGACCCACCGCCTCGAAGATCTGCGCGCCGGTGTAGGAGGCGACCGTGGAGACGCCCATCTTGGACATCACCTTCAGCACGCCCTTGCCCAGTCCCCTGATCAGGTTCGCGACCGCGAGCTCGGGCTGGACGGTGACGTAGTGGCCGTCGCGCGCGAGGTCCTCGACCGACTCCATGGCGAGGTAGGGGTTCACCGCGGCCGCGCCGTACCCGATCAGGAGCGCGACGTGGTGGACCTCCCGCACGTCACCGGCCTCCACGAGCAGGCCGACCTGGGTGCGGGTCTTCTCCCGGACCAGGTGGTGGTGCACCGCCCCGGTGAGCAGCAGCGACGGGATGGGGGCGAGCTCGGCGGTGCAGTGTCGGTCGGAGAGCACGATCACCCGGGCGCCGCCGGCGATCGCCGCGGAGACCTCCGCGCAGACCTCGTCGATGCGCCGGGCCATCGCCTCGCCGCCGCCGTCGACCTCGTAGAGACCGCGGCTGACGTGGGTGATGAACCCGGGCATGTCGCCGTCGCGGTTGATGTGCCGGATCTTGGCCAGGTCGTCGTTGTCGAAGACGGGGAACGGCAGCACGATCTGCCGGCAGGTGGCCGGAGTCGGCTCGAGCAGGTTGGCCTCGGGACCGATGGTGCCGGCCAGCGAGGTCACCAGCTCCTCGCGGATCGCGTCCAGCGGTGGGTTGGTGACCTGCGCGAACATCTGCGCGAAGTAGTCGAACAGGAGTCGCGGCCGGTCGCTGAGCACGGCGATCGGGGTGTCGGTGCCCATCGAGCCGATCGGCTCGGCGCCGCTGTTGGCCATCGGCGTGAGCAGGACCCGCAGCTCCTCGTGGGTGTAGCCGAAGACCTGCTGACGACGCGTCACCGACGCGTGGGTGTGGATCACGTGCTCGCGCTCGGGGATGTCGTCGAGATGGATCAGCCCGGCGTGGAGCCACTCGTCGTACGGGTGCTCGGCGGCGAGCTCGCCCTTGATCTCGTCGTCCTCGATGATCCGGTGCTCCTCGACGTCGACCAGGAACATCCGTCCCGGCTGGAGCCGGCCCTTGCGCACGATCGTCGCCGGGTCGAGGTCGAGCACACCCACCTCGGAGGCGAGCACGACCAGGCCGTCGTCGGTGACCCAGTAGCGGCCCGGGCGCAGGCCGTTGCGGTCGAGGACCGCGCCGATGTGCGAGCCGTCGGTGAAGACGACGCACGCCGGGCCGTCCCAGGGCTCCATCAGGGAGGCGTGGAACTCGTAGAAGGCCCGGCGCTGCGGGTCCATCTCACGGTGGTTCTCCCAGGCCTCCGGGATCATCATCAGCACCGCGTGGGGAAGGCTGCGACCGCCCATGTGGAGCAGCTCGAGCACCTCGTCGAAGCTGGCCGAGTCGGAGGCCCCCGGTGTGCAGATCGGGAAGAGCCGCTCGAGGTCGCCCGGGATGAGGTCGCTGGTCAGCAACGCCTCGCGGGCCCGCATCCAGTTGCGGTTGCCCATCACGGTGTTGATCTCGCCGTTGTGCGCGATGTATCTGAAGGGGTGCGCCAGCGGCCAGCTCGGGAACGTGTTGGTCGAGAAGCGCGAGTGGACCACCGCCAACGCGGTGGCCACCCGCTCGTCGGCGAGGTCGGGGTAGAACGCGTCGAGCTGGGCGGTGGTGAGCATGCCCTTGTAGAGCAGCGTCCGGCCGCTCAGCGAGCCGAAGTAGGCGTCGGTCTCGTGCTCCGCGCGCTTGCGCAGGCAGAACGCCATCCGCTCCAGCGCCATCCCGGTGATCCGGAGGCCGGTGGCCTCGACGAAGAGCTGGCTGAACAGGGGCATCACCCCGGCCGCGGTGGCACCGAGGCTGCTCGGGTCCACCGGTACGTCGCGCCACCCGAGGACGGTGAGCCCCTCCTCCTCGGCCAGCTCCTCGATCCGTTGCCGGGTCTTGGCCACCGTGTCGCCGTCGCCGTCCAGGAAGGCCGTCCCGACGGCGTAGGTGCCGAGCGGCGGGAGCGCGAAGTCGACGACGTCGCGGAGGAAGGCGTCGGGGATCTGCAGGAGGATGCCGGCACCGTCACCGGAGTTGGGCTCCGCGCCCGCCGCCCCACGGTGATCGAGGTTGCGGAGCGCGGTCAGTGCCTGCTGGAGGATGTCGTGGCTCGCCTCGCCGGTGAGCCTCGCCACGAAGGCCACGCCGCACGAGTCGTGCTCGAAGCGTGGGTCGTACAGGCCTTGGGCGGGTGGACCCGAGGGCAGCGTCCGCATCTCTGCTCCCGTCGTCGGCGCCCGCGCGTCTGCGACGTACGGGCGATCGGGCGAGGCGTGCAGGGGACGGCGTTGGCCCAAGCGCGCTCAGGCTAGCAAGCGGCACGGCGCCTGCCGGGAGGCTGCTTGAGGCGCGGACACCTCGTGTCGCGGCACCGGCATACTGGGGGCCATGTCGGGACTGCCCACCGGAACGGTGACGTTCGTCTTCACTGACATCGAGGGCTCGACCTCGCTCCTGAAGGCGCTCGGCGATGACTACGGCGAGGTCCTGTCCACGCACCGCAGGTTGATGCGCGACTGCTTCGGCACGCGTGGCGGGGTCGAGATCGACACGCAGGGCGACGCCTTCTTCTTCGCGTTCCCCCGAGCGCGGGACGCCGTCTCGGCAGCGGTCGAGGCGCAGCGGGAGCACGCGTCACACGAGTGGCCGGACGGTCACCCGGTCAAGGTGCGGATAGGTCTGCACACGGGCGAGCCGGCCGTCGGCAGTGAGGGGTACCTCGGCATCGACGTGGTCCGGGCTGCCCGGCTGTGCACGGTCGGGCGCGGTGGCCAGGTGCTCCTGTCGGAGACGACGCGCTCGCTCGTCGGGGGCTCGCTTCCGGACGGCGTCTCCGTCCACACGCTCGGCGAACGGCACCTGAAGGACATCGACGAGCCCGAGCGCGTCTTCGAGCTCGACATCGAGGGGGCCCCGACCCCCGCGGGCGACGTCACGTCCGCACGGACGGAAGCTCCCACGCCGCCGACCCCTCCTGGGACCCCGGGACCGCTGGCACCCGACTTCGGTGCGCGGTTGGCGGAGCGGATCCAGGAGCAGGTCCGTCGCCAGATCGAAGAACCCCTGGCCCGGATGTTGTCCGAGGTGGACACGCTCGCCGAGCGAGCGAGCACGCACCCGGAGACGATCACCGAGAAGCTCGACACCGACGACGCCGACTAGGTCGCGCTCGATGACGAGCACGACCGGGTCGGGTGCCGGCGCGGCCGGGTGGGTCAGTCGGCGAGGTCGCGGCTCGGCTCGGCCACCGGTTCGGGCTCGGCCTCCGCTGCGGCCGCGGGTTCGACCTCTCGCTCGCCGGGTCCCGACTCGGAGTCCGCGAGGGACGGCTCGTCGCCGGACCGCCTGCCTGCCGTCGCGGACTCCTCGGGACCGAGGGCGCGGTCGGCGGCCAGGCGCTTCGCGGTGTAGATCTCCGCGTCCCGACCGGGGTGCTTCCGGCCGACGACGACGAAGTACACGGCGGCCAGGACGAAGAGCACGATCGAGGTCCAGACGTTGAGCCGCAGTCCGAGGACGTGCTGGTACTCGACGTCGTCGATGCGCAGCATCTCGATCCAGCCGCGTCCGGCCGTGTAGGCCATCACGTAGAGCGCCATGACCCGGCCGTGGCCGAGCCTCCAGCGTCGGTCGGCCCAGAGCACGAACCCGAAGGCGCCCAGGTCCCAGATGCACTCGTAGAGGAAGGTCGGCTGGAAGGTGGCGTACTGCTCGTAGCCGGGCGGGCGGTTGCCGACGTCTATCTTGAGCGCCCACGGCTGGGTCGACGGCTTGCCGAACAGCTCCTGGTTGAACCAGTTGCCCCAGCGGCCCATGGCCTGCGCGACCAGGACGCCGGGTGCCATCGCGTCGAGGACGGGGGGTACCCGGATGCCCTTGGTCCGCGCGCCGATCCAGACCCCGACGGCACCCATCGCGATCGCACCCCAGATGCCCAGACCGCCCCGCCAGACGTACACGGCGTCGATCGGCGACCTGCCCGCGCCGAAGTACAGGTCGTGGTCGGTGATCACGTGGTACAGCCGGCCGCCGATGACCCCGAACGGCACGGCCCACAGGGCGAGGTCGGTCACCTCGCCCTTGAGACCCCCGCGGTTGACCCAGCGGCGCTCGCCGATCCAGATCGCGGCGATGATGCCGGCGATGATGCAGAGGGCGTAGCCGCGCAGCGGGAGCGGGCCGAGGTACCAGACACCCTCGGAGGGGCTCGGGATGAACAGCGGTGTCACAGGGGGCCTCGGGTCCTAGTTGAGCAGCTGGTGGATGTCGTGGGCGAACTCGGGCGCGGTGGTCCCGAGCGTCCAGACGACCGGCACGGTGTTCTTGCCGTCGACGCCGAGCACCTGCGTGCCGTGGGTCACGTCGTACCCGCCCGAGGGCAGGCGTCGTCCCTTCGCGATCGGGACGCCCACGTCGGTGGCGACCTTGGTGATGGTGTCGAGTGGGCCGGTCACGCCGATGAACGACGACGAGAAGTGGTCGAGCCAGTGCCGGATCACCGGGCCGGTGTCGCGGGCCGGGTCGGTGGTCACGAAGACCACCTGGACGTTGCTCCGGTCGGCGGCGTCGAGCTGGAGCATGGCCGAGGCCAGCGTGGCCATGGTGGTCGGGCACTCGTCCGGGCAGTGCGTGTAGCCGAAGAACAGCAGGGTCAGCCGCCTGTGGGTGCTGTCGGCCAGTGAGAACGGCCGGCCGTCGGTGTCGGTGAGCACGGTCGCGGGCACGTGGTAGGGCTGGTGGAGCACCGCCCCGGTGAAGGTGTCGGCGGAGCTCCTCGAGCAGGCACTCATCGTGGTGCCCAGGACGAGCGCCAGCGCGATCAGGGCGCTCCTACGCACGCCGTACCCCCTGGGCGAGGTCGTCGGTGAGCGCGCCGAGTGCGGCGAGCGCCTGCGGGGCGTCGTCGTGGTCGAGCAGGCACCGGACGAACGCCGAGCCCACGATCACCCCGTCGGCGTACGACGCGACCTCGGCCGCCTGGTCGCCGTTGCTGACGCCGAGCCCGACCGCGACGGGTGTCTCGCTCACGGCCTTCGCGCGAGCGACGAGCGGCCCGGCCAGCTCGCTGGTCGAGGTGCGCGCGCCGGTCACGCCCATCACCGCGGCCGCGTAGACGAAGCCACGGCACGCGGCCGTGGTCATCGCGATCCGCTCGTCGGTCGAGGAGGGCGCCACCAGGAAGACCTTGTCGAGATCGTGGGCATCGGCCGCGGCGATCCACGCACGGCCGCTGTCGGGAGTGAGGTCCGGCGTGATCAGGCCGGCGCCGCCGGCGTTGGCCAGGTCGGCGGCGAAGCGCTCGACGCCGTACCGCTCGACCGGGTTCCAGTAGGTCATCACGAGCGTCGGCGTCCCGGTCTCGGCGACGGCCTCGACGGTGCGCAGCACGTCGCGGGTGCGCACGCCGCGATCGAGGGCACGCTGGGCCGCCGCCTGGATCGTCGGCCCGTCCATGACCGGGTCGCTGTAGGGCAGACCGACCTCGATCACGTCGCAGCCGCTCGCCACCATGGCCCGCATCGCCTCGATCGCGCCGTCGACGCTCGGGAAGCCGGCCGGCAGGTAGCCGACGAGAGCCGCGCGGTCGTCGGCGCGCGCCTTCTCGAACGCGGGAGCCACACTCATGACACGGGCTCCGACCCGCCGGCGTCCGGCCCGGCCGCCCCCGCATCACCGAGGTGGAACCACTCGATCGCGGTGCCCATGTCCTTGTCGCCACGTCCGGAGAGGTTGATCAGCAGGATGTCGTCCGGGCCGTATCCCTTGGCCACCTGCAGCGCGCCGGCCACGGCGTGCGCGGACTCGATGGCCGGGATGATCCCCTCGGTGCGGCTCAGCAGGGCGAGGGCATCCATCGCCTCCGCGTCGGTCACCGATGCGTACGACGCGCGCCCGGAGGCGGCCAAGTGGGCGTGCTGCGGGCCGACACCCGGGTAGTCCAGCCCGGCCGAGATCGAGTGCGACTCGATGGTCTGGCCGTCCTCGTCCTGGAGGACGAAGGTGCGTGCGCCGTGCAGCACGCCCGGGTCGCCGGCCTGGATGGTCGCCGCGTGCCGGCCGGTCTCGAACCCGTCGCCCCCGGCCTCGAAGCCGTGGACCTCGACGTCGTCGTCGAGGAACGCGGTGAACAGGCCGATCGCGTTCGACCCGCCTCCGACGCAGGCCACGACACCCCGGGGCAGCACGCCGTACCGCTCGAGGCACTGCGCCCGCGCCTCGTCACCGATGCTCCGGGTGAAGTCGCGGACCATGCTCGGGAACGGGTGCGGCCCGGCCGCCGTCCCGAACAGGTAGGCGGTGTGGTCGACCGACGCGACCCAGTCGCGCAGGGCCTCGTTGATCGCGTCCTTGAGGGTGGCACTGCCGGAGGCGACCGGCACCACCTGCGTGCCGAGCAGCTGCATGCGGGCGACGTTGAGGGCCTGCCGCTTCACGTCGACGGAGCCCATGTAGACGGTGCAGTCCAGGCCGAAGTATGCGGCGGCGGTGGCGGTGGCGACGCCGTGCTGCCCGGCGCCGGTCTCGGCGATCACCCGGGTCTTGCCCATCCGGCGGGTCAGCAGCGCCTGGCCGAGCACGTTGCGGATCTTGTGCGCGCCGGTGTGGTTGAGGTCCTCGCGCTTGAGCAGGATCCGGCAGCCCGCCTGCTCCGACAGCCGGGTCGCCTCGTAGAGCGGGCTCGGCAGACCGGCGTACTCCCGGCCGATGGTCGCGAGCTCGTCGGTGAACGCCGGATCGGCCATCGCGTCGTGCCAGGCCACCGTCAGCTCGTCGAGCGCCCTGACCAAGGCCTCGGGCATGTAGCGCCCGCCCCACCCGTCGGCCTCGCCGCCGAACCATCCGTGCTCGTCGGCCTCCCAGCGGGTCACCGGACCACTCCCGTCATCGCCCGGACCGCGCCCTCGGGGTCGCCGTCCTTGACCAGCGCCTCGCCGACGAGCACGACGTCTGCGCCCTCGCCGACGAACCGGCGTACGTCGTCGGCCGAGGCGACGCCGCTCTCGGCGACCCTGACCACATCGTCCGGGAGGAGCGGCGCGAGCTTGCCGAACGTCGCGGCATCCACCTCGAGGGTCTTCAGGTTGCGCGCGTTGACGCCGACGAGCCCGGCACCCAGCGCGACCGCCCGCTCGGCCTCCGGCTCGTCGTGCACCTCGACCAGGGGCGTGAGCCCCAGCTCGCGGGCGGCATCGTGCAGCCTTTCGAGCAGGTCGCCGGGCAGCGCGGCCACGATCAGCAGCGCGAGATCGGCCCCGTGGGCCCGGGCCTCGAGCAGCTGGTAGGCGTCGACCACGAAGTCCTTGCGCAGCACCGGCACGCCGACCGCGGCGCGAACGGCATCGAGGTCCGCCAGGCTGCCACCGAACCGACGCTCCTCGGTGAGCACGCTGACGGCCGCGGCTCCCCCGCGCTGGTACGCCGCGGCGAGCTCCGCGGGATCGGGGATCTCGGCCAGGTCGCCCTTGCTCGGACTCCGACGCTTGACCTCGGCGATCACCGAGGACCCGGTGGCCCGGAACCGCGGCATCGGGTCGCGGGGCGGAGGTACGTCGAGCAGCCGCGCGCGGAGGTCGGTCTCGGACGTCGCGGCCTGCCGTCTCGCGAGGTCTTCGCGCACGCCCGCGACGATGTCGTCGAGCACGGACATGAGAGGACCTCCGGGATGCGCGGAAACGCCGACAAGCCTCTCACGCGACCCCAGAGCGGCCGGCAGGGTGTCCGGCGCCGTCGGTCAGGGCGCCAGCCAGCTCCCCGGGAGGTTGCGGACCAGGGTGAAGGCGACCACGAGCACCAGGAGCCCGACCTCGACGGCCCTCGGCACAGCCGGGACGGCGCGCACCTCTCGACCGGTCCACGCGCCGTACGTCCAGCGGGCGAAGAACACCAGGGCGAACGGGATCGCGAGCACCAGCAGGAGGTTGCTGGAGGCGGCCTGACCGAGGTGACCGTTGCCGAGGTCGTTGACGCCGCGGAGCCCGCCGCAGGCCGGGCAGTACAGACCGGTCAGTGCGTAGAGCGGGCAGACCCCCCAGGAGTGGGTCACGTGCGGGTCGCGGACGTGCAGGGCGAACGTCGCGGCCGCCACCGTCGCGGCGCAGGCGATCGGCCCCCGGATCCGCTCCGAGCGGGTCCGGAGGGTCGGGGATGCGGCGGCCAGCGTCATCACTGACCGGGGCCGTTGAGCCCCATCTTGGCCATCACCACGAACACGACCAGCGAGGCGACGCCGATCGCGACGCCGACCCAGAAGATCGGCATGCTGACGGGGTTGAACATCAAGCCGATCCCGCCGACCACGAAGCCGAGCATCGCGACCGCCACCGCGGCCCACGCGGCCGGGGTGTTGCCGTGGTTGTCAGACATGCAGGCTCCTCAACGGACTCCTCGGCGGGTTCGGTGACGGCATCCTAGTAGTCGGTGGGGTCCGTCGGATCGCGCCCCTGGTCGATGGCGCGCCACAGATCGACGTCCTCCATGTCGGCCGGGTCCGACGGCTCTGCGGCGCCGGTGGGCGCGTCGTACCGACTGCCCATCTCGGGCCATCCGGGGACGTAGCGCACCGCGACCACCGCTGCGAACAACGCGACCACGGCGGCGACCGTGGCGACGTACCACCAGGCGGTCGTGTGCGCCCCGGTCGGGGCGCGCCCGAGATCGACGGTCGCGTGGCGGGCCGAGTCCAGCGCCGCCGCGCGGCCGACGACAGCGGTCGCG
>Ga0105245_10001523_pt1 | contig 20973 bp, 17 predicted proteins | sample KBSM54metaG_FD_81523 | JGI IMG/M metagenome (GOLD analysis project Ga0105245, IMG submission 81523) | Miscanthus rhizosphere microbial communities from Kellogg Biological Station, Michigan, USA - KBS M5-4 metaG | ecosystem: Host-associated > Plants > Roots > Rhizosphere > Soil | place...
CACTTCGACCTGCTCGGGATCAAGCCCTCGGTCTCGGCCACCGACCTGATCCTGCGCCTGCTCGAGCACGAGGTGCCCGAGTACGGTCTCGTCCACCTGCTTGACCTGCAGGAGGAGCAGCTGGAGATCATCGAGATGTTGCTGGGCAAGGACTCCGGGGTAACCGGGAGGCGTGTTGGCGATCTCGAAATGCCCGAAGGCAGCCTCTTGATCTCGGTGCTGCGCAACGGCAAGGGCTTCGTTCCCGTCGCCGACACCGTGCTCGAGGTCGGCGACGAGGTGCTGGCGGTGCTCGACCCGGGCCACGAGGAGTTGCTGAAGGAAATGTTCGGCCCCTCTGGCGGCAGCGGCTCGGGCAACGGCAGTGGCTGAGCGCGAGGTCGACTTCCTCCTTATCGGTGGCGGCCTCGCCTCCGCCAACTGCGCCGCCGAGCTGCGCAAGCGCGGGGCCGAGGGCTCGATCCTGCTCGCCGGCCGCGAGCCCGAGCCGCCCTACGAACGCCCGCCGCTCTCCAAGGAGTACCTGCGCGGCGAGGCCGAGCGCGCCGACGCCTACGTCAACCCGCCCGAGTGGTACGAGCAGAACGGCGTCGAGCTGCTCAGTGGCACCAACGTGATGTCGCTCGACCCGGTGGCGCGCACGGCGAAGTTGCAGGGTGGCGATGAGGTCAGCTTCGGCAAGGCGCTGATCGCCACCGGAGCGATGGTCAACATCCTCCGCGTCGAGGGCGCCGAGAACGAGGGCATCCACTACCTCCGTGCCTTCGGCAACTCCGATGCGATCCGGGGCGACGCCAAGGCCGCCGAGCACGTCGTGCTGATCGGCGGCAGCTACATCGGCGCCGAGGTTGCTGCCTCGCTGACTGCCAAGGGCACCAAGTGCACGATCGTGACGATGGAGGAGATCGCCCTCTCTCGCACCTTCGGCGAGGAGGCCGGCCGCTGGTTTCACCGGTTGCTCGAGGCCAACGGCGTGACGATCCACGGCGGCGAGGAGCTCGAGGCCTACGAGGGCGACGGCCGGGTCAAGGGCATTGTCACCAAGAGCGGCCTGGCGATCGAGTGCGACGCGGTCGTCGTCGGCGCCGGCGTCCGCCCCGACGCGATGCTCGCCCAGCGCGCCGGCCTCGAGATCGACGACGGCATCGTCTGCGACTCCAAGCTGCAGACCTCCGCCGAGGGCATCTACGCCGCCGGCGACTGCTGCTCCTACGAAAGCGTCATCCACGGCCGCCGCATCCGGGTCGAGCACTGGGACGTGGCGATGCAGCAGGGCATGCACGCCGCCCGCAACATGCTCGGCGCCGACGCCGACTACGAGGTCGTCCCCTACTTCTTCAGCGACCTCGCCGACTGGGCGAGCCTGGAGTACGTAGGCCCCGCCAAGGACTGGGACGAGGAGATCTGGCGCGGCGACCGCGAGCAGGGCGAGTTCTCCGTCTGGTACCTCAAGGACGGCCGCGTCGCCGGTGCCCTCAGCGTCGAGCGCTCCGAAGACCTGGCCGAGGCCCGCCGCATGCTTGCCGACGGCGTCGACGTCTCCGCCGCCAAGGCCCAGATCGCCGACCCCGCCAGCGATCTTTCCACGATCGGCGCTTGATCCGCGGCCGAGCTGCCCGTCGGTATTGTTAGCCCTCGCGTTGCGCCCTGGTGTAATTGGCAACACGCCAGCCTCTGGAGCTGGATTTCGGGGTTCGAGTCCCTGGGGCGCAGTTCCGTTCTGCCCATGCGTCCATGGGCAGATCCTTTGTAGAAACGTCTAGTCGCTTTGCTACTTTCGCCACGTATGAGCCCTCGCCGCGCATGGATCCTCGCCTTGCCTGCAGCCGCGCTGCTGGTCGCTGGCTGCGGTGGGGGAGGGAGTAGCGATTCGAGCGAATCGACGGCTACGACCGTGGCGGCGCCGAAAGCGCTGAGCAAGGCCGAGCTGATCGAACAGGGCGACGCGATCTGCGCCGAGGTCAATGCCGCGGTCGGCTCGGTTGGCTCCAGCGGCACCGAAAACAGCAGTCCTGCCTCGCAGGCGGCCCAGCTTTACAGTGGCATGGTCGCCAGCCTCAACAACCTCGGCACGCCGCAGGAAACCGACGGCTACTCCGAATTCTCCGGCGCCGCCGAAGAACTGGCAAAAGCCGAGGAGGAAGTCAAACTAGCCTCCGAGCGCGGCGACACCGCTGGCCTCGAAGCTGCCGAATCGAACGCCTCGGAAGCGCTGACCTCCTTCCAGAACGCCGCCAGCGAATACGGCTTCAAAGCCTGCAGCGAAGGCCCGAGCGCTCCTGCGACGTCAGGGCCGAGCTCCGAATCTGGTGAAACCGAAGTCGGCGGCGAAGAAGCCGAAGCGGTCGAACCCGAAGTCGTCGAACCGGAAGTAGAAGCCGAAGCGGCCCCGGAAGTCGCTCCCGAAACCGGCGGCGCCGGCGGCACGGCCGAAGGCGGCGGCACCGCGGGGGCCCCCGAAAGCGGTGGCTCGACCGGCGGGAGCAGCGGCGGCATCGGCCCCGGTTAGCTGCGCCTAGGCATTTCTTGCATCGCGGTAGGGCAATACGGCGAATGCGGGGTCAATGATAAAAATATCCTGACAATGATTGGGGGGTCGATCAGGGGGCGGGGAAAGCAGGGCTTTATGCGGGCGTGGCTCACTCCGCTGGCGCTCGTCCTGTTCGCCGCAGGCTGCGGCGGTGGGGACGCCTCATCTTCGGTAACCGCGGGGAAAGGTGGGGTCCAGCTGACCAAGGCCGAGCTGATCGAACAAGGCAACGCGATTTGCGCCAAGACCTACGCCGCCTTGGGACGGCTCAACCCGGAAGGCACTCCCAGAGAAGCCGTGCGCTCCGCGAGCCTCACCCGGGAGATGGTCGAACACCTGCTGGCTCTGGGCAACCCTCAACAGGGAGTCGAATCCTCCTACGGCGAATACATCCACATTGCCCATGAACTCATCAAGACTGACGCCGCAGTCGAGTCGACCGCCAAGCGCAACAATCCCAACGCCCTGAAAGACGCTGAGTTCGGGTCTGTTGCGACCCTCAGCGTGTTCCAGAACTGGGCAAACGAAATTGGCCTCAAAGGCTGCGACTTGAACGCCTACATGGCAGCCGAAGACTCTTCCCAGGCGCCGTAGAGCCGCGAGTACGGGCCCCCCGCCTCGATCAACTCGTCGTGCGTGCCGGCCTCGGCGATCCGGCCGTGTTCGAGCACGACGATCTTGCCGGCGCGGCGAATCGTTGAAAGGCGGTGGGCGATCACGATCGCGGTGCGCCCCGCGAGCAGGCGGCTGAGGCCTTTCTCGATCGTTTTCTCGGTCCGCACGTCGACGTTGGAGGTCGCCTCGTCGAGGATCAGAATGCGCGGTTCGGCCAGTAGGGCACGGGCGAAGGCGACCAGCTGTCGCTGTCCGGCCGAGAGCTGCACGCCGCGCTCGCCGACCTCGGTCTCGATCCCTTCCGGGAGGGCAGCGATGAACTCGGTCGCGCCGACCGCCGCCGCCGCGTCTTCGATCTCCTCGAGTGTCGCCTCGGGCCGCCCGAAGGCGATGTTCTCGCGCACGCTGCCAGAGAAGAGGAAGCCCTCCTGCGGCACGATCCCGAGCTGGCGCCGCAGCGCCAGCTGCTGCACCCCGGTTAGGTCGTGTCCGTCGACGAGCACCTTGCCCCGCTGCGGGTCATAGAAGCGCGCGACCAGCTTGGCGAAAGTCGACTTGCCTGCCCCCGTCGTCCCCACCAGCGCCAGCGTCTGCCCCGGCGGCACGTGCAGGTCGACGTCGCGCATCGCCCACTCGACCCGCTCGCCGGCGGCCTCCTGCTCCAGTGCGTCGTCGGCGTAAGAGAAGGAGACCCCTTGCATCTCGATCTCGCCTTTCAGGGTGCCGGGATCGATTGCACCCGGCGCGTCGATCATGTCCGGCGTCGTGTCGAGTAGGTCGAAGATCTTGTCCAGCGCCGCCATCCCCTGCTGGTAGGTCGTGTAGAGCTGGGAGAGCTGCTGGATCGGTTCAAAGAAGATGGTCAGGTAGCCGACGAAGGCGATGATCGTGCCGATCTTGATCGCCCCGTCGATCGCCTGGGTGCCGCCGTACAGCAGGATCGCCGCCGTGCCGACCGCGGCCAGCAGTTCGACCCCAGGGAAGTAGGAGGCGTTGAGGAGGACCGTGCGCATGTTGGCCGCCCGGTTGGCCTCGTTGAGCTCGGTCATCGCGTCGACGTGCCGCGGCTCCTGGCCGAAGCTGCGCACCACCCGCACGCCGCTCAGGGTCTCCTGCAGGTAGCCGGTGATGGCCCCGATCCGCTCGCGCGTTTCGCGGTAGGCGCCGTGGGAGACGATGCGGAAGACGATGCTGGCGGCGGCGATAAGCGGGAAGGTGATAAAGGTGACCAGGGCCAGTTCGGCGTCGTACACGAGCAGGATCACGACCACCCCGACCAAGGTCAGCACGCTGGAGAACATCGTCACCACGCCGTCGGTGACGAGCTGGTTGAGCGCCTCGATGTCGTTGGTCATGCGGCTGATCAGCACGCCGGGGCTGCGCCGGGTGAAGAAACCGATCGACATCGTCTGCAGGTGTGAGAAGACGCGCTCGCGCAAATCCTGCAGGGCGCGCGTGCCGACCCAGCCGACCAGGTAGGTCTGCAGATAGGTCGCGGCCGCATACAGCGTGGCGACGACGACGAAGGCGGCGACGATCCAGTCCAGGGCGGAGACGTCGCCGGTGATGATGCCGCTGTCGACCGCCTTGCCGGCGAGGGCGGGCGGAGCGAGGCCGGCGCCGGTCGCTACCAGGAGCGCGACGAACATCAGCGCCACCCTGCCACGGTAGGGCCGCAGCAGACCGAGCATCCAACGCACCTTGCGCGCGCGCTGGTCCTGGCCTCGCAGTAGGCGCAAAACGTCGCGGAAGAGCAACCAGATGCTTTGGAGCCGGCTCACAGCCGCGCCACCTCCTCGCGCTGCTCGAGGTCGTGCTGGAGGAAGACCGAGTCGGCGAGGCCGTGCTCGGCAATCTCGCGGTAGAAGCTGCAGCCTTCGAGCAGCTCGGCGTGGGTGCCGCGATCGACGATCCGCCCACCGTCCATCACGATCACCTCGTCGGCCAGCGAGACCGTCGAGAGGCGGTGGGCGATGATGAAGGTAGTCCGCCCCTCCATCACCTCGCGCAGGCCGGACTTGATCGCGCCCTCGGTGGTCGCGTCGACCGAGGAGGTGGCGTCGTCGAGGATCAGGATGCGCGGGTCGGCCAGCAGTGCCCGGGCGATCGCCACCCGCTGGCGCTGCCCGCCGGAGAGGGTCAGGCCGCGCTCGCCGACGACGGTGTCGTAGCCGGCGGGCAGTTCCTCGATGAAGCCTGCTGCCTGGGCGCGCCGCGCTGCCGCTTCGATCTCCTCACGCGGCGCGTCGGAGCGGGGGTAGGCGATGTTCTCGGCGACGCTGGCGCTGAAGAGGAAGCTCTCATCGCTGACGAAGGCGATCTCCCGCCGCAGCGACTCGACCTCGACCGAGCGCACGTCGACCCCGTCGACGAGCACCGACCCCTCGCTCGGGTCGTAGAGCCGCGCGACCAGCGCCACCAAGCTGGTCTTGCCCGAGCCCGAGGGCCCAACCAGCGCCACGGTGCTCCCCGCCGCGACCTCGAAGTCGATCTCGCTCAGCGCATCCGACTTTGACCCACCTCTAGTGTGGTCAACATCGGATGCGTCGGCGCGAGGCCCCTCGTAGCGCAGCGTCACGCCCTCCATCCGCACGCTGCCGCCCCCGGCCGGCAGCGGCGGCGCCCCCGGCGGGCTCTCGATCTCCGGCTCGCGGTCGAGGATCTCGAAGAGGCGGTTGCCGGAGGCGACGGCGCGCTGCGCCATGCCCATCGCCACGCCGAGCATCCGCATCGGCCCGGCGAGGATCACCAGGTAGGTGTAGAAGGCGGTGAAGTCGCCAAGACTGAGGCTGCCGTTGATCACCTCGCGCCCGCCGATCAACAGCACCAGCGCGATCCCCATTTGCGGCAGCAGCCCGATCAGCGGCGAGAAGAAGGCCTGCAGCTTGGTCGAGTAGATGCTCTGGTCGAAGACCCTCGAGACGGCGCGCTGGAAGCGGTGCAACTGGTATTCCTCGCGGGCGAAGGCCTTGACGATGCGGATGCCGGAGATGTTCTCCTCGGCCTCCGCGGTCAGCTCGGCAATTCGCTGCTGCACCTCCTGCTGGGCCGGCCGCGAGACCCGGTTGTAGCGCGAGGCAGTGAAGACGATTAGCGGCGCCGGGATCAGCGCGATCAGCGCCAGCACCGGGTTGATCGCGACCATCACGATCGTGACCAGGGTGATCGTCAGCAGGTTCTGGGTGATGAAGATCAGCCCGTAGCCGAGGAAGAAGCGGATTGACTGCAGGTCGACCGTCGCCCGCGACATCAGCTGCCCGGTCTGTTGTCCGTCGAAGAAGCCGAGCTCGAGCCGCTGCAGGTGGGCGTAGAAGAGCTGGCGCAGGTCGAATTCGACCGCCAGCGAGACCCGCCCCGCGACCAGGCGTCGCACCACGGTCAACCCCAGCCGCAGAATCCCGGCGCCGACGATCGCCAGCGCCAGTGGCAGCAGGTCGGGCTTGTTGCCGTCCTGGATCGCATTAACGGCCCGTCCGATCAGCCACGGAATCAGCACTGTCATCCCCATCGCCGCCCAGGCAAATGCCAGGGATCCCCAGAGCTGGCGGCGGTAAGGCCGCAAAAAGCCCATCAAACGACGGTAAGTGCGCACGGCACTCCACTATACAAAGTGAAGTATTGGCGACCGGTGTGTCGGTGCTCAGAGCTGCGTCGCTATGAATCCGACCAGGGAAGCGACCATCAAGCCGCCGAACCCGATCATTGCCTGGAACAAGCGGTCGAATCGTTCGTTGATCTGACCGAAGCCCGCCGTCATCTCCGCCCGCAGCGCCCTGAATTCTGCGCCCATCTCACTGCGCACTGCAGCGAACTCGACCTGCATCTCATTGCGCACTGCAGCAAATTCGGTCCGCATCTCGCCGCGAACGGCGGCAAATTCGGCCGCCATCTCGCTGCGAACGGCAGCGAATTCGACCCGCATCTCATTGCGTGCCGCAGCAAAGTCCGACTTCGTTTCCCCGCGGAACTCGTTGAGGTCGTCCTTCAGGTCGTCGAGTCTGTCGTCGGTCCAGCTCTGTCGCATCGCCTCCATGATGGCACCGTAACGAACTGTCTGCGACGTATGGCGCACAAATGTCACAAAATCGCAACTTCAGTTGCGCGTCACTTGACTCAGTCGAAGGCGGCGGCCTTGGCGCTCGGCACCTTGCCGTTGATGCACTTCGGGCCGTGGCCGGGCTTCGGCAGGATCTGGAAGTTGGTCACGGCGTGGAACGGCGTGGTCGAGCCATCGTTCTGCGCCAAGGTGATGACCAGGCGGTAAAAGCCGGGGGGGAGGGCGTGGTAATAAATCTCCGGGCGCGTCGCCGGGGAGTAGCTGCCGGCCGCGCCGATGCGTTCGGCCAAGACGCCGTTGGGACCGGAGTACTCGGCGTAGTCGAAGGAGCGCCCAATCAGGCGACCGTTGCCGAAAGGGCTGTTGATCGCCCGTTCCAGCTTGGCCGGATAGACGCAGTCGGGAACGCGGTTGAGGGAGAAGCGGATGTGGCCCTCGTGCAACTGCGGTTCGCCGCCGAAGTGGAGCGGCGCCAGCTCGAAGTTGCGGACTTTGACCTTGACGACCACGGAGTGACTGGTCTGCCGTGCGCCGCTGCGCGGCGAGATCACGCTCACCGTTGGCTCGCCCGCGATTTCCGGCAGCGCCGCGTGGGCCGGCGTGCTTTCCTTGCCGCCGCCCAGCGCCAAAACGGCGGCGACGACGGCCGCGGCAACGGCGATGACGATGAGAGAGGCGCTTCGCGTCTTCACGATTGGCCGGAACCTTAAGCGAGCGCCGTAACGTAGAGGGCTTGCTTATACGTGCAGGGATCCTCATCGCCGCGGCGTTCGCCTCGCTCGCGCTCATAGCCCAGACCGCCGTTGCTGCCGGCCTGGCCGACGACGTCCACGTCTTCGCCGGCACCATGCCCGGTCACAACACCTTCGGCGGTGGCCATAACTTCCCCGGTGCGGCAGCCCCGTTCGGCATGGTCCAGTGGAGCCCGGACACGACCCCGGCCGATCGCAACGGCCGCGCCGGTTACGACTACCGCGACTCCCACATCAGGGGCTTCAGCCTTACCCACCTCGCCGGCGCCGGCTGCTCCCTCTATGGCGACTTCCCGTTCCTGCCGACGACCGAGCCGATCGATGCCTCGCCCGCGGCTGAAGGCGCTTCGCTCGACGGCCGCTTCCAGCCCGGCTTCTCGCACGCCCAGGAGAGCGGCCGGCCCGGCTACTACTCGGTCCGCCTCAACCCGGTCCGCGGCGGCGCGATCGAAACCGAGCTGACCGCGACCACCCGCACCGGTATGGCGCGCTTCACCTTCCCCCGCAACCCGCATGCCAGCCTCCTGGTCGACGCTGGCGGCAGCGCCCAGCCCGACGACTTCGCCGCGGTCAACATCGATCCGGCCCATCGCGAGATCGACGGCACCGCCTCGAGCGGCCTCTTCTGTGGACAGCGCCCGCGCTACCGCGTCTACATCGCCGCTGTCTTCAACCGCGGCTTCAACGCCTACGGGACCTGGGAAGAAAACACGCTGAATGCCGGCACCACGACAGCAAGCGACAGCCAGGCGCCGCCGTCCAACCCCAAGGCCACCGCCGACGCCGGCGCCTACGCGAGCTTCGACACCCGCCACAACCGCACGGTCACCGCCCGCGTCGGCGTCTCCTTCGTCAGCGTTGAAGACGCCCGCGCCAACCTCGCCGCCGAAAACCCTGGCCACAGCTTCGGCGCGGTTGCCAACGAGACTGAAGGACGTTGGAACAGCTGGCTTGGGCGCGTCCGCGTCAGCGGCGGCCCGCCCCGCCTGCTCGACACCTTCTACACGGCGCTCTACCACGTCGGTCTGGCGCCGCGCATCTTCAACGACGTCGGCGGCGCCTACATCGGCATGGACGGCCTGCTGCACCGGGCCGAAGGCCGCACCCAGTACGCCGACTTCTCCGGCTGGGACACCTACCGCACGCAGATCCAGCTGCTTTCGATTCTCGCTCCCAAGCGCGCCAGCGAGATGGTGCGCTCACTGCTCGCCGACGCCGCCGAGAGCGGTTGCCTGCCGCGCTGGCCCTATGCCAACGGCCAGAGCATGACCATGGTCGGCGACTCGGCTGATCCGCTGATCGCCTCCGCCGCGGCCTTCGGCGCCAAGGCCTTCGACCGCGGCGCCGCCCTCGCCGCGATGCTGCGCGGCGCCGACGGCGAATGCCGCAGCGCCAACGGCGAATACCTCGAGCGCCAGGGCCTGGCTGCATACCTGTCCCACGGCTACGTGCCCTTCGACCTCGACACCAACGTCCGCAACGCCAACTCGATCTACGGCAGCCCCGACGACGTCTGGGGCTCGGCCGCGACCTCGCTCGAGTACACGGTCGACGATTTCGCCATCGCCCAGTTCGCCGCTCGCGCGCTCGGTGATCGCGGCACGTATGCGCGCTTTATGCGGCGTTCAGGCAACTGGCGCAAGCTCTTCGACCGCCACAGCAAGATGATCGAGCCGCGCTACGAAAACGGTGCTTTTCCAGCCAATTACGACAACCTCGGCGGTGGCGGGTTCGTCGAGGGGGACTCCGCCCAGTACAGCTGGGCGGTGCCCCACGATCCCGCCGGCCTCTTCCATCTGATGGGCGGCAGGGCAAGTGCCGCCGATCGCCTCGGCCGCTTCCTGCGCAAGCTCAACGCCGGCCCCGGCGGCACCCACGCCGACCACGCCCTGCTCGGCAACGAGCCGACCCTGCAGGCACCCTGGCTGTACGACTGGCTGCGCATGCCCCACGGCACCCAGGCTGCGGTCCGCCGTGGCCTCCGCCTCTATAGCCCGGCCCCAGACGGCTATCCCGGCAACGACGACCTCGGCACCCTCTCGTCCTGGTACGTCTTCGGCGCCCTCGGGCTCTACCCCGAGGTGCCCGGCGTCGGCCTGCTGGCCGTCGGCAGCCCGTTGTTCGGGCACGCCTCGGTCTCCCTGGCCCACGGGCGCCGCCTGACGATCTCGGCCGCGGCGCGGGAAACGCAGGGGCGGGGGAAGAAGAAGCACACCGTCGCTCTCAGTCCGAGCCGCGCGCCATACATAGGTGGCCTTCGCATCAATGGTCGCCGCGCGAGTCAACCCTGGACGACCTGGTGCGCGCTCTCACGCGGCGCCAACCTCGCCTTCGAGCTCTCACCCCGCCCGAACCGCAAGTGGGGCAGTTCCGCCGCCGCGACGCCACCCTCCTTCGGCCCCGGCCGCGCGATGCCGAAAGACGCCTGCACGCCTTGACCTTCGCTCCCACTCGCAACGGGGCCCTCTGGGCCCTCGCTCTCCTCACCGCGCTCGGGGCCGCGATGCGCTTCGCCAGCCTCGACGCGCAGAGCTACCACCACGATGAGGTGATCACGGCGATGCGGGTGATCCCCGGCAGCTTCACCGACATGCTGCACGCGATCAAGAACAGCGAGTCCAACCCGCCGCTCTACTACGTGCTCGCCTGGGGTTGGGCGAAAGCCTTCGGCACCCATGAAGTCGGCCTGCGCTCGCTCTCGGCCCTCTTCGGCACCGCCATGGTGCCGCTCGCGTACTGCGTTGGCGCCGAGCTCGCCCACCGCCGCGCTGGCCTAATCGCCGCCGCCCTCGTCGCCGTCAACCCGATGTTGATCTGGTACTCGCAGGAGGCCCGCTCCTACGCCCTGTTGGCCTTCTTCTGCGCCGCCTCGCTGCTCTTCTTCGTTCGCGCCCTGCGCACCCGCCGCGGCCGCGACCTCGCCTTCTGGGCGCTCGCCTCGGCACTGGCACTCTGCAGCCACTACTTCGCCGTCTTCGCCGTCGGGATCGAGGCGCTCTGGCTGCTGATCGCGCTGCGCCGCCGCTTGCGCCTGGTCTTCCCGGCGCTCGCGGCCGTCGGCCTCGTCGGCCTCGCCCTCGTCCCGCTGATCTCGGCCCAGGTCAACCCGACCCACATCGGCTGGATCGAAGAAAGCCTGCTCTCGACCCGCTTCTTCCAGACCGGCGTCAGCTTCCTGGTCGGCGAAACGGGCCACGTGATCGCCGAGTCGCCGCGTGAGCGCTACGCCCTGCTGCCGGCGATCCTCTTCGCCGTCGCCCTGCTGCTCGTCGCGGTGCGCGGCAGCCGCCGCGAGCGCCGCGGTGCCCTGATCGGGGTCGTCCTTGGCTCGGGCGTCGCCGTCCTCGCCCTCGTCGCCGCCCTCACCGGCAAGGACTACGTGGTCGAGCGCAACCTGCTGCCGGCACTGCTGCCGCTGGCGGTCGCCGCCGCGCTCGGCTTCGCCGCCGACCGCGCCCGCCGCCTCGGCCTGCTGCTCGCGGTCGTCCTCTGCACCTACTGGATCGCCTTCGGCGTGCACGTCACCCAGACGCCGAACCTGCAGCGCCCCGACTTCCGCGGCATCGTCGAGGAATTGGGCCCACCGCGTGGCCCGCGGGCGATCGTCACCTGGAAGCTCGCCGCCGACCCGGTGCGCTTCTACCTGCACGAACAAGCGCAGCGCATCTACAGTGGTGACTGGAAGCTGCGCACGATCGACGTGATCAGCAAGTCGCTCGAAGGCCGCGCCGTGACCGGCGTTCCAAAGGCTTTCCACCCAGTGGCGCGGGTAAGGTTTGAGCGCCTGACGCTGACTCGCTACATGGCAAATCGCCCCCACGACACCCCCTTCTACGCGCTGAAGCGCATTCACACCGGCTTCGGCTTCAACGCCGTCGTCGTCGACGGTGAGCTGCGGAAGCTGCCATGAGCGCCAGCGAGTTTGCCTATCGCCTCAGCGCCGCCGCCCGCCGCCCGGCGAGCTGGTGGGAGCTGATCAAGTTCGGCATGGTCGGCGGCTCCGGCTACCTGATCAACCTCGGCGTCTTTGCCTTCCTCAGCGCCAACCTCGGCGTCCACCACCTGATCGCCGCCGTCGGCGCCTTCTGCGTCGCCTTCGCCAGCAACTTCTTCTGGAACCGGCACTGGACCTTCGGCGCCGCCGACGGCCACGCCGGCTTCCAGGCGGCGCGCTTCTTCGCCGTCAGCGTCGCCGCCCTGCTGATCAACCTCGCCGTGCTCGAGGCGCTGGTGGGGGGGACCTCGATGGGCGACCTCGCGGCCCAGGCGATCGCCGTGGCGGTGGCGATGCCGTTCAACTTCCTCGGCAACAAGCTCTGGACCTTCGCCTAGCAGCAGCTCACGGGCACCTCGTCCGCCAACTGGTACAGCCCAGTCTCCAGCTCGCTAATATTCCTGAGCAATGGGGGAGGCCAGCGCAACTGAGATTCCGCAGGATTGGTACCGCTCGGCGTTCTCGCCCGAGGAGACGCTGAAGCGCCCTTGGGCCGATCGCACCGGCGCCGAAGTTGACCGGGCCCTGGCGATGCTCGGAGCAAAAGGTGGCGAGCGGGTGCTCGACATGGCCTGTGGCACCGGTCGCCACTCGCACGAGCTCGCCCGCCGCGGCTTCGAGGTGGTCGGGGTCGATATCTCACCCGACCTCTTGGCGATCGCCGAAGCAGACGCTGAGGCCGAGTCGCTCAATGCCTCCTTCCTCGCCGCCGACCTGCGTCAGCTCGAGTTCGACCAGGAGTTCGACTTGGTCCTCAACCTCAATGACGGCGCGATCGGCTACTTCGAGACCGAGGAGGAGAACCACCGCACCTTCGAGGTGATCGCCGCGGCGCTGCGCCCTGGCGGCGGCAACCTCCTGCAGTTGCCCAACGTGCTTTACGCGGAAACGCACCTGCCGCAGAAAACCTGGATCGCCGGCGAGGGCATGGTCGAACTGATCGACCATCGCTGGGACGCCCGTACGCGCTACTTAGAAGGGTCGACGATGCCGATTCTCGTCGGCGAGACCTTCGAGGGGGTCGCCCCGATCCCGTTCCGCCAACGGCTCTACTCGGTCGAGGAGCTGACGGAGATCTACGCCTCCGTGGGCATGGAGTTCGCCGGCGCGTTTCGGGGGACGGGCAAGCCGCGGCCGCCGAAGGACAGCCAGTTTGAGGTGTTCTTCGCGGGCCGCAAGCCCGCCTAGCGGCGCCCTACCAATCGCCCTCCAACCAGCGCATCAGCTCCGGCATGCGACCACGCAGGTCCGGCCGTGTCGAGGCCAGCTCAGTGCTGGCCAGCTGAATCGCGCTGCCAAGCGCAAGCGTCGCCTTCGGCGGGCTCAGCGGCAGGCCCTGCTCCAGCCCTTCAAGCGCCCCCACGTCACCGCGCAGTGCCCAAAGTGCTTCCCGTGTCGCTGTTGGGTCCTCTTCCGCAAACTCGACGACTCGCATCACGGCGTCGCGGACCGCGTCGCCAGTTGGGGCGTAGGTGGCAGCGTCGACCACCTCACCCACGAGTCGGTCGTCCAAACGGCCGTCGAGGACTGCGGCGAGTTCTCTACCCTCTGTCACTGGGACCTCCCTCTTCGGGTCTGCCTGCCCCCAGTCCTCCCATCCCGGCCTGAGGACAAGCGTTACAGACATCAGTGTAGACGTCCGACGAGACCATAATCCCCAACTCTGCATTGGTCAAATATTCCCGCGCACGACCTGAGTAGGGTCAGCGAGCGAGTGAGATGAGCACGACGAGAGCTAAATACGATCCAGCGGAGATCGAGACCGCGCGGCAAGCGGCCTGGGCCGAGCGCGACGCCTTTGCCACCCCGGAGTCGAGCGACGGCTCCCGCTCGATCTACATCAAGCCCTCGAGCCCCTTCACCTCGGGCAAACTGCACATGGGCCACGTCCGCGACTACTCGATCGGCGACGCCTACGCTCGCTTCCGTCGCGCCCGCGGCGACGACGTCCTCTTCGGCTTCGGCTTCGACGCCTTCGGCCTGCCGGCGGAGATGGCGGCGATCGAGCGCAAGATTCCACCGGCCGACTGGGTCGAGAGCTGCGGCGAGCGGATGCTCGAGCAGATGCGGCGGCTCGGCTTCTCCTTCAACTACGAGCGCGTCTTCTACAGCTCCGACGAGGGTCAGTACCGCTGGTCGCAGTGGCTCTTCGTCACCCTGCTCGAGGCCGGCCTGATCTACCGCGACGACACCACCGTCGACTGGTGCGACCACTGCCGCACGACCCTTGCAGCGCTGCAGGTCGAGGACGGCACCTGCTGGCGTTGTCACAACGAGGTCCGGCTGATCCGTCGCCCGACCTGGTTCCTGCGCATCACGCCCTATCTCGAGGAGAACGACGCCCGCCTGCCCGAGCTGGAGCCCGATTGGGACGAGATCTCGCTCTCGACCCAGCGCTACATCCTCGGCCGCAGCGATGGGGTGGAGGTCGACCTCGGCGGCGGCGAGAGCCCCACGCTCACCGCCTTTACGCCGCACCCCGCCGCGGTCGCCCAGGCGAGCTTCGTCCTGCTCTCGCCGCGCCATTCCGAGGTCGAGGCATGGGCCGCCGATCCCGCCGTTGCCGAGCAGCTCAACGAGCTGCGATCGGGCGGCTGGGAGCGCAGCGCCCGCGACGCCAAGTCGGTGCCGCTGGTCGACACCGGCGCCGCGGTGAGCGCGCCATGGAGCGGAGCACCCCTGCCGGTGGTCGTCTCGCCGCTGGTCGACGCCCGCTACGGCCCGACCGCCGCGCTCGGGATCCCCGCGGTCGACGAGGCAGATGCGGCGCTTGCCGCGCGCATCGAGCGCCTGGGCGGCGCCGGGACCGAGGCGCCAACCCCGCCGCCGGAGGGTCCGGCACCCGAGGCCCGGCCCGCGGTCCGCTACCGCGCCGCCGACTTCTCGATCTCGCGCCAGCGCTTTTGGGGCACACCGATCCCGATCATCAACTGCGAGAGCTGCGGCCCGGTGCCGGTCCCCGAGCAGGAGCTGCCGGTCGTCCTCCCGCGGGACATCGAGCCGACCGGCGAGGGCAACCCGCTGGCCGAGCGGGCCGAGTTCGTCGACGTCGCCTGCCCCCGCTGCGGCGAGCCGGCCAAGCGCGAGACCGACACCCTCGACTGCCACTTCGACGCGCTCTGGCTCTGGGTGCCCTCAGCGGTGCCTCCCGAGGCGCGGGCCGAGCAGATGTTCAGCCACCCAGAGCTGCAGCGCTGGCTGCCCTCCGAGCGCCTCGTCGCCGGCGCCGACTCCGGCGGCTTCGTCTTCGACCAGCGCGTCGTCACCAAGGCCCTGCGTGACATCGGCCCGTTCTCGTTCATGGAGCACGGCGAGCCGTTCAGCGGCTGTCTCTTCCACGAGATGGTGATCGCCGACGGGCGCAAGATGAGCAAGCACCTCGGCAACGTCGTCGACCCCGACGACCTGGTCGAGCGCTACGGCGCCGACACCGTCCGCCTCGCCGTGCTCTACGCCGCAGGGCCAGCCAAGACGCTCAACTGGAACGACGGCGCCCTGCGCTTTGCCTCGCGTTTCCTGCACAACGTCTGGGTCTACTCGCAGGCGCGCTTCGCCGGCCTCGAGGCCGCGCCGGAGGACGCTGAGGCCGCGGACGACACCGAGTTCATGCGCGAGCGCCTCTGCAAGTGGTGCGACAACGGCCTCAGCCGCATCACCGACGACCTGGGGGAGCTGCAGATGCACAAGGCGGTGCGCAACGTGACCAGGCTCTTCGAGCGCATCCAGGACTTCGAGAAGCGCGTGATCCAGCGCCGCGGCCAGCTCTGCCGGGCCGACGCCGAGGCCCAGGTGGAGGCGCTGAAGCTGCTTGCCCGGACGCTGGCGCCGTTCGCCCCGCACGCCGCCGAGGCGCTGCTGCTGGCCGCCGGCGCGGCTGACGGCGAGGGGTTGCCGGGGCCCTGGCCCGAGCGGCTCGACCTGAGCGAGATCTCGGCCACCGCGACCGCCGGCTCTTAGGCTTCCGACCTTCTGTTTTATCCCAAAAAACCTTGACTGTTCCTATGTGAGACCCCTATAGTCAGGGGCGTGGCAGCGGAAGGCAGCGCGTTTGACGCGGTTGCCCTCGACGAGGCCGAGAAGCAGTTCTGGAGAGGACTTTGGGACACGGCCTGCGAGGATGCCGTCGTCGATTTGGGGATCGACATGGTGCGATTCGGTCCGATCGCGGCCGCGGTCGTCGCCGAGGAAGCGGCCGAGCCGGCGCTCAACTTCGTTCTCGGCGCCGGCGCGCCAGGGGCGATCGAGGACGGTTACCTGCCCGCGGCGGTGCGCTGGATGGAGCGCCACGACGTCGACTTTCGCGTTTCCCTCACTTCGGGCCTGCCCGAGCAGCGGGCGGCCGAACATTGGCTGCAGCAGCACCACTACCGCCTGTTCGAGGGCCCGATGAAGCTGTTGCGCGACGGCTCGCCGCCGCGCTTCGAGCGCCCGCCTGGCATCGACATCTACGAGCGGGTCGACCCCTGGGAAGACGAAGGCTTCGGCGACCCTCTGGCTGAGAGCCTTGGCTTTGCCAGCTGGGCGGCCACCTTCTTCCTCGATCTACCGGGCACGCCCGGCTGGCGCTGCTACTGCGCCGTCAACGGCGATGAGCCCCTGGCCTACGTGGCGATGCACGTACACGACGAGGTCGCCGTCCTGGCCCTCGCCTCGCGACTGGTCCCCGAGGGAGACGGCCGCGGCCAGAGCGCCGTCCTGCACCGCTGTATCTCGGACGCCGCCGCGGCTGGCTGCGCGACGATCGCCGTTGCCGAGGCCGGCTGTGCGCCGGCGGTCGCCGATCGCGAGAGCTTGGCGCGTGCAGGCTTCGAGGGTGCCGTTCGCACTTTCAGCTGGCATCCCCGGGCTCGGGTGGCGCTGTGAACCATAAAAATTCAAGTGCTTTTGGATCTTTACACCAAAAAGACTTGACCAGTGCATACTCAATCTGTTATACGTAGTTCCGCTGACGACCAAGCGCCAAGTGGAGAGGTGGGGACCCAGTCGGGCGACTCGCCTTGCGATGGCAAAAGGAGTGACCAGTCATGAGTCGAGTTGTTGGCCGTAACAAGAGCATTAGGGAGGCGACGGTGTCGTGGGCATTGCCCCACCTCCAGCTCGCGACGCTGCCCGGTGCCATGACGGCCACATCGCCCTCCCGCCTCTGGCAGCCTGGCCCCCGGAGAGGGGGGGCGGCCATGTAAATGGGCCATGGCGCTCGTGAGGCGTGACGTTGGGAAACCGGTCACGCCGGACAGTCGCGCCGGGGAGCGCAGTCAAAGGCCCCGACGCAGCCGTAGCTCAGGCCAGAGCCCAGATAAGCGCTGGTCGGAGGTTGGGCCCGCCCCGCGGAAGCTGACACCGCCGGGGCGGGCCCACTTCTTTTTGGTGGCGAGACCCGCTGTTTTTGGTCAAAACGTTCTTGATCGATGGGGGGCTGGCTGCTATACCGTCCTGCTCATGGGAAGGCCAGTACTCTTGTCCGGAGGAGAGACCGCATGCTGAACGACTCAGACCGCACCCGCTCCTGCGCGACCGAAATGGTCTGCCGCGACTGCGGTCGCACCTACCCGCTGCTCGACACGGCTTTCAGGTGCCATGGTTGTGGCAACGGGCTCGACATCGAGTACGACTACGAGCTGGCGAAGAAGCGCCTCGGCGAGATCCCGCCGGCCGAGCGTGAGATCAACATCTGGCGCTTCGAGGAGCTGTTGCCGATCGCCGACGCTCGCGCCCAGGCCCGGGTCGGCCGCTACAGCGGCCGCACGCCGCTGATCCACGCCGACCGGCTCGGCGCCGAGCTCGGCCTCAAGAAGCTCTACCTGAAGGACGACAGCACCCAGCGGCCCAGCCTCTCCTACAAGGACCGGGTCGTCTCGATGGCCGTCGCCCGCCTGATCGAGCTGGGCAAGGATGAGATCGGCTGCGTCTCGACCGGCAACGTCGGCACCTCCGTCTCCTCCCTTGCCGCCAAGGCAGGCGTCGCCGCCTACGTCTTCTACCCGTCGAACATGGAGCGCGGCAAGGCACGCGCCTGTCGGGCCCTGGGCGCCGCAGTGATCCAGCTCGACGGCAACTACGACCAGGCCAACCGTGCCTGTCGCGAGCTGGCGCTGGCCAGCGGCATGCAGTTCACCAACATCACTCTGCGCCCGTTCTACGCGGAGGGGGCGAAGACCGAGGCCTACGAGGTGGTCGAGCAGCTCGATTGGATCTCGCCCGATCACTTCGTCATCCCCGCCGCCGGTGGCACGCTCTCCTCGCGCGTGCACAAGGGCCTCAATGAGCTCGAGCTGGTCGGCCTGGCCGAGACTTCAGGCACCAAGATCAACGTCGCCCAGGCAGGGGGCTGCGACCCGATCGCGACCGCGATCCTCGCGGGCGCAGACGAGGTCGAGCCACAGACGCCAAACACTGCCGCTCACTCGATCGCGATCGGCGCCCCCGGGGACGGGGCGCTGGTCGTCGACGCAGTGAAATCGCGCGGCGGTTCGGCCGCCTCGGTGACGGACCGGGAGATCTTCGAGGGAATCGACTTGCTGGGGGCCACCGAGGGCATCCTCACCGAGCCCGCCGGCGGCACCACGGTCGCCTGCACGGCGAAGCTCGCCAACGAAGGCAAGCTCGGCCCCGACGACACCGTCGTCGCGATCATCAGCGGCAACGGCTACAAGACGCTCGACGAGCACCCCGAGAAGGCCTGGCCCGAAGGCGTCGCCTGCGAGGTCGACGCGATGGGTGAGGTTCTCGACGAGCTGCGCCAGCGCGGCGTCGGCGCCACGCTCAGCTGATTGACTCGTCAGTCAACCGCTATATAGTGCCCGCCGATGGCAGGGGCTAACGGCAAGGTCGTCCCGGCGGATTTCCCGCCGCCAGTGGACGCGCAGAAGGAATTCGTTAAGCGCGGCCTCGACGGTGAGGACGACCGAATTGAGATCGGCGTCGCGATCGTCGGCGGCGGCACCGCGGGGCTCGCCTGCGCGAACCGCCTGTTGCAACTACTCGGCGAGGACCCCGAGACGATGGAGAAGCTCGGCGAGGTTCCGGTCGCGGTAATCGAGAAGGCGAAGACCTGCGGCGGCCACAACCTCTCCGGTGCCGTGATGCGGCCCGGCCCCCTCGGTCAGCTCTTCCCCGACCTGAGCCGCGAGCAGTGGCGCTCAGAGGGCTTTGCCTTCGGCGAGGTGAAGAAGGAGGCGATCTACGCCCTGCCCAACGGCAAGTCGAAGATCCGCATCCCGCCGCCACCGCCGCAACGCAATCACGGCAACGAGGTGATCTCGGTCGCCGCGCTCTGCCGCTACATGCAGGCCCAAGCCGAGGAGGCCGGCGCCTACCTGCTGACCGAGACGGCGGCGACGCAGCTGATCGTCGAGGACGGCGCCGTGGTCGGCGTGCGCTCGGGCGACAAGGGGCGCGGCAAAGAGGGCGAGGAGCTCGGCAACTTCGAGCCCGGCACCGACATCGGCGCCAAGGCGACGGTGCTCGCCGAGGGCTGCTGGGGCCACCTGACCGACGCCGCGGTGCGCGAGTTCGAGCTCGACGAGGGGCGCGAGCCGCAGGTTTGGGAGCTCGGCGTCAAGGAGGTCTGGAAAGTAGCCAAGCCGCTCGACCGGGTGATCCACACCGTCGCCGGGTGGCCGCTGAAGATCTCCGCCAAGTACCACCAGATCGGCGGCTCCTGGATCTACCCGATGGTCGACGAGAAGACCGGCGAGGACCAGGTCTCGATTGGTTTCGTGCTCGATCTCGACTACGCCGACGCGACCAGCTCGGCCCACGACTTCCTGCAGAAGTTCAAGACCCACCCGATGGTGCGCGAGATCCTCGCCGGCGGCGAACGGATCAGCTGGGGCGCCAAGGCGATCCCCGCCGGCGGCTACTGGGCGATGCCGAAGCTCTCGATGCCCGGCGCCGTCTTGGTCGGCGACGCGGCCGGAATGGTCAACCTGGCGGCGCTGAAGGGCGTCCACTATGCGATCACCGCCGGCATGCTCGCGGCGGAGCAGATCTACGCCGCGCTGAAGCAGGACAGCAACGACTTCTCCGGCTACGAGGCCGCGGTCGAGGATTCGGTCATCAAGAAGGACCTCTACGAACAGCGCAACACGCGCCAGCCCTTCCAGAAGGGCCTGCTCAAAGGCGGCCCGGCGGTCACCTCGATGGTCTTCACCAAGGGACGCTTCCCGGGCGGGCGTTGGAAGCTGCACCGCAACGATGCCCAGCCGATGTTCATCGGCGACAGCAAGGACGACTACCCCCAGCCCGACGGCGAGCTCACCTTCGACAAGCTCTCCAGCGTCTTCATCACCGGCAACGCCACCCGCGACGACGCCCCCAACCACATCCGCGTCCAAAAGCGCGTCCCCCGCGAGATCGCCGAGACCTGGAAGTGGATGTGCCCCGCGGGCGTCTACGAGATCCCCGAGGACGCCCCCGAGAGCGGCGACGTCGACGTGATCGTCAACTACACCAACTGCGTCCAGTGCGGCGCAATCACCGCCAAGGGCGGCCGCTTGACGACCCCCGAGGGCGGCGACGGCCCGCTCTACCAGAACACCTAACCGTTTCGCGCTGGCGGGTCGACTCAGGGATCCTTTAGTTATAAGAACTTGTTAGTCCTTTTTCGGGAACGGGTAAAGGCGCACCCATCGCCTGCCGGATCTGGTCGCCAGGCTCGAGGGCCCCGAGGCCCAGCCGGTGGAGGTCGATCTCGATGGTCGCATCGACTCCATCGACGGCGGGATTCGCACCACCTTCGAACTGGTGCCCGACGCGCCGGTGAGCCGATTCGCCCTGGTCATGCGGGGGGCGAAGAAGGGCCTGCTCGAAAACTCCACCATCCTCTGCGCGGCGACCTCGCGAGCGACCGCGAAGTTCGTAGCCCACAACGGCAAGCAACTGTCCTTGCGTCCCGCCATGCAGGTGCGATGCGGTTCGCACGCGCACGCGCGGTAACGGGCGGCCATCGCTACGATCTCAGCCCCGCCGGAGTAGCTCAGCTGGTTAGAGCAGCGGAATCATAATCCGCGTGTCGGGGGTTCGA
>Ga0105245_10001524_pt1 | contig 20973 bp, 19 predicted proteins | sample KBSM54metaG_FD_81523 | JGI IMG/M metagenome (GOLD analysis project Ga0105245, IMG submission 81523) | Miscanthus rhizosphere microbial communities from Kellogg Biological Station, Michigan, USA - KBS M5-4 metaG | ecosystem: Host-associated > Plants > Roots > Rhizosphere > Soil | place...
AGCACGTTGACGAGCTGCGGCAATTCATCGAGTGACCACGCGCGGATCAGCCGTCCGACTTTCGTGCGACGCGGATCGTCGCGATCGGCCCACACCGCGCCGGTGTCGTTCTCCGCGCCGACGCGCATCGAGCGGAACTTGAGGATGTCGAACGATTTTCCGTCGAGTCCCATCCGCACCTGGCGGTAGAAGATCGGGCCGCGGTCTTCGATCCAGATCGCGAGCGCGACGAAAAACATCAGTGGCGAGATCACGATCAGCGCCGCGCCCGCAACGGCGAGATCGAACGCGCGCTTCACGAAACGGCTCCAGCCTTCGAGCGGCGTTTCGGAGAGGTTGATCGTCGGGAGGCCGTCGATGTCTTCGACGCGCGATCGCAGCACCATGAACTGCAGGAGATCGGGGACGACGTGCACGGAGACGACGGTGCGCACGAGGCGATCGAGCAGCGCCATCATCGCCTGCGACGATGCGTGCGGCAGCGCGACGAAGACGTGATCGACTTCGTGTCGCTGCACCACCTGCTCGGCGTCGTCGATGTTGCCGAGGCATTCGAGATCGTCGAGAGGGTCATCGGTGCCGTTGCGCAAGTAGCCGACGATGCGAAAGCCGAGCTGATCGCGATGCGCGTGCATCCGCGCGACGACCGCGCGCGCGAGGTCCCCGTTGCCCGCGATGAGCACGCGATCGAGATCCTTGCCCGCGCGATGGCGACGCTCTACCGCGGCACGCACGAATGTGCGGCCCGCGATGACGAACAGCATCGCCGCGATCATGAAAATGAGCAGCGTCGCGCGCGAGTAGAGGACGTCGCGATGGAGCGGACGAACCCAGAGCAGCACGCCGGAGAGAACGACGGTGGCGACGACGGTGCCGATGGCGACCGCGGTCCACTCTTCCGTTTTGCCGCGCGTCGGGCGGATGCGATACAGACCCTGCACCGCGAACGCGAGCGGAAAAACGATGGTCACGATCGGCAGGAGCGAGACGTACATCGAAAACTCCTGCTGCCCTTTCGTGACCGGAATGATCTCGAGCGGGAAGCGGAGGAACCACGCGAAGAGCATGGCGGCGTTCGACGCGACGACGTCGTTGATGAGGAGGATCGACGCGAGCGCGCGGTGTTTCTTTTCGATCATCGCGTTGCGGTTACCTTCTCGATCTCGTCGCCGAATTGCTGCAGGAATCGCTCGCGCGAGAACGTCGCCGCGTGCGCGCGGATCGCCGTGCGATCCCACGAGCTCGATTCGACTCTCTCCATCGCTTCGATCAGCGACTTTACCGATGGCTCACTGAAGAAAATTCCGCTCTCCCCTTCCACGACCGTGTCGAGCGCGCCGCCGCCGCGAAGCGCGACGACCGGCGTTCCCACGGCCATCGCCTCGAGCGGAGTGATCCCGAAGTCTTCAATGCCCGGCAGGATCAGGCTCCGCGCTCGCGAGAGCCGTTCAATGATTCTAGACCTCGATACGTAGCCTGCGAGCTCGACGTTGGGACTCTTGCGCCGCTCCAGCTCCGCGCGCAGCGGGCCGTCGCCGATGATGACGAGCTTCTTCCCCGTCGCGACAGCGAGCTCGATCTTCTTGTACGGGACGAGCGCGGAGACGACGATGTGGTAGTCGTCGCGATCGTTTCCGAGCGGCGCGTTGAGGAAATCGTCATCGACGAATGGATGCACGACCGCCGCGTCGCGACCGTAGTAACGCGCGATGCGCTCCTTGACGAAGTTCGAGTTCGCAACGAACGAGGTGACGTCCTGCGCCGTTTTCACATCCCACCGCTGCAGCCGCGGCGCCATCAGCTTCATCGCCACGCGCTGCGCGCCGCGCGGAAAGTAGTCGTCGAAGCGATCCCAGATGTAACGCATCGGCGTGTGGCAGTAGCAAAGGTGCGGACGCCCTTTCGCGTCGACGCCCTTCGCCGCCGCATGACTCGACGAGATCACGAGATCGAATTTCGACAGGTCCCACTCCCGCACCGCGCGTGGAAAAAGAGGAAGGAGCTTGCGGTAGTTGTCCTTCGTCGCATAGCGCTGCAACGAGGAGGTGTGAATCGTCCGCGCTTCGATTTTCTCGCTGACCGTTCCCTTGAAATGGAAGAGCGTGAAGAGCTCCGCGCCGGGGACGAGGTCGAGAATGCCTTCGAGCACCGCCTCGCCGCCGCGCATGCCGGTGAGCCAGTCGTGGATGACGGCCACACGAAACGATGAACGATGAACGATGAACGATGAAGACTCATCGCGTTCATCGTTCATCGTTCATCCTTCATCGTTTCGTCGTGTGCGAGCTCGCGCTCGAACCTTTCCGCGCACTCATCGCACACCTGGTCGTTCGCAAAGTACACCTCCTCCGGAACCTCGGCGAGGCAGCGGATGCATTTGTGCTTGCCGGTGCGCGGTTGGAGGTTGCGCGGGGTGTTTTCGTCCAAGTTTTTTAGTTTATCCCGAGCGAAGTCGAGGGATCAGTGGAGGCACAGCGAAGCAGTCCACGACGGAGCCAGATCGAGCCAGTTAGGATTCTTGCGTTGGATCAGCGCGACTCTCTTTGTACGCGACCACCGCTTGATCTGTTGCTCTCTTCGCGCGGCTTCGCGCTTGGTTGGCAGGGTGTGCGCGTTGTTGCTGATGATGTAGACGTACCAATCCACAGCACCGCATTTTGCTCCGTTGATCCTTCGCTGCGCTCAGGATGTTTTGCGTCAGAACAACTCGTTCACCGGCCCATACGTCCCGTCCTTTGCGAACGGCACGTACTCGAACCCGCGATTGAGTGGGTCGTCGTGGCGCACGGACGTGTAGTCGATTCCCAGCGCGGAGTAGATCGTCGACGTGACGTCTTCGGGGCGAACATCGCGATTCGACGCCCATCCGTATTCCTTCGCGTTCGAGCCGAGATCGTCCGTTGATCCGATGATGCGGCCGCCGCGGACGCCGCCGCCGGCGAAGACGATCGACATTCTCAGGAAGTGATCGCGTCCGCCTTGGGCGTTCACGGCGCCGGTCGTGCGGCCGAATTCGCCGAGGACGACGACGAGAGTCTCGTCGAGAAGGGTCTTGGTCGGATCTTCGCCCGGCGTCGCCGAGAGATCGGCGAGCAGTGCGCCGAAGGCCGGATCGAAAATCTTCATCTGCGTGATGATCGAATTGCCGACCTTCGCGTAGATGCCGGAGTGGTGATCCCATCCGCCCAGCGTCACTTGCACGAATCGAGTGCCGCGATGCGCGCCGACGAGATTGCGCGCCACGATGAGCGACTGCCCGAAGCCGCTGCCGCCGTACTTCGCGTTGTCATCGGCGCTGAAGCTGAAGATCTTGTTCGCGTCGGGCGAATCGATCAGCCTCTTCGACTGCGCGTAGAAGCTGCCCATGTCGCTGGCGTTCTTGCCGAGGTCGCCGGTGGTGCGATCGGGATCGATCGATTGGAGAAGATTCCAACGATCGGCAAAGCGGTTCGCGCCGTCGGGATGCGCGAGCGATGCGAGTCCGGTGGACGACGGGGTCACGCCGAACGGCGCGTACTGCGCCGGAAGATAACCGCTCTTCGCCATCACCTGGCTGATCGAGACGAAGCCAGGAAGAATGTCGGAGTCGCTGCGTGTCTTCTGCGACTCGAGCGAAACGACGGCGCCGATGTGCGGCGCGATGCGTCCTGTGGCGCCGCCGGGATTGCGCGCGATCTGCGCCCACGTCTGCGCGAGCGAATGCACCGCGGCCCACGACAATCCCGAGCGAATGATGGCCAGGCGATTGAGCTGCTCGGCCGTCTTCGGCATCAGAGCTTGCGGGAATCGCATCGAGCCGTACGACGTCGGATTGAAATCCGCCACCGGCGTCCACGGCCCTTCCTTCAAGTCCCACGTGTCGACGTGACTCGGCGCGCCGGAGAGGAAGATGAGAATCGTGTTCTTCGCCGTCGAGTGAAGCGACGGACCGACGGCCGTGACGTCTTCGAGCATGCGCGCGCTCATCACCGGCGCGAAGTACGACGCTACGAGTCCCGTTCCGGCAAGCTGCAGGAAATGTCGTCGCGAAAATCCGTGGCCGAACAGCGGAAACGATCCGCCGCGCTCGCAATCGCATTTGTTTTTCTTCGACATGGCCCGCCTCAGTTGAAAAGGAACTCGAGTTTGTTGAGCAGCGCGAACTGCAGGTCTTCGCTCTTCAACGCGAGCGTGCCGCTCTTCAGATAGGTGACCGCAGCCGCGCGCTCGCTCGACGATGGATAACGTCCAAGAGTGTTGACGTAGAGACCGTCGACGATCGCGCCGGGGTCGTTGGGAGTTGCTTTTAGCAGCACGCCGAGCTTCGATCCCACCGCCGCCGACTTGATGCGATCGGTAACCGTGCGATCGTTCATGAGCGAGAGCGCTTGCACGATCGATGAGTCGTCGCTGCGCGCATCGTCGTCGCGATTTCCGCGAACGAATCCGTTGAGGAACGTGCGATACGCACCGCCTTCCGTCGGATCCGGCAGCAACATCGCGCGCGGCACAGCGTTCATCCCGGTGATCGAGAGCGTGGCTCCGACGCCCGTCGACTTCGTGATCGCGTCCATCACCTCTTCGGCCATCAAGCGCCGTGGATAGTGCCGCGCGTAGTACGGCGCGTACGCCTCCGACCACGGCCCGTTCGTGAATCGCGACGACAGCTGATACGCGTTCGAGTTCACGATCGTGCGGATCAGCGTCCGCAGATCGTAGTTGCTGGCGATGAATGACGCGGCGAGCTTCGTGAGCAGCTGCGGATGCGTGGGCTGCAACGTCTGTCCGTTCGCGAGCGCCGCCGGATCCTGGCGAAGAAGATCGAACGAATCAGCCGGCTCGACGATGCCGACGCCGAAGATCTCCTTCCAGATGTAGTTCACGGTCGCGCGCGCAAACTGCGGATGCGCGGTGAGCATGCGCGCGTACGCCTGGCGTCGCGTCTCGCCGGGTTTCGGCGTTTCCGCGGTCAGGAAGAACGCCGGCGCAACGATCGCCGACTCGCCTGACGCAGGCTGGCGCGGCGTCTTGTTGCCGCTCGTCGTATTGAGGCGATACTCGCCCGTCGCGTCGGTGAGCGTGGTTTCGCGGCCACCGGTCACGGTGTTGTTCGCCGAGGTGACTGCAACCTGCGCGAAGAAGGCGGCGTTTTTCCAGAAGTCGGAGCGCGTGCGTTTCGCGAGGCTCGTGTTCACGAGCTCGAGATGTCCGAGCCCGCTGTGACACGAGAGACAGACGAAGGGCATGCCGAGGAACTTCTCGCCGGTGGAGGCGGAGAGATTGTCGTAGGTGTCCTGAATCGGACCGTTGTTCTGAATCTGCCGCACCCAGTAATTCGTCTCGCCGTTCGTGAACGACTTCCCGGGATTCGCGAGCTCCTCGCGCACCATCTGGTCGTACGGCTTGCCGGAGTTGATCGAGTCGTAGATGTACGAGTACCAGGCGTTTCGGCCTTGCGACTGCACCGCCGTCGCGGTTGAGACCTGCACGTTCTGCACGAGATCGCCGTACCACATCGTCCACTTGTCGGCGTAGCCGGGAGTGGCGAGCAGCTTGTCGACGGCTTTGTCGCGCTTCGCCGGATCGCTGTCGTTGATGAATGCGATGACATCGGCGGATTCAGGGATCTGTCCGGCGATGTCGAGTGTGACGCGGCGAAGGAACTCGGCGTCGCTCGACTTCGACGTCCACGGAATGTGGTCCTGAACCATCTTTCCGAAGATCTCGTCATCGACGAAGTTCCTCGAGATGAACTGCGGCGGGGAATAGGTTGGAGGTTGTATAGAGCGGCGGCGGCCGGTGCTCGCTGTTGCTTCGACGCCGGCGCGAGTGGGCGCGACCAGTTCGGCGCGCGCGGACAGCTCGTGCCATCGCTGTTGCGCGGTTCGCACCTGATGAGGATCGAACGTGCAGTCGGTGGAATCGCCGCTGAGAGAAGTCGCGAGCAACAAAGGAACGATCGCGACGGCGGTACGAATGGTGGAGTGCATGTTGCCTCCGATGGCTTGAGACGGGTTATTTTACGCTAACTTCGAGGAGTGATGATGATCACGGTACGTAAGTCCAATGAGCGCGGGCATTTCGATCACGGATGGCTCGACACGCATCACACGTTTTCCTTCGCCGACTATCACGATCCCGAGTTCATGGGCTTCCGCTCGCTGCGCGTGATCAACGAGGATCGCGTGAAGCCCGCCGTCGGATTCGGACGCCACGGGCATCGCGACATGGAGATCGTGACGATGGTGATGTCGGGCGAGCTCGCGCATCAGGACAGCATGGGCAACGGCTCGGTGATCCGCCGCGGCGACGTCCAGCGGATGAGCGCGGGAACGGGCGTGTTGCACAGCGAAATGAATCCGTCGAAGAACGAGCCGGTGCACTTTTTTCAGATTTGGATTCTGCCGGAGCGCCGCAATCTCACGCCGGGTTACGAGCAGAAGACATTCGCCGACGACGAGCGGCGCAACGTGCTGCGGCTCGTCGCGTCACCCGATGGAAGCGATGGTTCGGTGACGGTGCACCAGGACGCGTCGTTGTATGCGGCGATCGTCGACGGAAGCGTGAGCCACGCGTTCGCAGAGAATCGCTTCGGATGGATTCAGGTCGCAAGCGGCGAAGTCGACGTGAACGGGACGAAGTTGAGCGCCGGCGACGGCGCCTCGATCGCGAACGAGCGCGAGGTGAAGATCAGCGGCCGCGGCGAGATTCTGTTGTTTGATCTTGCGTGATGAAGCGCGCGGATAAAGCGAAACGCATCGGCGAGATCCTCGACGAGCTCTATCCCCTGCCGCCGATTCCGCTTCAGCATCGCGATCCGTTCACGCTGCTCGTGGCGGTCGTCCTTTCGGCGCAGACGACGGACGCGCAGGTGAATCGCGTCACGCCGGCGCTCTTTCGTCGTGCGCCGACGCCGCAGAAGCTAGCGACGATGAGCGAGACCGACATCCTGAAGTTGATCCGCAGCTGCGGTCTCGCGCCCGGAAAAGCAAGGCGGCTGAAGCAGCTCGCGCAGACGCTCATCGACGAGCACGGCGGCGAAGTGCCGCGCGACTTCGACGCGCTCGAGAAACTGCCCGGCGTTGGACACAAGACCGCGAGCGTCGTGATGTCGCAGGCCTTCGGCGAACCGGCATTCGCGGTCGACACGCACATCCATCGCCTCGCCGCGCGCTGGGGATTGTCGAAGGCGAAGAACGTCGAACAGACCGAGCGCGACCTGAAGAAGCTCTTTCCGCCACAGGATTGGGGAAAGCGTCATCTCCAGATCATTTACTTCGGCCGCGAGTACTGTCCCGCTCGCAATCACGACGCGTCGCAATGCCCGATCTGCAGCTGGGCGGGATGACGCGACGCGCATTCGTTGTTCGTCGTCGCGTGCGTCGTCTCATCGGCATTCTCCTTCTGATCGCGCCGTCCCTCGCCTTCGCGGCGAATGGCAACTACTCGATTCATCCGGCGCCGTCGTGGGTCGAGACGCTTCCGATTGACACGAACGTCACGACGCCCGCGAGCGAAATCCGCGGCGGCATCTACGCGATCCTCTCCGATCATCAGATCAAAGACGGCGCGCATGATTACTACCGCCACGTTCGCAAAGTGCTGACGCCGTCGGCAGTACAGAACGCGTCGGAGATCAACTTCGACTTCGACCCGACGTACGAGAAGCTCGTCATCCACGACATCGCGGTGATTCGCGGCAAAGAGACGATGCACGAGCTCGATCCGTCATCGATCCGCGTGATCGAGAAGGAAGACGACGCACACGACCGCATCTACGACGGGATGCTCACCGCGATCGCGTTCGTGAAAGACGTGCGGCCCGGCGACGTGCTCGACTACTCCTGGTCCATCGAAGGCTCGAACCCACTCCTCGGCACCAAATACGCCGACACGTATGACCTCACCTCCGATGTGCCCGCGCGCACGATTCGCCACAAGTTGATCTGGCCGGCGTCGCGACCGCTGAAGGTCCGCAGCACGATCAAAGGACTCGAGCCGAAGATCGCCGCGGGCGCAATGATCTGGGAACTGCACGACGTTCCCGCGCTCGACGTCGAAGACGGCACGCCCGACTGGTTCGATCCGTACGACCACGTGCAGGTGAGCGAGTTCGCATCGTGGAGCGACGTCGCGAAGTGGGCGGACGCGCTCTTCCAACTCGACGACGAGTCGCGCGACGAAGTGAAAGCGCTCGCCGAGAAAATCCGCGGCGAGCACAGGTCGCGCGATGAGCAAATCGTCGCCGCCATCCGTTTCGTCCAGGACGACATCCGCTACCTCGGCATCGAAATGGGCCGCAACTCGCACGAGCCGCATCAGCCGGCCGACGTCCTCGATCAGCGCTGGGGCGACTGCAAGGACAAATCGTTTCTGCTCGCGTCGCTCTTGCGCGAGCTCGGCGTCGAAGCGTATCCGGCGATGGTCAACACGAAGGCGCGCCACGCGCTCGACGACGAATTGCCGTCGCCGTTCAACTTCGATCACGTCATCGACGAAGTGATCGAGAACGGCAAAGTGCGCTGGATCGATCCGACGCTCGCCGATCAGGGCGGGACGCTCGACACGATCGAGACGCCGAACGACGAACGTGCGCTGATCATCCATCCCGGCACGACGTCACTCGCGAAGATCGTCACGAATCAAAAAGGCGGAACCACGATCGAGCAGACGTTCGACTCGAAGACGTGGAGCGCGCCGACGACGCTCACCGTCCGGTCGACGTACACCGGCGGCGACGCCGACTCGATGCGCGCCGATCTCGCGTCGACGTCGATCGCCGATCTGGCGAAGGAGCGCATCAACCGTCTCGCCGGCGATCTGCCTAAGATCGCGAGCGACGCCGCACCATCGATCAGCGACGATCGCACGCGCAACGTCGTCGTCGTCACGGAGCGCTACACGATTCGCGATCTCTGGAAGGATCGCGAGTGGTCGTACTTCCCGCGCGCGATCGAGCATCGCCTCACGCGGCCGGACACGTCGATCCGATCGATGCCGCTCGCGTTCGACTATCCGCTGAACCTCACGCAGATCACGACGTTTCATCTTCCGGCGGCGATCAACGTCGACCTCGATGATGCCGTGATCGACGGCGCCGCGTTTCATTACGAGTCGCGCGTGACGCGCAACGGCAAGACGCTGACGCTGCAACATGTGCTGCGCGCGACGCACGACTCGATCGCGACGGCCGGCGTGGCCGAGCACCTGACGAAGTTGAACGAAGTCGCGGATCAGTTGGGAACCAAACTGACGCGCAACGACGACGCGCTCGAGCTGGCGTCATCGCTCCCCGGCGTCGGCATTTGGTTCGCCGGTTTCGCGCTCCTTTGTGCGGTCGCGCTCGGCAGCGCGATCGGTTTAGCGAAGCGCGGGAAGCGGTTGAAAACGGAAATAGGTTCCTAACCGATGACGTTGCGTTCGCCCGATAGGAGACTCACTGGCGATGCGTAACAACGGTACCGTGAAGTGGTTCAACGACGCGAAGGGCTTCGGCTTCATCACGACTGAACGCGGAGAGGACGTCTTCGTCCACTTCAGCGCGATTCAGGCGAAAGGCTTTCGCTCGCTGCCCGAAGGCGCTCAGGTCGAATTCGATCTGATCGAAGGTCCGAAGGGACTGCAGGCGGCGAACGTTACTGTCCTCTAAAGGCCGGCGGCCAGCAGGTGGCGGGACGTCCTGCCACCTGCAACCCGCTAGCTACTTGGGCGCCCTTCTCTCCCCATCCTTCAGCGGCGCCTCCAAATCACTCCAATCCCTCATGAACACCGTCAGCCCGTAGTTCGGGCGGTTGTATTCGTATCCGGCGACGAGCTCCTGGTTGTAGATGTCGATGAAGAACGCGAACGGATCGCTTGGATCGGTGTCGATCACCTGCATGTCGGAGTCGAGCATCAACAGCTTGCCCATCCGCAGCGTGCCCCCGCGGAAGTACATGCAGTTCTTTTCCTCCGGCTTCGGCAGCGCGAGCCGCGCGAGGTGAAGGCCGGCGTCGAAAATCTGCACGAGCTCATCGCCTTCGACGTACACGTTCGCGAGCTTCAACTCGACGTCCGGCGGCGGCAGCACTTTGTTCGGGTCGAGTAGGAGATCATTTTTCTCCGCGCGCACGCCGCGCTCGACGGGCATCTTCAACATTTTCTCGAGCGATTGGCCGACCGCTTTGAGAAGACCGAGTCCGTTGATCCCGCAGATCGAAATCTTGGTCGGATGGATGCGAATGAGACCGTGATCCGCCGACACATCCGCCCACATCGTGAACGGGATGTCGACGATCTTGTGCATGATCCCTTCCTGCTTCAACTGCTTTCCCTCGGTCGTGATGTGCAGGTTGCGCAGCGGCGGATTGGGATAGCCGAACAGATACTGATTCATCAGCTTGTCGAGGCTCGCGGACTTCATCCCGATCTTGCCGGTGTCGACGCGCAGCGTGAACTTGCGGCGATCGTCGAAGTTCACCGGCTCGCCGGGCGGCTTCGAGATCATCTGGCCGCGCAGCGAGTGGATGTCGAGGAACATCGTTTCGTCGTAATAGAACCAGACGTTCGTCATCGACGTTTCGGTCGGCGCTTTCGCGTGCGCGTCGCTGAAGTCGGGCAGCGGAATCTCGCCGATCGGCGGGATGTGCATTGGCGGCGGCGCGCTCGTCGATGGCGCGGCCGGACCGCGCACACAACAGCAGGCGGGCAGCAGAAGTAGCGCGAGAAGCACCGACGTCGTCGAGGTAACGATGGCGATCGGTTTCCACGGAATCGGCCGAGGCATGCTCAACGGCGAGCAACCTAGCAACTGTCATTCCGTATCATGCTCGGATGCCGGCAATCGAAGTCATCAATCTGACAAAGCGCTACGACACATTCGTCGCGGTCCACGACTTCTCGCTTTCCGTCGACCCCGGTCACGTCCTCGGCCTTGTCGGGCCGAACGGCGCGGGCAAGACGACGACGCTGCGCGCGCTCGCGGGCATTCATCCGCCGAGCGACGGCCAGGTGCGCATCGCCGGACACGACATCGTCACCGATCCCGTCGAAGCGAAGCGCCATCTCGCCTTCTTCTCCGACGAGCCGCGGCTCTTCGACTACCTGAATGTCGAAGAACATTTGCAGTTCACCGCCGGCATCTACAACGTCCCCGACTTCAAGGAACGCACCGGCCCGCTGCTCGAAGAGTTCGAGCTGCTCGACAAACGCAAAGCGCTTCCCGCGGAGCTGTCGCGCGGCATGAAGCAGAAGTTGATGATCGCGTGCGGACTTCTGCACTCGCCCGACGTGATGATCTTCGACGAGCCGCTCACCGGCCTCGATCCTCTCGGCATCAGGCGCATGAAGGAGTCGATCACGCGTCGCGCGAAAGCCGGCGCCGCAGTGATCCTCAGCTCGCACCTGCTGCACCTCGTCGAAGAGTTGTGCGACGAAGTGGCGATCATTCAGGGCGGCAAGCGCGTCGCGTACGGAACGATCGCCGATCTGAAGTGGCAGATGTCGCAGGGCCGCGGCGACGTCTCACTCGAGGAAGCGTTCCTCAAGATCACGAGCGAGGCACCATGATCCGCGCGTTCTGGTTCATCACCACACGCTCGTTCCGGAACCGCGTGGTGATGCGGCTGAAGCGTTTGCGCCAGCCGCGGTATCTCATCGGATTCATCGCCGGCCTCGCCTATCTGTGGTTCATGTTTCTGCGGCGCCTGTTTTTCTCGTCGCACGGCGCCGTGAGAATCGGCGTGGTCGGCGCGGGACTTCCGATGACGCAAGGCGCCGTCGATGGCATGGCCGTGGTCGCGCTCTTCGGTCTCATCCTGCCGTGGGCGTTTCCGGAGCAATCGGGCGGACTGACGTTCAGTCCCGCCGAGATCCAGTTTCTTTTCCCCGCGCCGATGTCGCGGCGCGCGCTGCTTTACTACAAGGTCTTTCGCCAGCAGCCGCAGCTTCTCATCAGCGCGCTGATGATGTCGCTCTTCGGATTCCGCCAGGCGCATTTCTACGGCGTCTGGCTTCCGTTCGTCACGCTCACGATGTACTTCACGATGGTCGCGCTGGCGCGCGCGCGTCTGAAGCTGATGGGCATCGGGTTCTGGATCCGGCTCGTCGCCGTGCTGCTGATTTATGCCGGCATCGGCTGGCTCTTCGTGATCGCGTTCCGAACCGCCGGCATGTCGACGGCGCAGATGCAGAACGCGAGCGCGGCGTTCCGAGCCATCGACACGCCGCTGCACGCGCCCGTGATCAACGTGATTCTGGTCATTCCGCGGATCTTCGCCCTGGCGGCAATCCCGCTGACGCTCGGCTCGCAGCTCATGAGCTGCGCGCTGCTCGTCGTGATGTTCTTCATCTTTCTGGTGATCGCGGGACAGCTGAACGTCTCTTTCGAAGAAGCGTCGCTACACGCGTCGGAGCGCCGTCAGGCACGTCTGACCCGAATTCGCGGCCAGCGCGCGGGACGCTTCGTGATGTTCCCGCGCATGCCGCCGCCGTTCCGCTTGCGGCCGTCGAAACATCCCGAGATCGCGATCATCTGGAAGAACCTCGTCGCTGCGCTGCGCATCTCGGTGGCGTGGATTCCGTTACTGATCTTCATCGCCGCGATGCTGCTCGTTCCGAATCTGATGACGCACCAGAAGTTCCTGCGCGGGGTCGGCGCGACCATGGCTCTCTGTTTCGCGGGACTGTTTCCGTTCATCGGCAGCCAGGCGTTCAGCCAGGACCTTCGTCTCGACTTGCCCGACATGGAGCTGCTGAAGAGTTTCCCGATCAGCGGCGAGCGGCTCGTCGCCGCGGAGATCGCGACGCCGCTGATTCTGACGTCGATCCTCGAGGTGATCATGCTCACGGTCGCGGCGATCATGACGTCACTCAGCCACGTGAGTGGCTGGCTCGCGTTCTTCGGTACGCCGGAGTTCGTCATCACGGCGATGCTCTTCACGATTCCGATCTGCGCCGCGCAACTCGTGATCCGCAATGCGCTCGTCGTTCTGCTTCCCGGATGGGCGGTGCGTTCGGGGGAGGATCAGCGCGGCTTCACGGTTGTCGGCCAGCGCCTCGTGATGTTCGCAGGCAACTTGCTCGTGCTGCTCTTCGTGCTACTTCCCGCGGCGATCCTCTTCGTTCCGGCGTTGTTGCTCTCGCATCACTACTTCCATGGCAGCGCGGCGGTGCTCGCGATCACGACCGTGCCGTCCGTCGCGCTGCTCTGCCTGGAAGTCTGGTTCGCCATCCGATTCCTCGGCGCTCAATTCGACAAAGTCGACGTCACGACTGAGCTCGGCGTCGCGACAATTTAGCGGTCAACGCGAAGAGCTTCCACGCGATGAGGCCGAGGATCGCGAAGAAGAGAACCATGGGGATGACGTAGATGCCGATCCAGATCGCGGCGGTGACGAACGCCTTGCCCGCGTTGGTCAGCGAGCGCGTTGCTTCCTTCACGGCGGCGAGAGGCTGCCATCCCGGTTCGACCGCGGGCGTGGCGACGGCGTCGGGCGTCAGATCGATGTTGATCGTCGCGAACGACGTCATCTGCTCGAGGTAGCGCATCCGGCCTTTGGCCTGCTCGATCTGGCCGCGGATCGCGGTGAGCTGCTCGTGCACTTCGAGGATGTCGGCCGCTTTTTTCGCGCGCTCGCGAACCGTGGCGAGGAGTTGCCGCAGTTCTTCTTCCGTCGCTTCGAGGTTGCGCACTTGCGACGCGAGGTCGACGTACTCCTGCGTCACCTCTTCGCTGGAGACACTCTCGCTTTGCACGCGGATCGCGGCGCTGCGGATGGAGCCGAGGGCGGTGGTGAGGCGTCCGTTAGGAACGCGAAGGGTGATCTTGCCGCGCAGGACGTCGTTCTCGCGCCAGACGCTCGACGAGCTGACGTAGCCGCCGCTGCCTTCGATCGCGGCGGTGATCGCCTCGATCGCTTTGGCGGTGTCGCGCACGATCAGCGAGATCGTGGCGTTGCGGATGATCATGCGATCGAGCGGCGCGGCCGACTTCACGTCGGCTCTTGCGACCTTTCCGGCGACTTCGTTGACTTGTGCCGCCGTCACCACCGGCAACACCGTGGACGCGCTCTCTTGTTTCTTACACGCGGCGGCCATCACGACGAGAAAAAGCAAAATCATCTTGCGCATGCAGATGAGACGCACGACGCCGCGAATTCGAAACTACCCTCGGCTCAACGCGCGTTCGAGCGCGTCATGAACGTCGCTGCCAAACGCGACGAGGACGATGCGATCGAACCGGTCCGCGAACGCGCTGACCTCGCGCACGGCGATCGTCGCCGCCTCGTCCACCGGATAGCCGAAGACGCCGCAACTGATCGCCGGAAACGCAATCGTGCGCGCGCCGTTGTCGAGTGCGAGCTGCAGACTCGATCGATAGCACGACGCGAGGAGCTCCGCTTCGCGTCCGTTCTCGCGTCCGTACACCGGACCGACGGTGTGAATCACGAACTTCGCTGGTAACTGAAATCCCGGAGTGATGCGCGCCTCGCCCGTCGGACATGGTCCAACCGCTTTTCCTGCGCGCGCGAGCTCCGGTCCCGCGGCGCGATGAATCGCGCCATCGACTCCGCCGCCGCCCTGCAGCGCGTGATTCGCAGCGTTCACGATCGCGTCGACGTTCAGCTTCGTGATGTCGCCGCGAAAGAGCTCGATCATTTCTTGCGACCGAGTTTCACGACGACGTCGAACTCGCTCTTCGTCACCGGCTGCACCGACAACCGCGAGCCCTTCTTCGTGACGACCATGTTCTCGAGTCCCTTCGTCGTCTTCAGCTCATCGAGCGGCACGAGCCGTGCGAACTTCTCGACGAACTTCAGATCGACCATCACCCACGGCTCTTCCTTTTCCGGATATCCCTCGCGCACCACCTCGGCCACACCGGTGACGCCCGACGGATCGGCATTCGACGCGTAGAACAAAACCTTATCGCCGACCTTCATCTCATCGCGCATGAAATTGCGCGCCTGGTAGTTCCGGATGCCGTTCCAGTTCGTGGTCTTGTCGCGCTTCAAGTCATCGATCGAATACGCTGAGGGTTCGGATTTCATCAACCAATGCTTCATGAGGCGCAATTGTTGCTCAAACATCCTCAACAATGGTGACGTTCGAGAAAGCACCGCCCGACGCGCTGCAGCTCCTGCCCGTCCCGATTCGGGACCTCGGACTGCGGCTCGAGTCGACGCATCTCGCGCCGCTCATCGAACAGCTCTACACGGAGTTGGGCAACGCGGGGCTTCGTCACTTTCGCCCACTCTGTTACTTGTCCGATGAATGGGGATGTCCGTCGGGACAGCCGGTCATCGGCATCCCGTGGTATCTCGCCGATCCGCGCGCGGCGGAGCTCGAGAACGCAGTCAACGATCTCGAGAACGAGCGCGAAGTGATGATGTACCTGCGCCACGAAGCGGGTCACGCGTTCAACTACGCGTACGAGTTGTACAAGACCGAGATGTGGCGCGAGGTGTTTGGTCCGTTCCGGCGTCCGTATCGCGACGACTACGCGTTCGTCCCCTTCTCGCGCGAATACGTTCGCCACATCGCCGGCTGGTATGCGCAGAAACATCCCGACGAGGATTTCGCCGAGACGTTCGCGGTGTGGCTCGATCCGTCGTCGCGTTGGCGGAAGCGTTACGCGGGATGGGGCGCGATGCGAAAGCTCGAGTACATCGACGACATCGCCAAACAGGTCGGCGATCTGCCGCCACTGCGGCCCGCGGGCGAGACCGACGTCACCGTCGAAGAGATGGAGCAGACCGTCGAGGACTTCTATCGCGAGATGCTGCCCGACGAGTCGCCGGCGATCGCCGATCTCGCGCTCGACACCGATCTCACGCAGCTTTTCATCGCGCCGGACTCGCAGCGCGAAGGCGTCGACTATCGCGACGCGCGCGAGCTGCTCGCGGAGCATCGCCGCGACATCGTTGACAAAGTCAACTATTGGACAGGCGTGCGCCGCACGCTCGTCCGCACGCTCATGAACGACATCGAGCGCCGCGCCGGAGAGCTCGGGCTCACCGCCGAACGCGAGCGCACTCGCTCACACATGATCGACTTCACCGTTTACGTCGCCACGCTGGCGATGACGTTCCTCACCGGATCGAAGCCGCTCCGACACCGCAAATGAAGATCGCGATTCTTTACGACCAATCCGAAGGGCGCGAGGAGTATCCCGGCGATCAGTATCTCCGCCCGGGCCGGAAGCGCAAACGCCTCACCGATCGCCAGGCCATCGCCGCCGCACTTCGCGAGCTCAGTCACGAACCGTACGAGATCGCGGTCGACGGCAAGCCGTCGACGCTGACGAAGATCGCGAAGTCCGACGCCGATCTCTATTTCAATTTGTGCGAGTCGTACAACGGCGACGACACGAAGGAAATGCACTTCGCCGCGTTCCTCGACCTCGTCGGCAAGCACTACACCGGCGCGGGTCCCGAGGCGTCGTATCTGGCGATGGACAAACCGACGGCGAAGAAGATCGTGCGCTTCCACGAGCTCTACACGCCGTACTCGGCGGTGATCCACAAAGGCCGCGTCGATCACGCGGAAGAAATCAAGTTCCCGCTCATCGTGAAGCCGGCCACTGAAGATGCGTCGAAAGGCATCGACACCGGCTCGGTCGTGACGTCGATCAAAGAGTTGATGGAGCGCATCGAGTATCTCGATCACGAGTTCGGAAGCCCTGCGCTCATCGAGGAGTACATCGAAGGCCGCGAAATCTACGCCGCCATCCTTGGCAACGACCGGCCGGAAGTGCTGCCGCCGATCGAGCTCGATCTCTCCGCGCTCCCGAAAGGCGAACGGATCGCGTCGCATGAAGTGAAGTTCGACGAGTCGAGTGAGCTGTACAAGAAGACGAGATCGGCGCCGGCATCATTGACTGAAGAGATGACCGAGCTCGTCGCGCAAACCGCGCTCACGACGTTTCGCGCACTGAAGATGCGGGACTACGCGCGTATCGATATGCGCGTGACGAAGGATAAGAAGGTCTATGTGATCGAGGCGAATCCGAATCCGTGGCTCGATCCGACGGCGGAGTTTGCGATGGCGGCGAAGGAAAGTGGGCGGTCGTATACGGAGTTGATCGGCGCGATTGTGGATTCGGCTGTTGGTCGTTATCGCTAAGGGAGATGCAAATTGAGAAAGCTCAAAATCATGGAACACATCTCGCTGGACGGCGTGATCCAGAACTCCAGCGAAGACAATTTCCCTTACGGCGACTGGACCGCGCCCTATCGGAGTCCCGCCGGCCGCGAGGCCGTCATTGCCGCGCAGGGCGAGAATTTCGATCTGGTGCTCGGCCGTCGCACCTACGATCTCTGGTCGGGCTACTGGCCAAAAGCGCCGAGCAGTCCGATCGCGGACGGCATCAATGGGGCGACGAAATATGTCGCGACCCACCATCCGGAAAGCCTTGAATGGGGCCCGTTCGAGGGTCTTGGACCGGACATCGTCGAAGGCGTTCGCCGCATCAAGTCGCAGGACGGCGCGGACCTCATCCTCTGGGGTAGCTCCACGCTGACGTCGACGCTGCTCGAACACGGGCTTGTCGATGAAGTCCTGCTGGCGGTCTATCCGGTCCTTTTGGGCGCGGGGAAGCGCTTCTTTGCGGACGGGACGCCGCCACGTTCATTCGAGGTCGTCAGCACGAAAGCACTGCCGTCCGGCATCATCTTCAATACTTACAAGTTCGCTGGGCCTTTGAAGGCCTCAGGATAAGACTCGAGCGCCGACCGCAGCACTTCGATCGCAGCTCGCAAGTCCGACTCGTTCAATACATACGCAATGCGCACTTCGCTCTTGCCGAGGTCCGACGCGTAGAACCCGTTTGCAGGCGACAACATCACTGTCGCTCCGTCGCGCGCGTAATCCGTCAACAACCACACTGCGAAGTCCTCGGCGCTCTCCAAAGGCAGTCGCGCGATGCAATAGAACGCCCCTTCCGGCTTTTCGAGGAACACACCCGGAATGGACGACAGACCTTCGAACAACACATCGCGGCGCCTTTGATACTCGGAGACGACGTCGCGCATGTAGTCGTCGCCGAGGGATTCGGCGCCGATGGCGATGAATTGGGCGATGCCGGGAGGCGACAAGCGGCCCTGCGCCATGCGTAATGCGGCTTCGTAGACGTCCGCGTTGCGTGTGACGAGGGCGCCGAGGCGGATGCCGCAGGCGCTGTAGCGTTTCGACAGGCTGTCGACGACGACCACGAAATCTTCGGCGCCGCGCAGCTCGAGCGCACTCATGGCACGACGGCCGTCATAGACAAATTCGCGATAGACCTCGTCGGAGACGAGAAAGAGTCCGTGATCGCGGCAGAAGCTCGCCACCATCTCCAGCTCTTCGCGCGTGTATATGGTTCCCGTCGGATTGTTGGGATTGCAGAGAATCACGATGCGCGTGCGCGGCGTGAGCGCGCGCTCCCACACTTCGCGCGGCGGAAGATGAAAGTTGTCGCGGCCGCGGCTCGTCACCGGAACCACGTTGAGGCCGGCCATCGTCGCGAACGTCTTGTAGTTCGCATAGAACGGCTCGACCATCATCACGTCGTCGCCGTCATCGGCGCAGGCCATGAAGGCGAAGAGAATCGCTTCGCTGCCGCCGGTCGTGGCGAGGATCTCGCCGTCGTGCAGGGCGACGCCGAGGCGGCGTTCGTAGTAGCGACGGAGCGACTGGATGAATGCGGGTGTGCCGGACGACGGCGAGTATTCGAGCACGCGGTCTTCGATCTGGCGCAGACGATCGCGAATGCACGACGGCGTCTCGATGTCCGGCTGACCGATGTTCAGGTGATACACGCGCGTACCGCGCGCCTTCGCGGCATCCGCGAGCGGCGCCAGTTTCCGAATCGGCGACGGTGGCATCTGCCGCGCGCGCCGCGATACATCCACACCCGTTTCGACGACACTCATCTATTTCTTTTTCGAGCTGACGCGCATGCCGCCGGCGGTGGCGCGTGTCCCTTTCCCCTTCTGTTCTGACAGCAATCGCTTCTCGCGACTGCCGGCTTTGAAGTTCGGATTCACGATGATTTGCTTGGTCATGCCCTCCAGGTTGCGAGGAGCATGCCGCGCGGTCAGTGCGAAACGGCGCGGCGGCGCGATGGAATTCCGACCACGGTCAATGCAGGCGACGTCGCGGGATTCGCGTCGTCATCGCTGAGGGTGAGCACGAGGAAGTAAACGCCCGATCCGAGGGACGGGATGGTGATCTGCTGCGAGAACTGCGCGGTGGTGCCGGAGGAGATCGGCGAAACGGGAACCGTGGCGACGACGAGCGTCCCGATCCGAATCGTCACCGTCGCCGCGCTCGAGCTCACGCCTCCGCGATTCGTCACATTGAAGCTCACGCCGACGGAGTCGCCGGGTTTCACCGTCGAATTCGTGAGCGCCACGGTGTTGACGCTGATCGGCGAACAAACGCTCGCCTTCACCGCGATCGTCACCGCAGTCGACGTCGCCGCGGCGCCTGGATTCGCCGCGCGGATTTGATACGTGTACGACTTCCCTGCAACGACGTTCGTGTCTTCGTACGTCGTCGCCTGCGAGCCTTCGAGTTGCGTGACGGGCGAGCCGTCGCGAACGACGATGTACGACGTCGCGCCCTGCGACGCCGTCCACTCCAGACGCACCGCCGGCGTGTTTCCGGTGCTGCAGAAGAGCGAGGCCGTGACGTTCGGCGCCGTCGGCACGACGTTGCCGCACAGCCCTTCCGGAACCGTGATCGTCGACGTGTTCGAGTCGGTCGTTCCGGAGTCGTTGCTCGCGCGCATCGAATACGCGTATGGGATGTCGCCGGCGACGGTCGTGTCGTCGTAAGTCTGCGCCGTCGACGGCAGCGTCGTGAGCGCGGTCGAGTTGCGGAAGACGGTGTAGGACGTCACGCCGGACGACGGCGACCACGCCACCGTCACCTTGGCGTTGCCCGCGGTGCAACCGGCCGTCGTCGAAATACTGAACGCGCCCGGCGGGAGACCGCAGATGTCGAACGCTACGCCGATCGACACTTGATTCGAGTCGGCGGATCCGCCGCTGTTGATCGCTCGGACGACATACGTGTACGTCGTTCCCGTGGCGACGGTGAAGTCGCTCGCGCTCGTGCTCGACGTCGTCGCGATCACTTCGCTGTTGCGGATGATCGCGTACGAAGTCGCGCCGCTCGACGCCGTCCAATTCAGCGTGACGACGGGGCGGCGCGGCGAACCATTGCTGCACGACGCGTTGCCGCTGAGCGTTGGCGCCGACGGCGGCGCGGTACACAGCGACGCCGGCGCACTCGCGCTCGCCGTGTTCGACTTCGTCGATCCCTCTTCGTTGAAGGCGGTGACGATGTAGCTGTGCTGCGTGCCGACGTCGTTCGATTCGTCGAGGAAGGAGTTGGCGTCGCTGCTGAGGCCCTGCATGAACGGCAGGTTGTCACGCGTGATGTCGTACGACGCGGCGCCGCCGGACGTCGTCCATTGCAGAAGGATCGCCGGGTGATCGCCGCTGCAGATTCCGGTCGCGTTCAACGTGAACGCCTGCGGCGGATCGGCGAAAGCCGCAACGGCGGTGACGAGGAGGAGTGCTGCGATCGCGAATCGAGTCACGAGTGAAGGACGGAATTTATCATCACCCCACCGCCCCGACGAGCTGCCTCAGCACGAACGGAAGAATGCCGCCGTGCTGGTAGTAGTCGACCTCGATCGGCGTATCGATGCGCACGCGAACCGGGACTTCGCGTGTCTCGCCGTTTCGATGAATCCGCAGCATCGCCTTCTGCTGCGGACGAAGTGCATCTTCAATGCCGCCGACGTCGAACGTTTCACTGCCGTCGAGCCCGAGTGATGCCGCGTTCGTTCCCTCTTCGAACTGCAGCGGCAAGACGCCCATGCCGACGAGATTCGAACGATGAATGCGCTCGAAGCTTTGCGCGACCACGGCGCGGACGCCGAGGAGTTTGGTGCCCTTCGCGGCCCAGTCGCGCGAGGAGCCGGTGCCGTATTCCTTGTTGGCGAACACGACGAGCGGCACG
>Ga0105245_10001527_pt1 | contig 20967 bp, 20 predicted proteins | sample KBSM54metaG_FD_81523 | JGI IMG/M metagenome (GOLD analysis project Ga0105245, IMG submission 81523) | Miscanthus rhizosphere microbial communities from Kellogg Biological Station, Michigan, USA - KBS M5-4 metaG | ecosystem: Host-associated > Plants > Roots > Rhizosphere > Soil | place...
CGATCAGCTGCGGGTTTGCGGGCTTGCCGAACAGCCCGCGGCTGAAGCTCATGGTGCGCCACGGCGATTCGAAGGCGTCGGTCGAGAGTTCCTGCGGCACCAGGCCGATCAGCGATCGGGTGGTGCGATAGCCCGTGATGATGTCGTGGCCGTCGACCGTGACCGAGCCCGCTGACGGTTTGACGATGCCGCAGATGACGTTGATCAGCGTCGTCTTGCCCGCGCCGTTCGGCCCGAGCAGCGCGAAAATCTCGCCGCGACGAATTTGCAGGTCGATCGATTTCAACGCCTGAAAGCCGCTGGCGTAGGTCTTCGACAGGTTGGAGATCGAGATGATCGGCGGCTGCATGATTGGGCGCGGGGAAGATCCGTCCGGGGCAATTGGGGACATAGTGATGCCCCGCTGTACGCGCCAGTGCTGTCCACAACAAGGCCTATCGCCGGCCGAGGGCGTCTGGCCTAGGGCAGCACTTCGCGGCGGTCGCGCAGGCGCGGCTCGAGATTCGCGCGCATGTCGGGCAGCAGCCCTTCCTCGGCGGCGATCACTGCCTCGATCAACTCGTTGGCCTCGACCAGCCGTGCCATCAACACATAGTCGGCGCCGGCAGCGTAGAGGTCGTCGGCCTGGCGCAGCACTTCGGCGGTGGCGATGACCTGCGCCTTCGGATTGACCGAGCGAACATAGCGCACGAGCTTTTCGTTGTCGGTCCCCTTCAGCAGCACGTCCGGAATGGTCGAGATCACGATCTCGGCCTTGTCCACGCCGGCATGCGCGAGCGTATCGGGATTGGCGATGTCGCCGTAGAAGACCTTCACCTGGTGTGTCTTCAGCGAATGGAACACCGTCGGGTTGAAATCGATGACGCCGATATGCTCCAGCAACGTGGCCTTGCGCTGCTCGAGCTCGCTGATGAACGAGCTTGCCGTGCGATAGAACCCGAGCAGCAGGATGCGGCGTGCGCCGTGTCCGCCGGCGTCGTCGCCGTCGCCTGCCTTGCTGTCGAGGTCCGCGATTCCGACGCGCTTGAGCAGCGCGACGCTGCGGCGCACGATCGGATCGCTGTTCGCCATCGCAAACGTGCTCAGCACGGCCAGGATCACGAAGGCAAACGAGGCCGCCGACGCTGTGGCAACGCTCGCCTGGTTCGATTGCACGCCGACCTGGATCAGCACCAGCGTGAATTCGCTGATCTGCGCGAGGTTGAGCGCAGGCAGGATGGCGGTGCGCAATCCCTGCTTCATCAGATAAAGCGTCGGTGTGACGGTGACGAAGCGGCTCACGATCGTGAATGCCACGATGACCGCCGCCAGCGAGAGGGTCGCGGAGGTCGGCAACGGGATCTGCATGCCGAGCGTGACGAAGAACAGGGTGATGAAGAAATCACGCAGCGACGTGACCTTCGCGGTGACGTCGAGCGCATACGGGAAGGTCGAGAGCGACACGCCCGCGACCAGTGCGCCCATCTCGCGCGACAGCTTGAGGTAGGCGGCGAACTCGCCGACCGCGAAGCACCACGCCAGCGCTCCGACCAGCACCAGCTCGGGCAGGCGGGCGATGCGATGAAACAGGTAGGGCAGCACGAAGCGGCTGATCAGCAGTGCGGCAGCGACCAGCGTGGCGACGCGCGCCATCGATAGAAGCAGGATGCTGAAGCGCAGGTCGTTGAGGCTCGGTTGCACCGCCAGGAACAAGATCACGAACAGGTCCTGCAGCACGAGCACGCCGAGCGTGACGCGGCCGGGCAGGGTGTCGAGCTCGCGCTTGTCGTAGAGCACTTTCACGATGATGACGGTGCTCGAGAGCGCGACGCCGACGCCGAGATAGAGTGCGTCCCAGCGCTCGCCGCCGAACGACATCCCCATCAGCAGGAACAGTGCGACCGCCAGCACGCAGCAGCCGACGATCTGGACGGTGGAGGTCGCGATGATCACCGTGCCGGCGCGCACGATCTTCTTCAGGTCGATTTCGAGCCCGATCATGAACAGCATGAAGATCAGGCCGAGTTCTGCGATGACGGAGATCGATTCCTGCGAGTGGACCCAGGCGAGCCCACTCGGGCCAAGCACGAAGCCTGCGACCAGATAGGCGAGGATCAGGGGCTGGCGGATGAGCTGCGCGCCGACGCCCAGCAGCCAGGCGGTCAAAATGGACAGCGCCAGGTCGCCGATCAGCTCATGCATGAATCATCCCCCACGACGAAATTTAGTATAGTCGGAGCACGGCGCGTGCAACGTTGCGCCGCACGGAGGGGCGCATGGTCAGGGTCGTGGTCAAATTTGTCGCAGCCATCCTCATGGGCTGCGGGCTCGTGGAACTCGCGTGGGCGCAGACGCCGACGCCGGCGAAGCCGTTGGACCAGGCGTTCGCTTCCTCGCTGACCGACATTCCGGCGCAGGCGCTCAGCGTCAACGGCGGGATCTACGTTCCGGCCTATTCGAGCGTGTCGATCGTGCAGGGCAAGGTGCGCGCCGACTTTTCGGTCACGGTCAGCATCCACAACGCATCGCAGACGAAGCCGCTGGTGCTCAAGCGTGTTGGCTACTTCGATACCAGCGGGCAGCTGGTGCAGGATTATTTGCCGAAGCCGCTCGCTCTGAAGCCGTTCGGCGCCATCGAGATTTTCATTTCACAGAACGACGTGCGTGGCGGCACCGGCGCGAATTTCCTGGTTGAGTGGGGATCGGTCGGACCAATTGCCGAACCGGTGGCCGAAGCCCTGATGGTCGGCGGCATCGGCGCCGGCCATTACGCCTTCATCAGCCAGGGCCGTCCGATCCGCGTGGTCGGGAACTGATCCGAGACAATCATGCCCGCTCCGAAACCGCCGGCGTTCGAAACGCTCAGTCTGCACGCGGGCCAGCATCCCGATCCTGTCACTGGGGCGCGCGCGGTCCCGATCTATCAAACGACCTCCTACGTGTTCCAGGACACGGAGCACGCCGCCGCGCTGTTCAATCTCGAGCGCGCCGGCCACATCTATACGCGCATCTCCAATCCGACCACGGCCGTGCTGGAGGAGCGCCTCGCCGCCCTCGAAGGCGGCGTCGGCGCGGTCTGCACCGCAAGCGGGCAGGCGGCGCTGCATCTTGCCATCGCGACCCTGCTCGGTGCCGGCGATCACATCGTGGCGTCGGCCTCGCTCTATGGCGGCACCATCAACCTGCTCAACCACACCTTGCCGCGCTTTGGCATCACCACGACGTTCGTGAAGCCACGCGATCACGCCGCGTTTCGCGCGGCCGTGCAGCCAAACACGAGGCTGTTCATTGGCGAGACCATCGGCAATCCCGGCCTCGAGGTTCTCGACATTCCACAGATCGCGGCTATCGCGCATGCAGCGGGTGTGCCGCTCCTGATCGACAACACCTTTGCCTCGCCATATCTCTGCCAGCCGATCGCGCTCGGTGCCGACCTCGTCATGCATTCGATTACGAAGTGGATCGGCGGCCACGGTATCGCCATCGGCGGCGTCATCGTCGACGGCGGCAAGTTCGATTTCGCCGGCTCGGGAAAATTCCCGACCATGACCGAGCCCTACGCCGGCTATCACGGCATCGTCTTCGCCGAGGAGTTCGGGCCGTCGGCTTTCATCATGCGGGCGCGCGCCGAAGGTTTGCGCGACTTCGGCCCGTGCCTGTCGCCGACCAACGCCTTCCACCTGTTGCAGGGCGTCGAGACGCTCGGCCTGCGCATGCAGCGCCATGTCGAGAACACGGCGGCGGTGCTCGCGTTCCTTGGCAAGAACCCCGCGGTTGAGTGGGTGACGCATCCCTCGCTCGCCACGCATGCCGACCACGCGTTGGCGCAGAAGCTGTTGCCGAAGGGCGCCGGCTCGATCATTTCGTGCGGCATCAAGGGCGGCCGCGCCGCTGGTCGCAAGTTCATTGAGGCGCTGCGGCTTGCGAGCCATCTTGCCAACGTCGGCGACGCCAAGACGCTGGTCATTCATCCGGCCAGCACGACGCATCAGCAGATGGACGCGGCGCAACTCAAGCAGGCCGGGCTGGGCGAAGAGCTCGTGCGCCTGTCGATCGGCATCGAGGCCGCCGACGACATCATCGCCGATCTGAACCAGGCGTTGCGCGCCTCGCAGCGAGCTTGAACCATGTATCTCACCGTCAATGGCGTCAGGACTTATGCCGCGACCGGCGGGCGTCCGTTCGATCCGTCGGCGCCGCTCGCCGTGTTCCTGCATGGCGCCGGCATGGATCACACGGTGTGGGCGTTGCTGGCGCGCTGGTTCGCCCATCATGGACATGCAGTGCTGGCGCCCGATCTGCCCGGGCATGGCCACTCCGACGGCGCGCCGCTGACCTCGATCGCGGCCATGGCCGACTGGACCGCGGCGTTGATCGCCGCCGCCGGCGGGCGCGACGCCCGCATCATCGGGCATTCGATGGGCTCACTGATTGCACTCGAACTTGCCGCACGCACGCCCGACCGCGTCAGCGGGCTGGGGCTGGTGGCGGCCGCGGCGGCGATGCCGGTGTCGGCCGATCTGCTCAATGCCGCGCGCGCCAACGACCATGCGGCGATCGATATGGTGGCGATCTGGGGCTACGGCTTCGCCGCGGGTCTGGGCGGTTCGCTGATGCCGGGCGCTTGGATGTTCGGCGGCGGCACAAGACTCCTCGAACTCGCACGGCCCGGCGCGTTGTTCCACGATCTCGACGCCTGTAATTCCTATCGCGACGGTCTCGCGTCAGCTGCCAAGGTGAAAGCGGAAGCGACGCTGGTGCTGGGTGAGCGCGACGTGATGACCCCGGCCAAGGGCGGCCGCGAGCTTGCTGCCTCGCTGCCGAAAGCCCGTGTCGTGGTGTTGCGGGGCGCCGGGCACATCCTGATGCAGGAGCGCCCGGACGAGGTGCTCGCGGCGTTGCGCGCGGTGGCGCAATCCAAGGCGGCCTGACCCCAAAAGCCGATGGCCCCCGCCGGTAGGCGAGGGCCATCTGATACTCGACGCCGCCTCGCGATCATGCGAGAGGCAGCAACGATCGCTTGCTAGCGCCGAACCTCGGTGCAGGTACGGTTGCCGAACTGGTCGGCCACGCAGTTGCGCTGGACGCGCGAACGCTTCTCGATCACGACGGTGCTGTTCGGCTCATAGCCGTAAGCCCGCTCGCGCGCGCGGCGTTCGCGGCGTTCATTGTCCGCCGCGCCCGCGCCGACTACGCCGCCGACGCCCGCGCCAACCGCTGCGCCAACCGGCCCGCCAACCAGGAAGCCCGTGCCCGCGCCAACCGCCGCGCCGGTCGTGGCGCCCGCCGCCGCGTCCTGGGCAGTAGCCAGCGTCGGCAACGTCAGCAATGTACCGCAAGCGGCGATCATCAAAAATTTTCTCATCACGCTTCTCCTCTCGAGCCCGCCGCGCGCGAACCAACGCGAGGCACGCTGAGCGGTTCCGCGCGCATGCCGGTAGAAATGCGGACGTACCGCCGCGCGGCGATGATGCGAAAATATTTCGAGAGGTGAGGAACCCTAGGCGGCGTTCTTGATCTTGCGGCGCAGCGCGGTCAGCACGCTCAACACGTCGCTTTCCGGTTTCGCCGGGCTGAACAGGAAGCCCTGCACCTCGGTGCAGCCCTGGCTGCGGATATGCTGGAGCTGGGCGTCGGTCTCGACGCCTTCCGCGGTCGTGACGATGCCCATGGTGCTGGACAGCGTGGTGACGGCGCGGATGATCGCCGCCGAGCTTTCGTCGCTGTCGATGCTGGAGATGAATGTGCGGTCGATCTTGATCTTGTCGAAGGCAAAGCTGCGCAGGTAGCTCAGCGACGAGTAGCCGGTGCCGAAGTCGTCCATCGCGATGCGCACGCCGAGCTCGCGCAACTGGTGCAGCGTGGCGAGCGTGCTCCCGGCTTCCTGCAACAGAACGCCCTCGGTTATCTCGAGCTCGAGCCGGTGCGGCGGCAGCTTGGACACCGCGAGCGCGTCAACGACGGTCGCCAGGATATTCTTGCTCTTGAACTGCACCGGCGAAACGTTGACGGCGACCTTGATGTCGTCGGGCCAGCTCGCCGCCGCGAGACAGGCTCTGCGCAGGACCATCGCGTCGATCGGCACGATCAGACCGACTTCCTCCGCCAGCGGGATGAAGTCGCCGGGCGAGATCATGCCGCGGGTAGGATGACGCCAGCGCAGCAGTGCTTCGAACCCCGCGACGTCGCCGTTCTTCAGGTCGATGATGGGCTGATAGTGGATCTCGAACTGGTCGAGCGCCAGCGCCTGCCGCAGGTCGAGCTCGAGCTCGCGCCGTTGATGCATGCGCGCGTCCATCTCCGGCTCAAACAGGCGATAGGTGCCGCGGCCGTCGGCCTTGGCGCGATAGAGCGCCATGTCGCCATGCTTGAGCAAGGCGTCGGCGGTGAGGCCGTCGCCCGGCGCGATGGCGATGCCGATGCTCACGCCGATCACGACCTGATTGCCGAGCAGCTCATAGCAGCCGCTGAGCGCTTCGATGATGCGTTCCGCGAGCTCGGTGGCGTCGCGCGGCTGCGTGACCCTGGTTTGCAGGATCGAGAATTCGTCACCGCCGAACCGCGCCACCATGTCGGTCTCGCGCGTCACCGCGCGCAGGCGGTCGGCGACCTGTTCGAGCAGCGCGTCGCCGGCCGGATGACCGAGTGTGTCGTTGACGCCCTTGAAGCGGTCGAGGTCGAGGCAGAGCACGGCAAGGTTTTCGCCGCGGCCGATCTCCTTGAGCCGGTCGCCGAGCTTGCCGACGAAGCTCTCGCGGTTGGGCAGGTCGGTCAACGCGTCGTGGCGCGCCATGTGATGGATGCGTTCTTCGATGCGCCGGCGCTCGGTGACGTCCTCGTGCGTCGCCACCCACCCGCCGTCGCTCAGTTTCTGGCGGACGACATTGACGATGCGTCCGTTGGCGAGCTTGATCAGCTGCTGGGTCTGCGCGGTTTGATCGCCGTTGCGAACGATGCGCGCGACATGGTCGTCGATCGAGGAGTCGGTGGGGACGCTCAGGCCCACCCACGCCTTGATGATGTCGCGCAGATCGGTGCCCGGACGCTGCAGCTCGGGCGGGAGTTGATAGATTTCGCCGTACCGGGTGTTGCAGATGATCAGGTGGTGCTTGCCATCGAACATCGCGAGCCCGACCGGCATGTTGTTGACCGCCGCCTGCAGACGGTTGCGTTCGCGTTCGGCAGTCTCCGCGAGGCCGCGGCTGCGCACGAGGCTTTCGCGATAGCCGGCGACCGCGTCGGCCAGGATGCCGAACTCGTCGCGATTGAAGTCCCCCTTCGACACGACGACCGAGGCGTCGCCGACGGCGAGGCGCTGCATGGCGTCGCTGATGGTGCCGAGCGGAATGCTGATGTTGCGCGCGATCCAGATCAGCGAAACGAGGGCATAGCCCGTGGCGCTGACGATGAGCAGGATGGTGAGCAGGCAGGCGATCGAATAGACGTTGGCCGCGCGCTCGGCCGACTGCTGCATGCGCGCTTTTGCATCCGTGATCAGGCTGTCGAGCTTGCCGGACGCGTCCTGCACGGTGTCGGCGGCGGCGGTGCGCAGCAGCTGGCGTGCGCCCGCAGCTTCACCGTTGTCGATGTCCTGGAACGCCTTGGTGAGGACGAACTCGTAGTCGCGGTACAGCTTGCGCAGGTCGGTGAGGAGCTGCGTTTCTTCTGGCGTTGCGTCCTTGACCGGATACTCGTCGACAAGATTGCGCAACGCCGCAATGCGCGCGGTGATGTCCTGGCTGATGCTGGCGAGCAGGCGAGGGTTGGTCGTTTGGCTGCGGCGGGTGGCGAGCGCCCAGTGCTCGGCCAACTCGTGCTTCATCTGCCGCGCTGATTCGATGCGCGGCATCCACACTTCGCGGCCTTCCTGCGCGACGCCGTTGACGGCACGCAGCTGGAACAGGCTGAACAGGCCCATGGTCACGATCAGCAGCAATGCGGTGGCGAACGCCACCCACAGCTTGGTTCTGATGCTGATCGTGCGCATGACTGCGGCCCCCCCGAGCGCATTGTCACTGCAAGACATTGAGTTGCCGCCTGTTAAGCGGTCTTGTTTCTTGTCGGGGGATGATGGGGCACACCCCTTAAAATCGACTTACGCGCAATGGGCGAGGGCGGCGGTAGATTCGCGCGCTAGGCAATAACCTGACGCCGCGGACTACTCGCGCGGACGTGCCGGTGGCGAATTCTGATGGATTTGTTGGCTGTTGCAGCGTCGGCGCGCTGCTGGAAGAATTCCTAAACTATGTCGCGATCAGGCCCCTGCGCCCTTGTCTCAAACTGGTGCGTTGGCTAGATAACGGCACCGCTGCGTCCGGAGAGGTGGCAGAGTGGTTGATCGCACCGCACTCGAAATGCGGAGTACGGGCAACCGTATCGGGGGTTCGAATCCCTCCCTCTCCGCCAGCGGCGTTTCAAATCCCGACAAAATTTGATCCGCTGCTGGCGCGCAAAGGCAGGACGCGTGCTAAGTCGCGCACCGCTTGTCATCTCGCCAAAGCGTTCTTGTAGATGACGCCGTCCTTCATGATGACTTTGAAGTTGTTGGCGGCGTCGACAATCAGGTTGATGGTGTCGAGCGGATTTCCCTCGACCAGCAGCAAGTCCGCCAGCGCTCCTTGTTCAACGACGCCGAGCTTGCCGGCATACGGACTGCGCTTGCCGGACAGCGCCAGCAGGTCGGCGTTGGTGCTGGTCGCCATGATGAGCGCCTCGGCGGGCGTGTACCAGCGAACGAGCGACGCCAGGATCGCGCCCTGTTGCTGCGCCAGTTTGCGCGAGAACAACACATCCGTGCCCCATGCCGTCTTGATCTTGTATTTTTTTGCCAACTCGTAGGCCCTGGCGATGCCGGGCCAGACTTCCTCCGCCTTGGCGCGCTGCACCGAGCCCTCGCGCATGCCGAGCCGCATTTCCTCGGGCAGCGGCTGCAGGCTCAACCAGATGCCCTTCTCGGCGATCAGCCGCGCCGTCGCGTCGTCCATCAGGAAGCCGTGCTCAATGCACTTCACGCCCGCGGTGATCGAACGCTGGATCGCCGCCGACGTAAACGCATGCGTGGTGACGTAGGTCCCCCAATTCTCCGCGGCTTCGACGGCCGCCCGCAGCTCGGCTTCGGTGAATGTGGTCACGTCGATTGGGCTGAAGGGCGACGACACGCCGCCGCCCGCCGTCAGCTTGATCTGGGAGGCACCCTGCATCAGCTGCTCGCGCACGCGCATGCGCACCTCGTCGGGGCTGTCCGCGACGATGGCGCCACCGATCTGCTCCATGCGCGTCAGCATGCCGCCGATCGTGCGCGGCAGATCGGTGCGCTGGCGAAAGTCGCCATGCCCGCTGGTGACGGTAATCATCGCGCCGGAAGGATAGATGCGCGGGCCTTTGACGATCCCTTCGTCGATCGCCTGCTTGAGGCCGAACGCCGGTCCGCCGACGTCGCGCACGGTCGTGAAGCCGCGCATCAGCGTGTCGGCTGCCTCATCGGCGGCGACGAGGTTGTTGAAGCCAACGTCGCCCATTGACTGTTCGGGCGTCTGCCGCGCTAGCATCGCGTGCCAGTGATTGTCGATCAGGCCCGGCATCAGCGTGCGGCCACCTCCGGCGATGCGCAGGATGTCCGTGACCGTGATCGGCGCCGTGGAGATGCGCTCGATGACGTTGCCCTTCACCAGCACATTGGAAGGAGCGGAAAGGGCGGCGCTCTTTCCGTCGAAAATCCGGACGTTTTCAAACAGGATGCCATCGGCGCTCGCGGACGTGCAAAATCCGAGCGCAACAACGGCGGCAAGCGTGTGGGCGCGGGCCAGCAACATCCCGTCACGACATCATGCCGGTTGTCACCTCGATAGTGGACATCGGTCCCACGATCTGGTGCCGTAGATTCGATTAAATTGTCAGTGGACGGCTCAAATGCCACGCGCGCTCATCATCGGCGGATCGGTCGGCGGCCTGTTCGCCGCCAATCTGCTGCGTGCGAAGGGCTGGGACGTCGCAGTCTATGAGCGCGCCGCTGGCGATCTCGCAAGCCGCGGCGCGGCCATTGGGCTCACGCAAGAGCTGATGGACGTGATGCGCGGCTTGGGCTTGCGGCCGGACTTTGCCGCCGGCACCAGCGTCCACTCTTATATTGCGCTCGACCGCGATGGGGCCGTCATCCACGAGCTTGCGCGCACGGGCGTCACCGGCGCGTGGTCGCACGTCTATCGCCCGCTGCGCGAGGCGCTGCCCGACGACTGCTATCGCGCGGGCGTCGTGCTTACGCGCGTGGCGCAGGATGCCAACGGCGTCACCGCGCACTTCGCCGATGGCTCATCGGCGTCCGGCGATCTCCTCATCGGCGCCGACGGCATTTATTCGACGGTGCGGGCGCAGCTCTTGCCCGAGGCGCGCCCGGCCTACGCCGGCTATGTGGCCTGGCGCGGCATCATCGACGAGGCCGATGTCGAGCTCGCCGACCGCGATCTCGTTTTCAATCGCCTGCTGTTCTGTTTTCCGGGCGGCGAGCTCCTGCTCGCGATCCCGATACCCGCGGACGACACCGGCGTCGTCGCCGCCCGCGGCCGCCGTGCCTGTTACATCTGGTATCGCCCGGTCGATGAACGCGGGCTGGCGGTGCTCTGCACCGATGCGAGCGGCAGGCAGCACGGCATCACCATTCCGCCGCCGCTGATCCGCCCCGAGCTCATCGCCGACCTCACGGCCGGTGCCCGCGCGCTGCTGCCGCCAGTGCTGTGCCGCATGGTGGAACGCGCCGAGCGCCCGCTGTTCCAGGCGATGTTCGATCTCGCCTCACCCCAAATGGTCATCGGCCGCGTCGTGTTGCTCGGCGACTCCGCTTTCGTCGCGCGCCCGCACGTGGTTGCCGGCGTGACCAAGGCCGCGCTCGATGCGAAGGGTCTCGTCGACGCGCTGGAGGCGGAGCCCGATCTCGCGACGGCGCTCGCCCGCTACGAGCGCGAGCGCCGCGCCTTCGGCGACGCCATCGTGACGCACGCGCGCTATCTCGGCGATTTTCTCACCGATCCAGAAGTTGGCGACCCCGACCGTCCCTCCGACCGCCGGCCTGACGTCATGCTGCGTGACTACGGCGCGCCGCACCTGCTGCGCCGGTGAAGCCGTGATCCGGACGATCAGTGCACCAGCGCCGGGAGTTTCTTCGCCAGGATTAGTTCGGCGTCGGCGGCGATGCGCTTGACGATCTCGCCCGCCGGCAGGATTTCGTGGATCAGGCCTGCGTCCTGTCCCATGCCGAGCGGCGCCTCGTCGGCGTCGCCGCGTTTGCGCGCTTCAACGATCTGCGCATAGGCCTCGGCGCGCTGCTGCCGCAGCGCCCAGTCGCGCCCCGCCCAGCGCTCGACAAAGCGGTTGCGGCGCGTGCGCGACATCGCGCCCGGCCACACCTTGCCGGCGGCAATGTCCGGCAACTCGGAGAGCAGCGTGTCGTGGCCATCGCTGTCCACGATCGCCTGCTTGAAGTTCGCGTGCAGCGGCGACTCCGCGCTGGCGAGGAAACGCGTGCCAAGCAGCACGCCGTCGGCGCCGAGCGCCAGCGCTGCGGCGAGCCCGCGCCCGTCCGCGATGCCGCCGGCAGCGAGCACCGGGATCGGCGCCACCGCGTCCACCACCATCGGGATCAGCGCCATGCTCGCCTGCCACGCCACGTGGCCGCCGCCTTCGGTGCCTTGCGCGACGATGATGTCAGCACCGGCTTCGGCCGCGCGCTCGGCTTCCGGCACGCCGCCTGCCATGAACGTCACCTTGGCGCCGATGCCGTGCGCGCGCTCGACGTAAGACTTGATGTCCTGCTCGGTCCGCGGCCATGCGAAAGCGATCACCGGCGGGCGCGCCTCGAGCCCGGCCGCGAAGTTCTCTTCCGCCGTGTCGAAGATCAGGAAGTTGAGCGCGAATGGCTTGTTCGTGCCCGCGCGCACGGCGGCCGCCGCCGCCCTGATCTGCGCGGCGTTGAGGTTGTGGCAGCCCAGCGCGCCTAGCCCGCCGGCATTCGAGACGGCGGAGACGAGATCGGGCGCGTAGATCGAGCCCATGCCGCCGAGGGCGATCGGATGCTCGATGCCGAGAATCTCACAAGCTCGCGTTTTGATCATGGGTTAGCCGATCTTCGCGGTCTGGTCGGAGAAATTGACGGTGAAGGTCATGCTGCCTTCGTTCACGCGCCACTTCTGGATCGTGTACTTGCGCAAGCCCGCTTTGTGCAGCGGATCGTCCTTGCAGATCGCCTCGGCCTCCTCGAACGAGCCCGCGCGCAGCACGAACATGCCAGCCTCGGGGATGTTCGAGTCACGTGAATAGAGCGGGCCCGCGGCGAACATGATGCCTTTGCGTTCGAGATCGACCTGATGCGCGAGATGCTCGTGCAGCTTCTTGTCGATCTCGGGCGACCGCACCGGCCGCGTGACCACGAGATACATCTCGCGGCCGAGGAATTTGGCGGTGAGCGGGTGAACACTGCTGGGCGCGTCGGCCATACGGTCGCTTCCTTGTTGTCGGGGGTTCGGGGCGATTATCGGCGGAACAGCGATAACGCACCGGAATTTAGTGCATAGCGCCACGGTCCTGCGAGGAATACCGAGCGTGATCGCAAGGATGCTGGGCCCAGCAGGAGAGTGCCATGAAAGCAGCGGACATCATGACGGCCCACCCGATCACGGTGCGGCCGGATTCGTCAGTCGTGGAAGCGGTAAGGCTGATGCTGCAACACCGGTTCAGCGGCCTGCCGGTCGTCGATGCGGCCGGCAGGGTCGTCGGGGTCGTGACCGAAGGCGACCTGTTGCGCCGTACCGAGACCGGGACGCAGCGTCAGCGGTCGCGCTGGATCGAGTTCTTCGTCGGGCCCGGCAAGCTGGCGGAAGAATACGTCCGCGCCAGCGGCCGCAAGGTCGAGGACGTGATGACGCACTCGGTCCAGACGATCTCCGGAGATGTCCCGCTCGATGACATCGTCAACCTCATGGAACGGCACCGCATCAAGCGTCTGCCCGTGGTACACGACGGCAAGCTCGTGGGTATCGTCACCCGCGCCAACCTGCTGCACGCGCTGGGGAGCGTCGCGCGCGAGACCAGGCCGACCTCGGTCGACGACGCCTCCATCCGCGCGCTGCTCCTGCGCGAGCTCGAACGCCAGAACTGGGCGCCCATCGCGTTGGTCGATGTGGTGGTTCGCAACGGCGTCGTGCACCTCTGGGGCAGCATCCTCGACGAGCGTCAGCGCCAGGGCATTCGTGTTGCCGCCGAGAACACGCGCGGCGTGAAGGGGGTAGAAGACCATCTCGTGTGGGTCGAGCCGACGTCCGGGATGATGGTCGGCGCGCTCGACGGGGATGCGCCGCGCCCGCGTTGACAGCCAGCGGTCATTGGGCGCTTTACGCCGCCTCGCGGCGGGGCGAAACTCGGCTTGCGGTCCTGCGTATTTCAGATCGGGTGAGGCCAGACGGCACATGGACGCGCGCGTCGACAGCAAGCGGTTCTACGACGGAATTCCGGTGTTCGATCGCTTCGGCGAGATCACCAATCCGGCGTCCTACCAGCCGTTGCCCGACGACTGGTTCGTGGGCATGGCCGACGTGGTGCAGTCCACCCAGGCCATCCGCGCCAACCGCTACAAGGCGGTGAACATGGCCGGGGCGGCGGTGATCGCCGCCGTGACCAACGCGCTGTCGCGCCAGGAATTCCCGTTCGTGTTCGGCGGCGACGGCGCGAGCTTCGCGGTGCCGCCACAGGCCGAGCCGGCGGCGCGCGCGGCGCTGGCTGCGACGGCAACGTGGGTCGGCGAGCAGCTCTCGTTGACGCTGCGGGTCGCGCTCATTCCGGTGAGCGCCGTGCGCGCGCAAGGCCGCGACGTGTTGGTCGCGCGCTTCGGGCCGTCGAAGAACGTGTCCTACGCCATGTTCGCCGGCGGCGGCATGTCATGGGCGGAGGCGGCGATGAAGCGCGGCGAGTTTGCCGTTCCGCATGCGCCGCGCGGGGCAATTCCCGATCTCACCGGTTTGTCGTGTCGCTTCGCCGAAATTCCGGCGCGGCGCGGCCTGATCCTGTCGCTGGTCGCGGTCGCCGCCAACGATGCGGCCGCGGAAGGCTTCCGCGCGCTCATCAAGGACGTCGTGGATCTCGTCGAGCAATCGCCCGACGCGTCGCATCCGGTGCCCGACGGCGGGCCGCCGTTCCGCTGGCCGCCGAACGGGATTGATCTCGAGGCGCGCACCTGGCGCTCGGCTGCGCCGCTTGCGCTGCGCCGGCTCTATCTGCTGTTCTTCACCGGCGTCGGCTACTTGGTGCTCAACTACAAGATCCCGGTCGGCAAGTTCGTGCCGAAGGTCTATCTGAAAGAGCTCGTCGCCAATTCCGACTTCCGCAAGTTCGACGACGCGCTGCGCATGGTGCTCGACTGCACGCCCGCGCTCGCCGACGCCATCGAACAGAGGCTCAAGGAAGCGGCCCATGCTGGCGTCGCCCGCTACGGATTGCACCGGCAGGGCGCCGCGGTGATGACCTGTTTCACGCCCTCGATCGAGCGCAGCGACCACGTGCATTTCATCGATGGCGCCGAGGGCGGCTATGCCCAGGCCGCGATGGCGCTGAAGGCGGCTGCTGCGGTCTAGGCCGGCGGACGGAACTCTGCATCGCGGTAGCGCGTTCTTGCCCGATGCCCACCCTCACCAAAGACCGCAAGGAGACGGCGCGCGAGCCGTCCGAGCCGCCAGCCACGCCGGCGCCCGCCGTCGACTGGCTGCGTCCGGCAGCTCAGCTCGCCACAATCGGCATTTTCATCATCATGTTCGGCATCATGCTGAGCCTTGCGCGCGGGGTGCTGCGCCCGATCGCGGCCGCCATCGTCGTCGTCATCATGCTGAGCCCGCTCGCACGCCTTGTCGGCCGGCGCGTTCCCTCGGTTGTGTTCGCGATCCTGGTGGTCGCTGTGATCGTCGGGCTGATCCAATTTGCGACACTTCTTCTATCAGGGCCCGTCGCCAAACTGATCACGGTCCTGCCGTCGGCCGGCCCGGTCATCGCCAACAAGTTCAGCATGTTCGATCCGTTGCTGGCGGGGATGCATCGCTTGCAGGAGTGGGTGTCGCCCGGCGGCGGCGGCGGCGCCTTCACCGTGGATTTGGGAGCAGTTCTGCAATCCGTTGCCGTCTATCTCACGCCGGCGTTGGGCGAATTGGTCGTGTTTTTGGCGACATTGTTTCTCGCGCTGGTAAGCCGCGACAGCCTGCGCCGCAACCTGATCCTGTCCTCCCCCGATCAGGACGAACGGCTGAAGGCGATTCAGATCCTCAACGCGCTCGAAGAGCGGTTGACGCTGTACATCGGCACGGTGACAGCGATCAATCTGGCGCTCGGCGTGATGACCACGCTGGTTGCCTGGTTCGCCGGTCTGCCGGCGCCGGCGCTGTTCGGGTTGCTGGCCTTCATGTGCAACTATGTCCCCTATATCGGCGCGGCCGTGACCCTGCTGTCGCTCCTGATCGCCGGCCTGATCGCATTTCCAACCCTGGTCGACGCGCTGATCGCACCCGCGGCGTTTCTCGTGATCACGACCATTGAAGGGCAACTGATCACGCCAAGCCTGATCGGTCAGCGCATCACGATCAGTCCGCTGGCGGTGTTCATCTCGCTGGCATTCTGGATATGGCTGTGGGGGCCGATCGGCGGCTTCCTGTCTGTCCCATTCCTGATCATCGCCATGACCGTGCTCACTGGACTGCGCGAAAGGTCGCAGCCCGACCTACCGGGGTAGCGCACGGCACCGGGCAACCATTTGGCCCGTGGCGCGTTGCTCAGTGGACCAAAATCAGGGGATTGCATCATGCCAACAGCACGCAAGAAAAACGGCCATGGAAAACGCGAAGGTTTCGCCGGCGCCACGCACGCCGTGCAGCAGGATCTGCGCAGCCTGCGCGATGATCTGAGTATGCTCGCCGAGGAGGTCACCGGCCTGGCACAGGAGACCAGCGAGGAGGCCTTGACCGAGATCAAGGATCGCGCCCGCCGTATCCGCGACGAAATGGATGAGTTCGTGTCGAACGCCAGCGAACGCGGCCGCGATGCGTTGCGCGACGTGTCCTCGGATGTAAGCGACGCGGTGCAGACGTCGCTGCGCGAGCATCCACTTACGGTTCTCGCGCTTGTCGCGGGCATTGGCTTCATCTTCGGCGCAACGTGGCGGCGTTGATGCATCGCCGCCCGGTCAGGTGCCGACACACCTGAGAATCTTAAGCGCCGGTGCTCCTGCAACGGCGGTCACGAGGATGCCGTGCTGTCCAATCCATTGAGTGAAATCGGCGCCAAGATCAACCGCACCATGCGGTCGATGGTGCTGGCTGCTGCGGCCGGCGCTGCCGGCGTCGCGGCGCTGTTCTTTTTCAGCCTTGGGCTGTTTCTCTGGCTGCAGCAGAGCTACGGCACGATCAATGCCTCGCTTGCCCTCGGCGGCGGTTATTCCGTCATTGCGCTCGTTGCCCTGATCGCAATTTTAATCATTCAGCGCCACGCGCCGGAGCGGCGTGCCCCCGCCACTGCGGCAGCCAGCGCACAACCGCAGTGGTGGACCAACCCGATGGTGCTCACCAGCGGCTTGCAGGTCTTTCGCATTCTGGGCGCGCGCCGCATCGTGCCCCTGGCGCTGATGGCGATCCTTGCGGGATTTGTTTTCAGCGAGGCGACCTCGAAGCGCCCCGATCCTCAGGGCCCACGGCCCAAGCCCAACGGTAAAGGAACCTTCGCGGACGCCCGGAATTAAATTGGGCAAGATTTACGAAGGACAGGAGCCTTCAATGCTTTCGACTATTCTGATCGTCGTCCTGATATTGCTGTTGATCGGCGCCCTGCCGACATGGCCGTACAGCTCTGGCTGGGGCTATGCTCCAGGCGGCCTGCTGGGAACGGTGCTGGTCATCATCGTGATCTTGGCATTGTTGGGACGTATCTAGCCAACTGCGAGTGGCCTCGCCGATCGGCGAGGCACGCTGCGGGCCGAACACGCGGATGGTGGGAATTCGCTGGACGAATTCCACCGGACCGCGGTTTCGGCTTGCAGCGTTTGTGGGTGGTCCCCATCACTGACACGGCTGCGGACGCTGATTCGAGCGGGCATCGGGGGTCGTCATGTTGGGTTGGTTTCATGCCTTGATGCCGAAGGAACAGCGCTTCTTCGAGCTGTTCATCCAGCATTCCGAGGCCGTCGTCGCCGGCGCCGAAGCGCTGCGCGGCATGCTCGAAGGTGGGGAAGCGCTCAAGCGTAACTTCCAGTTGGTGATGGATCGCGAGCACGACGCCGACAACGTTACGCGCGACGTCCTTATTGCCGTGCGTCGCACCTTCATCACGCCGTTTGACCGCAGCGCCATCCGTGGCCTCATTACGTCGATGGACAACGGCATCGACCAGATGCAGAAGACCGCGAAGTCGATCATGCTGTTCGAGGTCAATTCATTCGAGCCGCAGATGAAGGAGATGGCCGACGCCATCGTGCAGGCGGCCAAGCTGATCAACGAGGCGGTGTCGCTGCTGAGCACGCTGCGCGACCAGGGCGCGCGCATCGCGGGTTTGACGGAACAGATCTCGCGCATCGAGGGCCGCACCGATGAATTACATGACACCGGCCTGAAGGCGCTGTTTCAGAAGGCCGGTGCCGGCAATGCGATGATGTTCATCGTCGGCAACGAGATCTACGACCACCTCGAGAAGGTCACCGACCGCTTCGACGACGTCGCCAACGAGTTGCACGGCCTCGTTATCGACCACGGATGATCGTGCGCAACATCGTCTCCTAGCACTTCAAGGCCAATTCCCATGGACGCGGTGTCGCTGACGCTTCCGGTTTTGATCGGCCTGATCGCGGTCGCGCTGATTTTCGACTTCCTCAACGGGCTGCACGACGCCGCGAACTCCATCGCGACCATCGTGTCGACGCGCGTGCTGCGTCCCCAGTACGCCGTCGCCTGGGCGGCGTTCTTCAATTTCATCGCATTCCTGTTCTTCGGCCTCAGCGTCGCCAAGACCATCGGCACCGGCATCATCGACCCACGCATCGTCGATCCGCATGTCATCTTCGGCGCGCTGGTCGGCGCGATCGTATGGAATTTGGTGACATGGTGGGCCGGCATCCCGTCGTCGAGCTCGCATGCGCTGATCGGCGGACTCGTGGGCGCGGGCGTCGCCAAGGCCGGGCTCAGCGTCATCGTCTGGGGCGGACTGAGCAAGACCGGCTTTGCGATCTTTCTCGCGCCGTTCCTTGGCTTCGTCTGGGCGCTGCTGCTGATGCTCGTATTCTCATGGGTGTTCAGGCGCGTCACGCCCTGGCTGGTCGACCGGATTTTCCGCAACGTTCAGTTCGTCTCGGCGTCGGCCTATTCGCTCGGGCATGGCGGCAACGATGCCCAGAAGACGATGGGCATCATCGCCGTCCTGCTCTACTCGCAGGGATATCTCGGCACCGAGTTCAGCGTTCCGTTTTGGGTGGTCCTCGTCTGCCAGGCCGCGATGGGGCTCGGTACGCTGTTCGGCGGCTGGCGCATCGTGCGCACCATGGGTTCGCGCATCACCCATCTCACGCCGATCCAGGGCGTCTGCGCCGAGACCGGCGGCTCGATCATGCTGTTCGCGGCGACCTATCTCGGCATCCCGGTGTCGACGACGCACGTGATCACCGGCTGCATCATCGGCGTCGGCGCCGCCAAGCGCGTGAGCGCGGTGCGCTGGAGCGTCGCAAACGGCATCCTGGTCGCCTGGGTGCTGACCATCCCGGCATCGGCCGTGGTCGGCGGCGTGTGCTACCTGATCTCCAACCTGATTTTCTAACAATCCTCCCATCCGTCCGGCGCCTTGCCCGCGCGCGAAGCGCCGTGTCACACTTTTGGCCAGGGAGGATGGATGGCGCAGGTCGATGCCGTCGCGGAAACAAACGTGCTGCATGGCCGCCGCATCATCGAGGCGATCAGGGCGAGCGGCGTCAGCTTCATCCCGTGCCTGCCCGACATCCATACCAGCGAAGGCCTGCTGCGCCCGCTGACGTCCGAACCCGGCTTCAAGCTGATCCGCGTCTGCAAGGAAGACGAGGGCATCGGCATCTGCGCGGCGCTGTCCTACTGCGACAAGCGCGCGCTCCTGCTGATGCAATACTCCGGCCTGCTCGATTCCATCAACGCGCTGCGCATCGTCGGTGTCGAATACGGCCTGCCGATCTGCATGATGGCGGGCCTCCTCAACAAGGAGCCGGGCGTGCCGCCGCGCCAGTCGAAGCACTACAGCCTGCGCATCGTCGAGCCGATCCTCGAGGCGATGGGCGTCGCACACCATGTCATCGAGACCGACGCCGATGTCGGCAAAATCCAGCCAGCGATCGAGAAGGCCTACGTGCAGTCGCGCCCGGTCGCGCTGCTGATCGGCGGGAGCCCGCTGCCATGACCATGCGCCGCGACGAAGCCTTGCGCGTGCTGGCGCGCCATGTCGGCGACGACATCGTCGTGCCGGTGTTCACCACCGCCTTCGATTGGATCGCCATCCGCAAGCATCCGCTCAATTACATCATGGTCGGCGCCATGGGGCTTGGGTCCTCGCATGCGCTTGGGCTTGCGCTCGGCCGGCCCGACAAGCGCGTCATCGTGCTCGACGGCGACGGCAGTCTTCTCATGAACCTCGGCTCACTGGTGACGATCGGCGACGCCGCGCCGAAGAACCTCGTTCACTTCGTGGTCGAGAACGGCACCTATGAAGCCAACGGCTCGCACCCGATCCCGGGCCGCGGCCGCGTGGACTTTCCCGAGCTCGCCATGGCCGCGGGCTATCGCGCGGCGGCGGCGTTCAGCGATCTCGCCGCGTTCGACAAGGACGTCGCCGCGTTCCTGGCGCAGCCCGGTCCGGTGTTCGCGACCTTGCAGGTCGAACCCGGCCCGTCGCCCGACTTCGACTACGGCCACATGCACGGCCCCGCCGTGCGGCAGGCGTTCAAGGCCGCGCTGCAGGCGAGCCGCTGAATCGAAGGGACGCTGCGTCGCGCCGCAGGCGCGTCATTGCGAGGAGCGAAGCGACGAAGCAATCCAGACGGCGGTGCATTCCGGACTGAGAGTCAGTCTGGATTGCTTCGTCGCGCTTCGCGCTCCTCGCAATGACGGAACTAAGCCGCCTGCTGCGCCGCCGGCGCATTGGTCAGGCGCTTGATCGCCTCGATCATGGCCGCGGGTGACGCAAGGTTCTTGCCCGCGATGTCGTAAGCCGAGCCGTGCGCCACGGACGAGAACAGGATCGGCGTGCCGATCGCCAGTCCCGCCGTCTGGTTCGGCGCCAGCAGCTTGGCGGTGATGTGGCCCTGGTCGTGCAGCATCACCACGAAGGCGTCGCAGCCCTTCTTGTGGAACATCGTGTCGGCGCCGAACGGGCCGGTCGCGTCGATGCCGGTGCGCTTGGCGTCCTCGATCGCCGGCGAGATGATCTCGATCTCCTCACGCCCGAACAGGCCGCCTTCGCCGGCATGCGGGTTGAGCCCGCCGACGAACAGTTTTGGCTGGGCGACGCCGAGCTTCTTCAGCGCGGCATCGGCGGCGCGCAGCACGCGCCCGACCCGTTCGCGCGTGATCAGCCGCACGGCTTCTGCCACCCCGACATGCAGCGTGGTGTGCACGATGCGCTTGTCGCCGAAGCACAGCATCAGGAACACGTCGTGCTCGTCGGTGCCGGTCTCGCGCGCGACAAACGACGGATACCCGTCGAAGTGAATGCCCGCCGCGGCGATCGAGGTTTCGTTCTGCGGCGCCGCCACCACGGCTTCGACCTGACCGGCGAGCGCCGCCTGCACCGCGCTGCGCGCGCTCGCGAGTGCGCCGAGGCCGTACTCCGCGCCGCTGGTGCCGAATTTGAAATCGACCGGCGGCATCGGTGCGGCGAGCACGTTCAGGGCCCCCGGCCAGCGCGCCTCGCTCGCCTGCTTGATGACATGGAACTGCGTGGGCAGGCCGGCCGCTTGGGCCTGGC
>Ga0105245_10001528_pt1 | contig 20966 bp, 17 predicted proteins | sample KBSM54metaG_FD_81523 | JGI IMG/M metagenome (GOLD analysis project Ga0105245, IMG submission 81523) | Miscanthus rhizosphere microbial communities from Kellogg Biological Station, Michigan, USA - KBS M5-4 metaG | ecosystem: Host-associated > Plants > Roots > Rhizosphere > Soil | place...
CCATGTGCTAGGCTTGTCCCAAATCAGATGAGAGTCGGCATATTTACTCCCCTACTATCCCAGCTCCCCCTGCCCGAGGTTTTGAAGAAGCTGAAAGCTAACGGGATTGACACGGTTGAGCTGGCCACTGGCAATTACCCCGGCGATGCGCACTGCAACCTTTCGATGCTCAAGGACCGCGGGGCGTTGGCGACCTTCAAGAAGACACTTGCGGACGAAGGGTTTTCGATCAGCGCACTAAGCTGCCACGGAAATCCGCTGCATCCGGATCGCGATATCGCCAAGAACCATCAGGAGACCAGCCGCAAGACCATCTTGCTGGCGGAGAAGCTGGGCGTGCCTGTGATGGTCGATTTCTCGGGCTGTCCGGGCGATTCGCGCAACGCCAAGCAACCCAATTGGGTCACCTGCCCCTGGCCGCCGGAGTACCTGGAAACCCTGAAGTGGCAGTGGGACGAAGTCGTGGCGCCATTCTGGACCAAACATGCCAAGTTCGCGGCCGATCATGGCGTGAAGATCGCCATCGAAATGCATCCTGGGTTCGTGGTCTATAGTCCGGAGACCATGCTGAAGCTGCGCGCGATCGCAGGACCCACGATTGGCTGCAACTACGATCCGAGCCATATGTTCTGGCAATCGATCGATCCGATTGCGGCGATTCGGCTGCTGGGGGATGCGATTTTCCACGTGCATGCGAAAGATACGCAGATTTACAAGCGGAATTTGCCTCTGACCGGGGTGCTCGACACGAAACCGTATACCGACGAGCGCAATCGCTCGTGGATTTTCCGAACTTGCGGTTACGGCCACGGTGAAGAATGGTGGCGCGAATTCGTCTCGACACTGCGCATGTTCGGGTACGACTACGTGTTATCGATCGAGCACGAGGATAGCCTGCTATCAGCCGAAGAGGGGCTAACGCGGGCCGCCGCGTTCCTTCATCAGATCGTTCCCCGGGAGAAGGCAGGAGCAGCATGGTGGGTATGAAAGCCGCGATTGTTGGCAGCGGCTTCATGGGCCGCGTGCATGCCGAGGCCGTGCGGCGCCTCGGTTCGGTCGAACCCATTGCGGTAGGCGGACGCGATGAGGCTGCGTTCCGGGCGGCGCTCGCAAATCCGGGGATCAAAGCGGTCCACATCTGCACGCCTAACGCAGCGCATTTCCCGATGGCTAAGGCGGCGCTCGAGGCCGGGAAGCATGTGCTGTGCGAAAAACCGCTGGCGACGTCGCCCTCGGAGGCACGAACGCTGGCGGAGTTGGCGCTCGCCAAAGGCTTGAGGAACTGCACTTGTCATAATCTCCGCTACTATCCGATGGTCCAGCACATGCGGCGCATGCGCGAGGACGGCGACCTGGGCGAAATCATGGTCGTCCAGGGCACGTATTCTCAAGATTGGCTGCTCTACGATACCGACTGGAACTGGCGCATAGATTCGAAAGAGGGGGGACCTTCGCGCGCGCTGGCCGATATCGGCTCGCACTTCTGCGATATGGCGGAGCACGTGACCGGGCAGCGGATTACATCCCTGTGTGCGGATTTGCAGACGTTTCACAAAACCCGCAAGAAACCGAAAGTCGCAGTGGAAGCATTTGCGCGCGCAACCGGCGAGCATGAAACCGTCCCGGTGGAATCCGAGGACTTCGGTGCGGTTATGTTTCGCATGGGCGATCGCACAAGGGGTGCGTTTACGGCCAGTCAGGTGTCTGCGGGCCGCAAGAACCGGCTCAGCATCGAGATTTACGGAAGCAAGTCCGGCGTCGCGTGGGACCAGGAGCGTCCCGACGAGTTGTGGATCGGCAACCGCAACACCAATAATCAGGTGATCATCAAGGATCCGGGGCTGTTAAAGGAAGGGGCACGGTCGTACGCCGATCTGCCCGGCGGACACAGCGAAGGTTACGACGACACATTCAAACAGGTATTTCGCCGTTTTTACGCGTCGATCGAAGATCCAGCCGCGAAACCGGAATATCCAGAGTTTGCCGATGGTCTGCGGCAATTAGTCATTTTGGAGGCAGAACTGGAGAGTAATCGTCGCCATGCCTGGGCCGATGTGCCGCAATGAAGGCAGCGATGACGTACGATAAGGCCCGCCTGTTCCTGGTGAGCACCCTGGCATTAACGAGCGCGGGTATCGCCTACTCCATTCGTGCGAACACAGCCGCCGATCTGCAGCGCGTATTTCTCGATCCGATCGACCGGGCACATTCGGCGGAGATGATCGCGACCATCCTGGGTGTGCCGTTTTTGGCGTTCGCCATCACGATTGCGATTGGCAGTCCATTGCTGGATGTGATCGGGATGCGAGTGTTGCTGGCGCTGTCGCCGATTTTCTTGTCAGTAGGCATGTTGATGATGGCGTTCGCGGGAAACTTTGTATCGGGACCCAACATCTACTGGGCGCTGTGGGCCGGCGCGCTGGTGGCGGGTATCGGCTGGGGACTGGCGGAGACCGTGATCAACCCGCTGATCGCATCGCTTTATCCGGATAACAAGACCGCCAAGCTGAATGCGGCGCACGCCTGGTGGCCTGGCGGAGTCGTTCTGGGCGGTTTGTTGGGTGTGGGGATGTCGCGGATCGATCTGGGATGGCAGGCGAAACTCACGGTAGTTCTGCTTCCGGCGATCATCTGCCTGATTCTGACGATGGGCGTCAAGTTTCCACCTACGGAACGCAAGGCCGCGGGAGTGTCCGCGGGTGACATGTTCAGGGAATTACTGAAGCCGATGTTCTTCGTGCTGTTCTGCTCGATGTTTCTCACGGCTGCATCGGAACTCGCGCCGGGGCAGTGGGTGGATTTGGCATTGACCCGGACGGTGGGGATGCAGGGAATCCTCCTGCTGGTTTACGTCAACGGGCTGATGTTCGTGATGCGGCACTTCGCAGGTCCGCTGGTCCAAAGATTGTCACCGATCGGCGTGCTGTGGTGCTCTTGCCTCGGCGCGTCATTAGGATTAGTTGCTCTCAGTTTCGCCAACTCGCCTGTAATGGGCCTGCTTGCGGCAACGTTGTGGGGGACGGGAGTCTGCTACATGTGGCCGACCATGCTCGCCACCGCATCCGAGCGTTTCCCGCGCGGCGGGGCCTTGCTGATGGGGCTCATGGGCACGGCGGGGACGCTGTCCATTCAATTCGTGCTCCCAATCATGGGGACGATCTACGATCGCAAGAAGATCGAAGTCGCAGGCGGCGAGGCAGCGTTTAATGCACTGCAACCCGGTCCAACGCTGGAAAATATTCTCGGCATCGCGGCGCAGGCTTCGTTTCGCGCAGTGGCGATTCTACCCGCGATCCTGCTGATCGTTTTCGGAGCCATATGGCTCTACGACAGGGCATCCTACGGAAAAGGCGGATTCCGGCCCGAAAAGCTCTGATGTCTTTCAAGCTCGGCCTCTTAGCGGCTGTTTTTGCATTGTCGGCGCACGCCGCTACATTACACGAGCGCTTCAACGCCCAACAAGCCTACGCGTACACCGCGCAAGTAGCTGGTTTCGGCGAACGCTGGCCCGGATCGCCCGGCCACAAGAAAACCGAAGACCTCATTCATCAGGTGCTGCAAAAGGACGGTGCTCGCATTGAAGCCGACGATTTCACGGCACGTACGCCGCGCGGACCGATCGCAGTGCATAACATCATCGGAAAATTCAACGTCAGTATCGACCCGAAGCAGGAGATCCTGATCCTGGCGGGTCACTATGACACGCTCTTCCAGCCGGGCTTTATAGGCGCCAACGACGGCGGTTCCAGCACGGCCATCCTGCTCGCATTCGCCGATGCCATCGCCCAGCAAAAGACTGGGCAGAAGATGAGGATGCAGATTTGGCTGGTCTGGACCGATCTGGAAGAGGCCATCAACTCCTTCACCGGCGACGACGGCCTTTACGGTAGCCGGCACCTGGCCCAAAAACTGGCGGCGAATGGTACGAGCTCTCGCGTCCGTGGGTTCTTTCTGCTCGACATGATCGGCGACAAACAACTGGGCGTGGCACGCGAAACCGGGTCGGATCGCCGGCTGCAGGGTTTCATGTCTCGCGCCGCCGCGCAATTAGGCTATAGCCAGTACTTCTTCCAATACGAAGCGGGAATTATTGACGACCACGTTCCATTTATTCAGGCGGGCGTCCCGGCTGTGGATGTGGTTGATGCCCGCTTCGGACGCATGGGTCCGGCCTTCGATTCGATGGGCGAGTTTCACCACGCCAACACCGACACCATGGACAAGGTTTCGCAACATAGCCTGGAGGTGGTTGGCCGGACCATGCTGCTTACAGTAGAGCTCTTAGACGAGTAATCATTCGATCTCTCGGGGGTGTATAATCCCGGTTGACTATCATGCATAGCTTCCGGCAGATTACGCGTATTCTTGCGGCAGGAGCGCTCATAACCGGCGCCGCTTCCGCGCAGTGGCTGAACCTCAAGAGTCCGAACATACCGCGGACCGCCGACGGCAAAGCGAATCTGACTGCTCCCGCTCCGAAACTTCCCGACGGTAAGCCTGACCTGTCCGGGGTCTGGGACGCTGATCGCAGCTACCTGGTTAATCTTGCGAAGGACCTTAAACCCGAAGCTGTTCAGATGCAGCCGTGGGCTGCCGCGATCTATAAAGAGCGTGCAGCCGGACTTCACGCGAGTGAAGAACCGGACGCAAATTGCTTGCCGCAAGGCGTTCCCAAGATCGATGCCGCGCCAGTGCCATGGAAACTCATCCAGATGCCGAACGAAGTCGTAATCCTCTATGAGGCGTTCACGCAATTTCGCCAGATCCACATGGATGGCCGCAAGCTGCCTGTGGATCCGAATCCCATCTGGCTCGGATACTCGGTGGGGCACTGGGACGGCGACACACTGGTGGTGGAGAGCAACGGCTTCAACGGCAAGGCGTGGTTGGATCAGTCCGGGCATCCCGCCACTGAGAAGCTGAAGGTAACCGAAAAATTCCACCGTAAGGATTTCGGGCACATGGATCTGGAAATCACCATCGACGATCCGGGCGCCTACACTAAGCCTTGGACCGTCAAGGAATCGCCGACTCTCGCCGCGGATACCGAGCTGCTGGAGTTCGTCTGCAGCGAGAACGAGCAAGACATCAAGCACATGGTGACCAAGAAATAATGCTCGGCCGGATCATACTCGCGTCGATGTCGTTGGCCGCGCTGCCTGCATCCGGGCAGTGGTTCAAGGTCACCACTCCGGGAACCCCGCGGACGGCGGATGGAAAGCCGAATCTGTCGGCTCCGACGCCGCGTGGCCCCGACGGCAAGCCGGTTCTCAACGGGATCTGGCAGATGAACGGCAAGTATCTGCAGAACATTGCTGCGGATATGAAACCCGGAGAGGTTCCCTATCAGCCGTGGGCCGAGCAGCTCTTCAAGGCGCGACAAGACGGCGCTTTGGGCAAGACCGATCCGGCGGCCCGTTGCATTCCGGGGATGCCCAAACTCGATGCGCTGCCCTATCCGTTCAAGATCATCGAATCGCCCGGCATGGTGATAATGCTGTTCGAAGGATTCACCACGTTCCGCCAGATTTTCACGGACGGCCGCGAGCTTCCCAAGGATCCGAATCCCACTTGGTTCGGGTACTCGGTCGGCAAGTGGGAGGGCGACGATTGGGTGGTGAATACGATCGGCATTAAGGAATCCACCTGGATGGATAACGCAGGACGTCCGCATAGCGACGCGCTGCACCTGGTCGAGCGTTTCCAACGCCACGATTTCGGGCACATGGATATTCTGCTAACCATCGACGATCCCAAGGCATACACCAAACCGTGGACGGTGAAAGAAGATCTGCGCCTGATTCCGGATACCGAGCTGCTCGAATACATCTGTGCCGAGAACGAGAAGGATTACGGACACCTTGTCGGTAAATAAGATCACCGCCGGCCTGATCGTCACGATGATGATGGCCCAAGCACAATGGGTGCATTATCCGACGCCAGGAATCCCGCGAACCAAAGACGGCAAGCCAAATCTCTCGGCTCCAGCGCCGCGCACAAAAGAAGGGAAGCCCGATCTGTCGGGGATCTGGGACGTGCTGCACAACCGACCTTGCCCGCCGGAAGGTTGTGCCGACATGTTTATTCCGCAGGAGTTCTTAGACATCGGTTGGAGCCTCAAGGGAGGATTGCCCTATCAGCCATGGGCGTCTGCGATCGTCAAACAGCGGATGGCGGAGAATCGCTTCACCGATCCGAACGCGCATTGCCTGCCGACTGGAATCGTCAGGATGTACACAACTCCGCTCTATCGCAAGATGATCCAGACGCCGGGACTTCTGGTGATCCTCAACGAGCGGGAGGCGATGTATCGCCAGATTTTCACGGACGGGCGTCCGCTTCCTGACGACCCCCAGCCTTCCTGGGTCGGTTACTCGACGGGGAAATGGGAGGGAGACACGCTGGTGGTCCAGTCCAGCGGTTTCCGCGATGGGATATGGCTGGATGCGAACGGCAGCCCGCTCACGGAATCCGGGAAAATTACGGAACGAATCCGGCGGGTGAACTTCGGGACGCTGGAGATCGAAGTAACCGTGGATGATCCCAAGGCGTACACTAGCCCGTGGACGGTGAAGCTGACGCAGCTCCTGAAGGCCGACACGGATCTGCTGGATTATTACTGCGTCGAGAATGAGAAGGATGGTCCACACCTTGTCGCTAAATAAGACTTTAACCGGCTTGATTATTGTGGCGATGATGAGCCCGGCGCAATGGCTCGAATATCCGACTCCCGGTGTTCCGCGGCTGCCGGACGGCAAGCCCAATCTCACCGCGCCCGCGCCTAAAACAGCGGACGGCAAACCGGATCTGTCTGGGATTTGGACTACAAAAGTCGGATACACCGGAAACATCGCCCGGGATCTGAAGCCGGGAGAACTTTCGTTCACGCCGTGGGCGTCGGAGTTGTACAAGCATCGCCAGGAAACCCTGAGCAAGGACGACCCGCAGGGTGCTTGCGTGCTCTCCGGTGTGCCTCGCGAACATGTCGTGCCCTATCCGTTCAAGATCCTGAATACGTCGGGGATGATCGTGATTCTATACGAGGCGCTGCACAGCTACCGGCAGATTTTCATGGACGGAAGGAAGCTCCCCAAGGATCCGAATCCCACTTGGATGGGCTACTCAGTGGGCCATTGGGATGGCGATACGCTGGTCGTCGAGTCCTCCGGCTTCGTCGACAACAACTGGCTGGATAACGGCGGCCATCCGGGAACCGAAGCCATGAAGTTGACCGAGCGTTTCCGCCGCCGCGACTACGGCCACATCGATCTGCAGTTCACCATCAACGATCCGAAAGCTTATACCAAGCCCTGGACCGTGAATCTAGAGTTCACCGCGACGCCCGACACCGAGCTGATCGAATACGTCTGCGATGAGAACGAGAAGGATCTCAAGCATCTCGTAGGCAAGTAAAGGACTAAAAGATCGCGAACATACGCATAACGTTTCGCCTCCCCGCGCGGATTATGCTGGTAGAATGATTCGATCTTTTTGTGTCATTTGCGCAACGGTCATTGCTCTTTCCGTGCCCGCGGCAGGACAATGGCTCAAATACAAGACTCCGGGAATCCCGCGGACCGTGGATGGTAGCCCCAACCTCAAGGCCCCGGCGCCTAAGACGCCGGACGGCAAGCCCGATCTGTCTGGAATCTGGCGGGGCGACCCCGGTGGCTACGCGGTCAACATGGCTGCGGACCTCAAGCCTTCCGAAATCCAACCCTGGGCGGAGAAGCTCTATAAGCAGCGCCTGGAAGACTTGGGCAAGGATAGTCCCAGTTACCGCTGCATGCCACAGATCGGCCCCTACACGAGCTTCGGGATGTTCAAAATCCTTCAGACTCCCGCGGTCATCGGAGTTCTCTCCGAGGGTGGGGTATATCGCCAGGTCCTGACCGACGGCCGCCCGCTTCCCGAAGACCCCAATCCCACGTGGATGGGCTATTCGGTCGGGCATTGGGACGAAGACACGCTGGTCGTCGAAAACGCCGGATTCAATGACCAGACCTGGCTCGATGCGGGCCACCCGCACTCGGAAGAGCTGCGCGTCACCGAGCAATTTCGACGTAAGGACTTCGGCCGCATGGACCTGAAGATGACCTTCAGCGATCCGAAGATCTACTCCCGACCCTTCAGCATCGACGTGGAGCTGGAACTGGTTCCGGATACTGAGCTGCTCGAATACGTCTGCAACGAGAACGAAAAGGACGTCAAGCACTTCCTGATCACCGAGGAGGACCGGAAACAGAACCGCAGCAGTGGTGTAAAGGTCGCCTCCGAAATTCTGGTGAGATATGCGGGGATTTACGAGATGCTGAATCCTGAGGATCCCAAAGGCAAGCCGATCTCCATCTGGATCCTGATGGAGGGCGATCAGTTGTTAACTCAGATGAATGGCGCTGGTCCGAAAATCCCGCTTGTGGCCCAAAGCAATACGACTTTTACCGTCTTGGGCGGTACTGCCCAATTCGTCACTGACGATCACGGAGCGGTGACGCATTTCGTCATGCAGGCCGTGGAGGGCGACTTCAAGATCATGCGCAAAGGCGACTTGCCAAAGTAAGCCGCAAACCAGCTAGACCAGATCCGCGGCTTTAATCGGCAGCATTCGCACGCGCTTTTTGGTCGCGGCATAAACTGCGTTAACCACAGCCGGAACGATGCTGGGCGTGCTGGCCTCGCCGATGCCACCGGGGTTCTCGCGGCTCTGCACGATGTGGACCTCCACTACCGGCATCTCATCGATGCGGATGGGGTCGTAATTGTTGAAGTTCTTCTGCACCACGCGCCCTTTATCGAGCGTGATGCCGAGCTTGGTCACGGTGCTCATGCCGTAAACGATGCCGCTCTGGATCTGCGCCTCGACGATGGCCGGATTGATTACCTGCCCGCAATCGACCGCGCAAACCACGCGATGCACTTTCACCTTGCCTTGCGTGACGGAAACTTCGGCCACCTGCGCGTTGAAGCTGCCTATATTGTTCACCACACCGACGCCGCGGAAGCGGCCGGCCGGCAACGGCTTGCCCCAATCGGACTTTTCAGCCGCGAGATTCAGCACGTTCAGCAGGCGCGGAGTGCCGGCCAGCAGCTTGCGGCGGAACTCGACGGGATCAGCTCCGGCAGCCGCCGCCATCTCGTCGATGAACGCCTCCATGAAGTAGGTGTTCTGCGAGTAGCCCACTGAACGCCAGTAACTGACCGGTGTCCCTGTGTCAGGAGCCGTAAATTCCACCTGAACGTTGGGGATGGCGTACTTCATGTCTTGAATGCCTTCAACCGCCGTACCGTTGCCGCCAAACGGCGGGCAAACGACCCGAGCGCTGAACGACACTGGGGCACCCTGGGCGTCGAGCCCACCAGAGAACTTCACGTAAGAAGCGGGCCGATAAGTATCGTGCTGCAGGTCGTCTTCGCGCGACCAGGTGAGTTTGACCGGCGTAGGAGACATCGCCTTGGCGATCTCGACAGCTTCGGTAACGTAATCCGCGCCGCCGCGCCGTCCGAATCCGCCACCCAGATATTGCGTGTGGACCAGACACTTGTTGGCAGGCAGGCCCGTGACCATCGCGGCAGTGTTCTGCGCTAGCGATTGAATCTGCGAGGCCACCCAGATATCGCAACCATCGGGACGCACCTCGACAGTGGCATTCAGCGGCTCCATCGGCGCATGCGAAAGATACGGCGCTTCGTACACCGCTTCGATTTTCTTGGCAGCTCCGGCGAAGGCGGCCTCAGCGTCGCCGACCTTGCGCATCGACATACCCGGCTTGGCGGCCAGCCCGGCCCATTCCTGCCGCAGACCCGGCGTAGATACGTTGGCCCACTTGCCCTCGTCCCACTTGATGACCAGCGCCTTACGGCCTTCCATTGCGCTCCAGGTATTGTCGGCGATCACGGCCACGCCGTTCGAAATCTGCACGACCTTCTTGACGCCCGGCACGGCCATCGCTTTCGAGCCGTCGAAGCTGGCGACCTTGCCTTCGAAAACAGGGCAGCGCTCAAGCGACGCGTAGAGCATTCCCGGACGTCGCACGTCGAGTCCGAATCCGATAGAGCCGTTTACCTTCGCAGGCGTGTCGAGGCGCTTGGGCGATGTCCCGATCACCTTATACTGCGCGGCGGTCTTCAAGGGGACGTTAGTGGGCGCGGGCAGCTTCGCCGCGGCTTCCGCGAGAGCGCCATATGTCAGCTTGGCGCCCGTGGCGGTATTGACCACCGTATTGTTCTCGGCCCGGCATTGCGATTTGTCGACCTTCCACTGCTGGGCGGCCGCCTGCACCAGCATTTCCCGAGCAGCGGCGCCCGCCTGGCGCAGCGGCTGCCAGGAGGTGCGAATGCTGAGGCTTCCATAAGCTCCCATCATGGGCGAGCCATACGCTGGCGCAACGCCCGGGAACTCCGTCCGAATCTTCTTCCAGTCGCACCCCAGCTCTTCGGCCAGTAACTGGGAGAGCGAGGTTACCGTACCTTGCCCCATCTCCGACTTGTGGATCTCGAGAGTGACCGTATCGTCGGTGCCGACTTTCACGAAAGCATTCAGCGTGAGCGGGCCGGCAGTCTGCGCCTGACTCTTCACCGGCAGTTGGAAGCCGACGAGTAATCCACCACCGACCGCGGCGCCGGTCTTCAGGAAACTTCTGCGATTCACGGAATTCATCGGGCACCTCCTTTGGCTTGCGCCTGATAGCGCGCAGCGAGATGTACCGCCTGGCGGATCGCCTGATACGTCCCGCAGCGACACAGGTTCCCGCGCATGGCTTCGTCGATATCGGAATCCGAAGGATTGGTGGTCTTAGCCACCAGCGCCGCCGCCGTCATGATCTGGCCCGACTGGCAGTAGCCGCACTGCGGCACGTCGGCCTCAATCCAGGCTTTCTGGACCGGATGGTTGCTATCGGACGAGAGCCCTTCGATGGTCGTGACGGTCTTTCCTGCCACGGTTGAAACCTGAGTGACGCAGGACCGGGTCGGCTGCCCGTTGATATGGACGGTGCAAGCGCCGCAGAGGGCCATGCCGCAGCCGAACTTGGTGCCGGTCATGCCGAGCGTATCGCGCAATGCCCATAGCAAGGGCATCTGGGGCGGTACGTCCACCGTTTGCGATTTTCCGTTCAGGGTAAATTTGACTGCAGCCACGGGGCCTCCTTAGGGGGGATACGTCATTCAGTATACAGAGAGCGAATGGATACGGAAAGGGCACTAACGGCTATCGCCGAAAGTCAGCGTTTCAGCGATGCCTTCCAGTTGAGCACCACAGTGATCGGCTCGTCACCGACCGCCTGTGTACGCGTAATGGGGATGAGTAAGCGCTTGCCGTCCGGAGTCACGTCCCAATCGGTAGCGGCACCGGAGGGAAGGGGGAAGAGTTGCCGGGGAGCGCTGGTCTGAAAGGCCGTGCCGTTGGCAGTTACATCCGCAACCATCGGCGATCCGTCGGGGGCGCGGAAAATGATTTGCTTGCCATCGGCGCGCCATCGAGCAACGGCTCCGCCGTCCTTCGAGATCTGCCACTTTCCCTGGCCCAATGCCGGCCCCGAAGCGTTAAACGGTCGCACGTAGATCTCGGGTCTGCCGGAATCGTTGGATTGGTAGGAGATCCAGCGTCCATCTGGTGAGAATCTCGCTTGGCCCTCGTTGAATTCGGTAGCCAGCAGCAACACCGGCTTGGGCGCGCCGGCCCCTGAGTCACTCAGCGGCAGCACCCAGATATCGTTGCCGGTTTTAGGAGTGTTTTGTTGGAAGTACAACAGGAACCGGCCGTCGCGGGACCAGTTCACGGGATTCAAGCTTTCCCCTGGCTTCTTGAGCAGTTCCTTTTCTTCACCCGCCCCGCTGGAGGCCTTTTCGTAAATCGCTTCCCCCGTGGAGAAGATGATCTTGTTTCCGTCTGGCGACCAGACCGGCAGCGACCCTGGCGTCTGGCGGAACGTGAAGCGAGTGCGTACGCCGCGCGCGAACTCCAGCAGCCAGATGTCGCCATTCGCGCCGACTCCGGCGTCGCGCACCCCGACCCGCGTGGCATCCGGAGAGATGCTGTAACCGCCGTCCGGCCCCTGTTCCCCGACGGTTCCAATCTGCTTGCCCTGCGCGTCGAACCAGGTGGCCTGGCGGCCGCCCGTTACCTGAGCGCCAGCTCGGAATGCCAACACACCCGTCGGCGACACCGAAAACCATCCGGCCGACTGCTCGGCGCCGACGTGCTCGGCCACAGGAGTGGCTTCTCCCGAGAGTTGCAGCTTCTTCTCATCGAAAGGCTGCGTCATCAAAGTGCCGTCCCGCATGAAGAACAGGTTCCCGTCCACGTAAGGGGCGGCATACTGATTCGCGAGAATTCGCTCCTTGGGCTGTTCGGCGGGCTTAGCGTCCAGAGATCCGACATAGATCCCGCGTACTTCCCGCGTGCCTGTTCTTAGAAATACGAAATGTTTTCCGTCCGGAAGGAAGCTAGGGAGAGCGTGGAAGGTTTCCCCGCGAGACCGGTCCACTTCGGTTACCGGCGTGGGGACGCCGCCCGCCGAGGATACCCGCATCAGGGGATCTCCCCGGCCGCCACGGTGACCGAAAATGATTACACCGTCTTTGTTCCAGGCGCCCGAGCCCGCGTTGTTACCAGCGAGGGTCGCCAGAGTCTGCGGAGGGCCTCCCGCCACTTCGATCTTTTTCAAATCTGGCCCTACGGCGAATCCAAGGAAGCGGCTATCCGGAGACCAGAAGGGCGAGACGGCGCCCTTCGTCTCGGGCAAGGCGCGCCAAGTGAGACTATCCAGTTCGTGAATCCACAGGCCTCCTTCGCCGGTCCTCGAAGCGAAGACCAGCTTATGTCCGTCCGGAGACACCGACACGTATTGGTAGAAGGAGACGTTGTCCGGGAGTTTAACCTGGAAGCGCATGGCGCGCTCCGGAGCCTTTTCCCTGGGCCATAACGAATAGGCGGTCACACCCAAGGCAAGGGCCAACACCGCGGCCACGGCGGGCCACAGCCACGACTTGGACTTGGGCTTATCGGGAGCAGCCGGAAGCTGAGCCGATATTGGAACGCTGGCGCTCGCTGAACTCATGGGCGGGGCATCCAGATCGATCATCTCTAGCGTCGGCTTCAAATCGCGCGCGGTGTGCCAACGGTCGTCCGGCTTCTTCTCCAGGCACTTTCTGACGACGCGTTCCAACTGGCGCGGGACGCCCGGTTGGCGCTGGCCAATCAGCGGCGGCTGATCTTTCAGAAGCGCAGCCAGGACCGCGGCTTGTGTATCGCCGTTGAACGGACGCTGACCGGTGATCATTTCGTAGAACACTACGCCGAAGGAGAAGATGTCGGAGCGCTCGTCGGCGTCCTTCCCTTCCACTTGCTCGGGCGACATGTAATACAACGTTCCGAGGATGGCCCCGGCGCGGGTGATGGGCTCGGTGACTGTTTGGATATTGGCGGCGGATTCCGCGCTGGGCTTTTCGGTGCCGACTTTCGCCAGTCCGAAGTCTAAGACCTTGGCGCCGTTCTTGGTGATAATAACGTTGCCCGGCTTGAGGTCGCGGTGGATCACTCCCTTGGCATGCGCGGCGGCCAGCGCGTCGACGATTTGCACTGCGTAACTCAGGGCTTTGTCGAGCGGCAGCGGACCCCGCTCGATGGTCTTCGAGAGCGTCTCGCCCTCGATGTACTCCATCACCAGGTAATTCGGACCGACGTCGTACAGCGTACAGATGTTTGGGTGGTTGAGCGTCGAAATGGCCTGCGCCTCGCGTTCAAAGCGATCGTTGAACTCACGCGAGGAAACCTTGATGGCCACGGAACGGCCCAGGCGGGTGTCGGTGCCGAGGTATACCTCGCCCATGCCGCCCCTGCCGATCATCGAGACGATCTTGTAGTGACCCAGTTGTTCGCCGGAGGACAGAGGCATAGCGATTGGAACGATTCTATCCCAATCAACTCCACCCTGGAGACAGGCCCTGAATTCCGTGTAAACTGGGCCGAGAGGAGAACTCCACATGAAAACGTCTCTAAAGACTCTAGGGCTGGTTGTGGTTGCGGCACTGCTGATGGTAGTCGCCGTGCCCGCCGCAGAAGCGCCGACCGCCGGAACCAAGGCTCCCGACTTTACGCTCAAATCGCAGGAAGGCAAGACCGTCAGCCTCCACGATTTCAAGGGCAAATGGGTTGTGTTGTACTTCTATCCCAAGGATTTCACCCAGGGCTGCACCATTGAAGCCCACAACTTCCAGGCCGACCAGGACAAGTACACCAAGGCGAACGCCGCTATCGTGGGCGTCAGCGTCGATACAGTCGATTCTCACCAGCAGTTCTGCACCAAAGAGAACCTCAGCTTCAAGCTGCTGGCCGACGAGAAGCATGAAGTGGTGAACACCTACGGCTCGACGCAGAAATTCGGGGACAACGAAGTGGCCGCGCGCAACACCTTCCTGGTGGACCCGCAGGGCACCATCCGCAAAGTTTTCCTGAAGGTGAATCCCAATCCGCACAGCGCGGAAGTGCTGACGGCACTTGCCGAGCTACAGAAGAAATAGCTACGTGGGTTCTTCCTGAATCTCGTAGCTGGTGACGATTTCGGCGGTGGGCCGCACGGTTGCGGCCACACCGCAGTATTTATCCGTCGATAGCTGGATCGCCTGCGCCACCGCTTTTTCCGAAATTCCCTTCCCCCGCACGATGTGGCGCACTTCGAAGCGCCGGAAACTGCGCGGATGCTCCTCGCGCCGCTCCCCGCGCACTTCGATTTTATAGCCGGTCACCTGCTCGCGTTTCTTGTGCAGAACCGAGATCACGTCCGCGCCCGTGCAGCCGCCCAGGGCGACCATCAGCAGCTCCAGCGGTCCCGAAGCGGCCGAGCGCTCGCCCTTAATATCCAGCACCTGCGCGTGGCCGCTTGGTGTGACCGCGATAAAGAAATCGTCGCCGGCGTATTCCACCGTGGCGAAGTTGTTTTTCATGGATCCTAGTTTTACACGGGCTACACTGAGAGTTCATGCCGGAAGAGTTGACTCCCAGCCTCACTCTTGGCCTTACTCTTAACGACGTGCAGCGCGCCCGCCAGCGGATCGCGTCCTGCGTGCGCCGGACCCCACTAGTACCCAGCGTCTCCCTCAGCGAACGGCTTAAGACCAACGTCTACGTGAAACTGGAACTGTTTCAGAAGACCGGCTCATTCAAAGTCCGCGGGACCTTCAACAAGGCTCTCAGCCTGGCTCCTGAAATAAACGCCAAGGGTTTGGTCACCGTCAGCGGAGGCAACAACGCCCTCGCGGTGGCGTATACCGGACGGGCGCTCGATCTGCCTGCGACGATCCTGATGCCCGAGAACTCGCCGGCGGCGATTCAGGAAGCGACCCGCGGTTACGGAGCGCAAGTGAAATTCGCCTCCACGGCGGCCGAAGCGTTCGCGCAAACGGCCGAGCTCGAACGCGACGGCTGGATCTACATTCATCCCTTTGATGATCCTGTGCTGATGGCTGGTCAGGGAACCATCGCGCTCGAAATTCTGGATGACGTTCCCCAGGTCACCGACATCGTTGTCAGCATTGGCGGAGGCGGAATGATGGGTGGTGTGGGGACCGTCATCAAGGCGCTAAAACCGTCAGTCCGGATCTGGGGCGTCGAAACGCAAGGTGCGGACTCGATGGCGCGATCTCTGGCGGCGGGTAAGATCGTCACACTTGAGGCCATGACCTCGATCGCGCGAAGCCTGGGGGCTCTGGCACCCTCGGAACGCACCTTCATGATGGCTCAGCAGTTTCTCGAAAGCGTCACGGTGGTTTCCGACAAGGACGCGATCGAGGCCGCGCGTTTCTTGCTGGATCGCCTGAAGGTACTGGCTGAACCCGCCGCTTCTTGTACCTACGCGGCGGCTGGACGGCTGCAGGGGCAGTTTTCCGCAGGCAAGCACGTGGTGCTCTTGTTGTCAGGTGGAAACGTTAGCCTGGACGCGCTAACGAGCTAGTAAACCCGCATCCACTGGAAGGGCGTGGCCCGTAATATAGGACGACTTGCTGGAGCACAGGAACACCACCGCATCGGCGACTTCCTCAGTTGTCCCGAAGCGGCCCATGGGATGCATTGCCAGCACTCTGGCTTCCTGATCGCTATTGAAGAGTCCCTCTGACAGGGCCGTGCGGATCACCGCGGGACACACCGCATTAACGCGAATACCCTTCTGGGCGTATTCCATCGCCGCCGCTTTGGTCGCACCGATGACTCCATGTTTACTCGCGTAATAAGCGATGCCAACGGGCCCGCCGATCAGCCCCGCCACCGATGACATATTCACGATCGCGCCGCCGCCCGACTTCAGCATGTGCGGGACTTCGTACTTCATCGCCAGGAACACGCCTTTCAAGTTGATGTCGATGACATCGTCCCAAACCTGTTCCGCATAATCGGGAAGCGGAACGAACGGGGTGCCTCCGATTCCGGCGTTATTGAACGCGTAGTCCAGACGCTGCCAACGGCTCACAGCGGAGTCCATCAGATTCTTAACTTGATCTGCTCGAGTGACGTCGGTCGCCACGAACATCGCCTCGCCGCCATCGGCTTGGATCTGGCGGACGGTTTCCTCACTTTCAGCCGCGCGCCGCGCTCCGATGGCGACGCGAGCCCCTTCCGCCGCGAACGCGATGGCCGTGGCCCGGCCGATGCCCGAACTGCCGCCCGTGATAACGGCCACCTTGCCTTCAAAGAGTTTGCTCATATTAGGTAGAATCACAGAACACCCCCCTCCCATGCACTGGAGCAAGCTCTTCATTCCCACGCTGCGGGATGATCCTGCCGATGCGGAGGTCGCCAGCCACAAGCTGCTTCTGCGCGCGGGGTATATTCGACAGCTCTCGGCCGGAATCTACAGCCACCTGTTTCTGGCGCAGCGATCCCTGCTCAAGATCACCGCCATCGTGCGTGAAGAGATGGACGCGATCGGCGCGCAGGAGTTCCATCTGCCGGCCCTAAACCCAGCCGAGGTCTGGAAAGAATCGTCCCGCTGGGACGCTATGGGCGACAACCTTTTTCGCCTTAAGGATCGCTTTGGACGCGAGCTGTGCCTCGCCATGACGCACGAGGAGGTGATGACCACCATCGCCCGCGGGCTGCTGCGTAGTTACAAACAGCTTCCTCAGATCTGGTACCAGATCCAGACCAAATTCCGCGATGAGGCTCGTCCGAAGAGCGGTCTGCTGCGCGTACGCCAGTTCACGATGAAGGATTCCTATTCCTTCGACCTCGACCCTGCCGGTCTGGATGTTTCCTATGAGAAGCATCGCGCGGCGTACTGCCGGATATTCGACCGTTGCGGCCTGGAGTACATGGTGGTGGAAGCGCACTCGGGCGCGATGGGCGGCAGCCAGTCCCACGAATTCATGGTCGTGTCCGACGCGGGCGAGGATTTCGTGGTGCGCGGCGCCGGCTACGCAGCCAATCTGGAAAAAGCTGTCAGCATTTCCAAGCCTCCCGCTGGTCCCGACCCGGAAGGGGATCTCACGCCCGAAGAGTTCCACACGCCCAATGTGAAGACCATTGCCGAGGTGGCCCAGTTCACCGGCCTGCCGGAGACTTCGCAGATGAAGAGCCTGGTGATGGTGGTGGACGGGAATCCCGTATTGACGCTCTTGCGCGGCGATCATCAGCTCAGCGAGGCGAAACTTGCGAGCGTTTTAGACGCGGCGGATGTGCGCGCGGCCCATCCCGAAGAACTTCGCCAGTGGTTCGGTGCGGATGCAGGATCACTGGGTCCTATCGGTGTCATGAAGCCCGTCCGAATTCTGGCCGACGAAGCATTGCGCGGTCGCCGCAACATGATCGCCGGCGCCAACAAGAACGATTATCATCTGCGGCACGTGACTCCCGGAGAAGATTTCAAGGCCGAGTTCTGCGATCTTCGCCAGGCGGCCGAAGGCGATACGTCGATAGTGGACGGCTCGCCCCTAACGCTGCACAAAACCGTGGAAGTCGGGCACATTTTCAAACTGGGCTACAAGTACTCGAAGTCGATGGGTTTGCACGTGACCAATGAATCCGGCGAGGAGATCGCGCCCATCATGGGCAGCTACGGAATCGGCATCGAACGGATCCTGAGCGCTGCGGTGGAGTTGTATCATGACGCGGACGGCATCGTGCTGCCTCCCGCGATCGCGCCCTTTACTGTGGTCGTCACGCCCGTCAACGGCACGGACAACACGCAGCGTCAAGCCGCCGCCGGGATTTATGAGGCTCTTAAGAACGCTGGACTGGATGCGTTGTTCGATGATCGCGACGAGCGCCCGGGCGTGAAATTCAAAGACGCCGATCTGATCGGCATTCCGTATCGGATCACGGTGGGGAAGAAGCTGCCGCAGGGAATCGTGGAACTGGTCGAACGCAGACTGAAGCGCTCCACCGATGTGGATATCGCAAACGTTGTGGAGGCAGTACGGAAGTTATGGATTGGGTAAACATACGCGCCGAGTTTCCGGCTCTCGAGCGCTGGACCTATCTCAACACCGCCACCTACGGCCAAGTGCCACGCCGAGCCGTCGAGGCGATGACGCGCCATTCCGCCCGCCGCGATGAGCTCGCGACCACCGACTTTCTCGACTGGTATTCCGACGCCGATCGCATGCGGGCCAGCATCGCCCGATTGATTCACGCGGAGCCTGACGATATCGCCTTTGTCCCGAACGCGGCAGCCGCGCTGTCGATTGTCCTCGCTGGAATCGCGCCTAAACTGGATGAGAATATCGTCACGCTGGATGACGAATTTCCTAACTACCTGTACCAGGGCGCGGCTCGTAAAGTCCCGTGGGATCAGATCCAGGAATCTGTCGACGATAAGACTCGACTGGTCGCCTTCAGCGAAGTGAACTACGCCACCGGCTTTCGCCCACCTCTGGCGGAGATCGCAAGCTTCCTCGGGAAACGCGGGGTGCCCTTGTTCCTCGACGGATCGCAGAGCGTCGGAGCGCTGACCTTCGACGTCCGCAAGACGCCCGTGGATGTGCTCGCGGTGCACGGTTACAAATGGCTGATGTCTCCCACCGGCGCCGGGTTCATGTACGTCTCGCCCGCGTTTCGCAAGAAATTGCCGCCGAATGTGATCGGCTGGCGCAGTCACCAGGACTGGCGCAACGTCGATCGGCTCCACAGCGGCACGCCAGAGTTCAAAGATGCGGCCGAAAAGTACGAGGGCGGCGGTCTGCCGTTTCACCTCCTGTACGCTATGGACTCGTCTGTAACGTGGTTGCTCGAAATCGGTTTGGACGTCATCGAACGGCGTGTACTGGATCTGGCGGAGTCTACGCGGTCAATGCTCCGTGGCCTGGGGGCTCACGTTGAAGATACGGGATCCCAAATTGTCATCGCTGGATTCGAGGGAGTGGACGCATCCGCCACCGCGCGCACGTTACGCGATGAGAAAGTCGTCGTCGCGGCGCGCCACGGCCGCTTGCGCATCTCGCCACACTTCTACAATGATGATGAGGATCTGCTGCGCCTGGAGCGCGCATTGAAAAAGCTGTTGTGATTACTTTCCTCGAAGCCGCGTGGCGTGAGCTGAGATTCGCGATGCGGTCACTGCTGCGCGCGCCGTTAGCCACGGCCGTGATGATCGCGATCCTCGCCGCTGGCATCGGCCTCAACACGGCGGTGTACAGCGTCCTCTACGGAATTCTGCTGCGGCCGTATCCATATGCATCGCCCGAACGAATCGTGCGGATCGCCTCGGCCCCGGTCAAGGATCCGGGCAATCGCGTGGGTGTTTCCCTGCCCGATTTCGAGGATTTCCGGCACGACGCGCGCACGGTGCAGGATTCGAGCGCCTGGAGCACCGAGCGGATTAACCTGATCGACGACGGAGTCGCCGTTCCCGTGGATGCGGGCGTAATTTCACCAGGCCTGTTCGCTACGCTGGGCGTAAAACTCTCGATCGGCCGTGAGTTTCTGCCGCAAGAGGACATACCCGGCGGCGACGTCAATAAAGTCATCCTGAGCCACGCTCTTTGGGAGAAGCGATTCAACGCAGACGCGCAGATTCTGGGCCGCGTGATTCGTACTTCTCTCGGCTCGTTCACAGTCGTCGGCGTCGCCTCTTCTGGGTTCCTGTTTCCACGCGATTCTGCTCTGTGGATTCCCATCGAAAGCGAACTGCGGGCTCGCAACGGATCGCGGCAAATGCGGTTTTATCGAAAATATCGCGTAGTGGCGCGACTTCGCGACGGCGCGTCGCTGCCAGCCGCCCAAGACGATCTTCGCCAGATCGGAACGCGCCTCCAACGCGAGCAGGCCCCTACGAATCGCGACATCCTGCCGGTGGTCGAGCCCTTACGTGCCGTCGAAACTTCTGAAATGCGGCCCTATGTGCTGCTGCTAATGGCCGGAGCCGGATTGGTGCTGCTGGTGTGCTGCACCAACCTGGCGAATCTGCTGCTGGCGCGGTCATCCGCCCGCGAGCGCGAATTCGCGGTTCGCGCGGCCATGGGCGCCGGGCGAAAACGCCTCCTGATTCAGCTTCTAACCGAGCATTCGATATTGGCGATTGCGGGCGCGTTCCTGGGCGTGGCGCTGGCGAGTTCTCTCCTCGCGGTTCTGCCGCGATTGATTCCCTCCGATCTGCCGTTCTGGATTCACTTCGACCTGGACCGGAACGTACTCCTGTTCACCAGCGCGGTGACCATCGGAACCATCGCTGCATTCGGACTGGTCCCGTTGCTCAAGTCGTCGCGCACCGACCTGGAGGGCTTGCTGCGCGAAGGCTCGCGCGGGACGATTGCTGCCTCCCGCCTCCGGCGTGGACTGATCGTGGGGGAAGTCGCGCTGTCGTCGGTCCTGCTGGTATGCGCCGGCCTGCTGCTCAAGAGCTTGAATCGTCTGGAAAGTGTCAATCCCGGATTTCAACCGCGCAATGTGCTCGCGATTCGACTATCACCGTTCAAGCCCGGCTCGGCGCAGCAACGCATCGAGGCGGCGACCACCTATTTCCGCAACGTAATCGCCG
>Ga0105245_10001533_pt1 | contig 20938 bp, 22 predicted proteins | sample KBSM54metaG_FD_81523 | JGI IMG/M metagenome (GOLD analysis project Ga0105245, IMG submission 81523) | Miscanthus rhizosphere microbial communities from Kellogg Biological Station, Michigan, USA - KBS M5-4 metaG | ecosystem: Host-associated > Plants > Roots > Rhizosphere > Soil | place...
AGCGGCTCGCCCAGACCGTGGAATGGCTCGCCGAAGGCAAGCGCCGCAACTGGAAGTACGAGAATTGCTGAGCTCTTCCCCTCCCCTTGATGGGGAGGGGTTGGGGTGGAGTGGACTCCGCGCCCCGCTCGGTGTGGGTGGAAACGTTCACCCCCACCCAACCCTCCCCCATCAAGGGGGAGGGCTATTGAGTCGCGTTCGCCGTGAGATTCTCGCCGACGTCGAGCGGGTCGGGCGGCAGCGGCGCGACCGGGCGGCATTGCGGCAGGCCCAATTGGGCGTGCTGGGAACAGTCGCGGACCTGGACATCGCTGTTGCCGGCGATGAAGACCGACCAGTGCTTGCCGTCGTCGCAGAGCGCGACCCACATCTCCATCTCGCGGTAATATTGCTGGTAGGCGCCGGCCGCGACCCGGTGACAGCGGTGGCCGGTCTGACGGATCGCCCGCATCAGCGTCAGCCGCTGCATCGGCGGCGACAGCCCCTTCAGTCGCTCGCTGTCGGGATTGGCGACCCGGACGTGATTCTCGTTCGCGGGAGTCGCGTCGCCGCAGCCCGCCAGCGCGAGCAGCGGAAGGACAAGAGCGGCGAGACGGTTCATGATGGGCCTCCTCCGGCCGGCGGGACGGCCGCATTCGCGAAGCGCTGCCGTAGAGAAACCTTGTCGATCTTGCCGGTTCCGAGCTTGGGCAGCGGTTCCGATTCGATCCAGACCTGGGCCGGCAGCTTGAACTTGGCAATGCGCCCGGCAAGGAAAGCCAGCAGCTCTTCGCGGTCGAGACCGCCGCCCTCGCTGTAGACCACCGCCGCGGGCACCTCGCCGAGGCGCTCGTCGGCGATTCCGAACACCGAGGCCTCGCTGACGCCCGGATGGGCATAGATCGCCGCCTCGACCTCCTGGGCGCTGATATTCTCGCCGCCCCGGATGATAATGTCCTTCTTGCGATCGACGATGAACAGATACTCGTCCTCGTCGAGATAGCCGATGTCGCCGGTCCGGACATAATGGTCCGCGGTGAAGGCGGCGCGGGTCGCCCCCTCGTCGCGCCAATAGCCGCGAAAGTTGGCGGCCGAGCGGATCGCGATCTCGCCGCGCGCCCCGGCGGGCAGGTGGACGTCGCCTTCGCCGAGGATCGCCAGCTCGACGATCGGCTTGTGCGGCCGCCCGGTCGAGGCGGGCTTGTCGTGATAATTGGACCAGAAATTGCCGCAGCCGACGGCATTGGTCTCGGTGAGGCCGTAGCCGAGCGCCGGCTGGGCGCCCCGGAAGCTGTCCTCGAGCCGCTGGACGTGGGCGACCGGGCGCGGCGCCCCGCCGGCGGCGATGTCGGTCAGCGAGGAGAGGTCGTATTTGTCGCGGTCGGGATGCTGCATCAGCTCGAGGCTCATCGTCGGCACCCCGACGAAATAGGTGATCTTCTCCCGTTCGATCAGGCGCAGCGCCTCGCCCGGGTCCCATTTGGGCATCAGCACCATCGTCCGGCCGATAACGAAGCTGTTCAGGAGCACCGGCACCTCGCCGGTGACGTGGAACAGCGGCACGTTGACCAGGGTCTTGGGCGGCGGGATGGGCTCGCCCCGCCGCTCCTTGATGCCGAGCAGGGTCGCGAGGCCGATCGCATAAGCGTAGACGCCGGTAGTGACCGCGCGGTGGGTCGAAACCGCGCCCTTGGCGAGGCCGGTCGAGCCCGAGGTGAAGAGGATGGTCGCATCGTCCTCGGGGCCGATTTCGGGCAGGTCGGCCTCGCCACCCTTCGCGAGCAATGGCGCGACCGCCTCGGCGGCCGCCTGCTCGACCGGCAGCGCCACGGTCGGAATCGTGCAGCCGCCGGCCGCCAGCCGCTGGCCGCGGGCCTCGTCGGCGATGATCAGCTCGGGCTCGCTGAGGTCGAGCGCGTGGCGCATCTCGCCGGCCTGCCACCAGCCGTTGATCAGGGTGGCGATTCCGCCCGCCTTCAGCACCGCCATGTAGGCGAGGATCCAGGCCGGGCAGTTGCGCATCGCGATCGCGACCCGATCGCCCTTGGCGACCCCCCAGCCGCCGGCCAGCGCCTTGGCGAGGCTGGTCGCCAGCGTGTCGAGCTCGGCGAAATGGATCCGCTCCGCTCCGGCCACCACCGCCTCGGTCGCGCCGTGGAGGATCGAGAAGGCGTCGAACAGGATCGGCAGCGTCGCCGGCAGGTTGGTGACGATCGCGCGGCCCTCGCCGTCGCGGCCGAGCTGGATGCGCCCGCCGGGTCCGGTCACCTCGGCCAAGACCTCGTCATACGCCTTGTCCAGCTCGCTCGGCATCCTTCCTCGCTTTGCCTTTTTTCCCGCCCCCTCTATGAAGACGCGAGCCTTAGGGGGGAAGACTTGATCTCCGACTTATTGACATCGCTGGCAACGGCAACCGGCCCGATCACCTATGAGGGTCTGGGCCTCGATCCGGTGGCGCTCCAGATCGGCCCGCTGGCGCTTCGATGGTACAGCCTCGCCTATCTCGTCGGCATCGTGCTGGGCTGGTGGTATTTGCTGAAGCTGCTCGCCCAGCCGGGCGCGCCGATGGCCCGGCGCCATGCCGACGACCTCGTCTTCTACGCCACATTGGGCGTCATTCTCGGCGGCCGCCTCGGCTATGTCCTGTTCTACAAGCCGCTCGAATATTTCCACAATCCGATCGAGATCATCCGCCTGTGGGATGGCGGCATGTCGTTCCACGGCGGCGTGATCGGGGTCAGCCTCGGCCTTTGCTACATGGCGTGGCGGCACAAGCTCGATTGGCTGAGAGTCCACGATTACGTCGCCTGTTGCGCGCCGTTCGGCCTGTTCCTCGGCAGGCTTGCCAATTTCGTCAACGCCGAGCTGTGGGGCGCGCCGACCGCTTTGCCCTGGGGGATCGTCTTCCCCAATGCCGGCGGCATGCCCCGCCATCCCAGCCAGCTCTACGAAGCCGCGCTCGAGGGCATCCTGCTGTTCCTCGTCCTCTGGTACATGTTCTGGAAGACGCGCGCCCGCTACCAGCCCGGGCGGCTCGTCGGCGCGTTCATCCTCGTCTACGGCGTCAGCCGCTTCCTGGTCGAGTTCGTCCGCGAGCCCGACGCGCATCTCTCCCACTTCGCGGAGGTCACCCATCTCCACATGGGCCAGTGGCTGTCGCTGCCGATGATCTTCGGCGGGCTCTTTCTCGTGCTGACCGCGAGCAAGCGGGCGGCGCGCGTCGAACCCGTCCCCGGCGATGACGATACCGAAGTCGCCTGAGGCGCGGCTCAGGGCCCGCATCGCCGCCGAAGGCCCGATCAGCGTCGCCGACTATATGGCCGAGGCGAATGCGCATTATTACGCGACCCGCGATCCATTCGGGGCGGCGGGAGATTTCACCACCGCGCCGGAGATCAGCCAGATGTTCGGCGAGCTGGTCGGCATCTGGCTCGCCGAGCTCTGGCGGCGCGCCGGCGCACCCGCGGCGGCGCGCTATGTCGAGCTCGGCCCCGGCCGCGGCACCCTCGCCGCGGATGCGCTGCGGGCGATGCGCGGCGCCGGCCTGGCGCCGCCGGTCGAGCTGGTCGAAGCCAGCCCGGTCCTGCGCCTCGCCCAGGCGGAGCGGGTCGCGGCACGCTGGCACGACGATCTTGCCACCTTGCCCGAGGGCGGCCCGCTGCTGGTCGTCGCCAACGAATTCTTCGATGCGCTGCCGATCCGCCAGTTCGAGCGGGAGCGGGAACTGCGCGTCGGTGTCGCTGACGGCCGTTTCGTCCGCGACGGCGCGGTCGAGACCGAAACCTCGCCCTCCGCGCTGGCGATCGTGGCCGATCTCGCCCGGCGCCTCGTCCGGCTGGGCGGCGCGGCGCTGATCGTCGACTACGGTCACGACCGGCCCGGCACCGGCGACACGCTGCAGGCGGTTTCCGCGCATGCCGCCGCCGACCCCTTCCAGGCGCCGGGCGAGCGCGATCTCACCGCCCATGTCGATTTCCACGCGCTGGCCGGGGCGGCACGCGGCGCGGGCGTTCGCGTCTTCGGCCCCGCGCCGCAGGGCGTCTGGCTCGAGGCGATGGGGATCAAGCTGCGCGCCGCATCGCTCGCCAAGGCCGCGCCCGAACGCGCCGCCGAGATCGCCGCCGCCCGAGTCCGGCTGACCGCGCCCGGCCAGATGGGCCGGCTGTTCAAGGCGATGGCGCTGGTCGCGCCCGGCTGGCCCGAGCCGGCGGGCTTCTGAGATGATCGACTATCGCGACGCCACCCTCGACGACGCGCCCGCGATCGACGCTTTGTTCCGGCGCAGCTTCACCGATACCTTCGCCCATCTCTACGATCCGGCCGACCTCACCGCATTCTTCGCGGACTTCACCGAAGCGGCATGGCGGCGCGAGCTCGGCGATCCCAACTTCGCCTTCCGCCTCGCCGAGGACGGCGGATTGCTCGCGGGCTATGCCAAGCTGGCGCCGCTGTCGCTCCCGACCGAACCGGCCGGCCAGGCGGCCGAGCTTCGCCAATTCTACATTCTGAAGCGCTGGCAGGGCGCCGGCATCGCCCCGGTGCTGATGGACTGGGTGCTGGCCGAGGCCCGCCGCCGCGGCGCCGGAGAGCTCTACCTCTCGGTCTTCACCGACAATCACCGCGCCAGGAGCTTCTACGCCCGCTACGGCTTCGAGACCGTCGGCCCCTACGCCTTCATGGTCGGCAGCCAGGCGGACGAGGACATCATCTTGCGGCTGAAGCTGTGACCGTCGAGCTGATCCGCGCCGCCGCTCTGGCCGGCCTCCCGCACGGCTTCCTCGGCCGCCGCGGCGGCGTCTCGAAGGGCCTGTGCGCCGGGCTCAACGTCGGCTTCGGCGCCGACGATGACCGCGACGCGGTCCACGAAAATCGCCGCCGCGCGGTCGCCGCGGTCGCGCCCGGCGCGACCCTGGTCACCCTCCACCAGGTCCATTCCCGCGATGCGGTCTACGCGGCCGCCCCCTGGCCCGACGACGCCCGCCCCCCGGCCGATGCGCTGGTCACCGACCGGCCGGGCCTCGCGCTCGGCATCGTCACCGCCGACTGCACCCCGGTGCTGCTCGCCGACCGCCGGGCCGGCGTGATCGCCGCCGCTCATGCCGGCTGGAAGGGCGCGCTCGGCGGCGTCGTCGAATCGACGCTCGCCCTGATGGAGCGGCACGGCGCGGAGCGCGCCCGAGTCGCCGCCGCGATCGGCCCGGTGATCGCCCGCAAATCCTACGAGGTCGACGAGGCTTTCCTGCGCCGCTTCGCCGAGGCCGAGCCGGCGAACGAGCGCTTCTTCTCGCCCGGGCGTGAGGGCCATCACCAGTTCGACCTCGAAGCCTATGTCCTGTCGCGCCTCGCCGAGGCCGGCGTGACCCGCGCCGAGGCGCTCGGCCTCGACACCTATGCCGAGCCGGACCGCTTCTTCAGCTACCGCCGCGCCACCCACAAAGGCGAGCCCACCTACGGCCGCCAGCTCTCGCTGATCGCGCTGCCGGGCTGACGCTTAGCGCGCGCGATATTTGTTGAGCAGATCGCGCAGCGCGACAGGAACGACCACGGCGACGGCGATACCCAGCCACCAGAGCAAGAACGTTCCCATGAGCACGGTTGCGCCCCACGCCGGGTCTGTGCTGCCGGTAACCCTGGCGCCGACGCCGAAGCCGGCGAGCAACGCTTCGGCGATGGTGAAGGCCCGATAGGAGAGCGGCAGATAGAAGGCGAGCACGCCGAGCAACGTCACCGCAAGCGGACAGATGAAGCCGGCGAACAGATAGGCCGGCCAGGAGGAGCGCCGCCCGGGCGCCGTCGCCACGGCGTAGAGGCCGACCATCAGCGCCACCGCCAACAGCGCCCCGACGCGGGCCGCAAGCTCCGGCCGCAGCGGCATTGCGACCGTGCCGGCCAGCGTAACCGCTGCATAGGGAACCCCCAGGGTGGCCGCGAAATCCGTCCACCGCATGCGCCTGGCCGACCTTTCCATCCTTCTATCCTAGCACGCGATCGACGGCCCGAAATCATCTGGATGCGCACCGCCCGAATCGGCTAGGGAGCGCGCGGGCAACGGACCTCACCCCTGGGCCGCTCCAGCCGGGCGGCCTTGAGCCTGGCGCACCATCGCCGGCTCGGTCTCCACGCAGCAAATGCGACAGGCTGAAAGGAGACAATCATGGAAGACGAATCCGACCTTACCGGCGCGACTCCGCGCCGCCGGCCCAAGCCCGACGTGCTCGAGATCGGCGGGCGGCGGCTGAAGCCGTCGACGCTGATGATGGGCCACGGCTACGATCCCGCTTTGTCGGAAGGCTCGCTGAAGCCGCCGATCTTTTTGACCTCGACCTTCGTGTTCGAGAGCGCCGCCGCCGGCAAGCGCCATTTCGAGGGCGTCACCGGCAAGCGCCCGGGCGGCGCCGAGGGCCTGATCTATTCGCGCTTCAACGGCCCCGACCAGGAGATATTGGAAGATCGCTTGAGCGTCTGGGAGGATGCCGAAGACGCGCTTTCCTTCTCCAGCGGAATGTCGGCGATCGCGACCCTGTTCCTCGCCTTCGTCCAGCCCGGCGACGTCGTCGTCCATTCCGGTCCGCTCTACGCGGCGACCGAGACGCTGATCGGCCGAATCCTCGGCCGGTTCGGGGTCAAATGGCTCGATTTCCCCTCGGGCGCGACCGAGGAGGAGATCGCCGATACGGTCGAGCGCGCGAAGGCGATCGGCCGGGTGCCGCTCATCTATCTCGAAAGCCCGGCCAACCCGACCAACGCCCTGGTCGACGTCCAGGCGGTCGCCCGGGTCCGCGATTCGGCGTTCGGGCCGGACGAGCGGCCGCCGATCGCGATCGACAACACCTTCCTGGGGCCGCTCTGGCAGCAGCCGCTGCGCCACGGCGCCGACCTCTCGGTCTACAGCCTCACCAAATATGCCGGCGGCCATTCGGACCTCGTCGCCGGCGGCATCGTCGGCGCGAAGGACCTCATCAACGCCATCCGCATGCTGAGGAACACGATCGGCACGATCACCGACCCGAACACCGCCTGGATGCTCCTGAGGAGCCTCGAGACGCTCGAATTGCGGATGACCCGCGCCGGCGAGAATGCCGCCCGGGTCTGCGAATTCCTCAAGGACCATGCCAAGGTTGAGAGCGTCGGCTATCTCGGCTTCCTGACCGAAGGGCGCCAGGCGGACATCTACCGGCGCCATTGCACCGGTGCCGGCTCGACCTTCTCGCTCTACCTGAAGGGCGGCGAGAAAGAGAGCTTCGCCTTCCTCGATTCGCTGCGGATCGCCCATCTCGCGGTCAGCCTCGGCGGCACCGAGACGCTCGCCAGCCATCCGGCCGCGATGACCCACCTTTCGGTCCCGCCCGAGCGCAAGCAGGCGCTCGGCATCACCGACAATCTGGTGCGGGTCTCGATCGGCGTCGAGGACCCCGACGACCTGATCGCCGATTTCGGCCAGGCGCTGGAGGCGGTCTGAGCCTGGCCTCCTCCCCCGCTCGCGGGGCTATCGGTCGATCGGCCCGTGTCCCCTCTCTGTCCGGGAAACTGGTGAGTAGAGCCAGCGATTCCACTGAGAATTTTGGTCACCGCCCCGTTCGAGGCCTGCTTTCCATCTTTCCAGTTCCGATATTCGCAACCGGAAGCTCGTTTCCAGGCACAGGGGCGATGTGGAGTTTCTACAATTGTTGCGACCCTCGATCCAAGATCTCTGACTCTCCAGAACCGCGGATCGATCATCTCCCGATGCCATGGCCAGGACAGCAGCATAGAGAGCTGCGACTCTCTGATCAGCTTCCGCAAGAGATTGGGTGGAGCATATCCGCTGCTCCGCCCATAGGGAGGCCCGAGCGCAGTCAAAGCTCGTGTCAAACATTGCCTGGCGAAGAAACTGTTCGGCTACAAAACCGGATGCGCCATCCTCGCGAGTGACTGCGATCCACGACCCGGCACCGTTTGACGCGCTGCCGGCCCCGACCAGGCGGTCCCCCACCCAGAGTTGCACCTCGAGGTCGAAATTCCGACCCGGTCCTGCCCGCATATCCACACGTGGAGAGCCGCCGGGCCCGGGCACCACCACATACTGCCGCGGGGCGGCGAACGCTTGAACGACAAATTGGGCCGGCGGCGACGGGGCTATCGCAAAACGTCCTGAGACATATGCTTGGTATATGCCGATAGCGACTAGGACCGAGAGGGAACTTACTACCCATTGCCAAGGCTTCGACCCTTTGGGAGGCGTTGGACAGGGAGGAGGATCTACCAAGTCCTCTCCCTCGTCATCCTCCATATGGGGATCGATGAGGACTAACGGAGGGGGCGGCGACGCTGGCTTGGCGCTAAATGAGGTCCAAGTGTTGCCTAGACAACCATCGGCAAGAACGATCTCCGCGGTTTTTCCGGTGTCGAGGCGGTAGATGTGGAGAGGAATGTATGTCGCGACACTGCTGGCGATCTCGTAGGTATAATCACTTATGCGGAGACCTCTAAGGACACGCTTAGAATCTGTGCGAGAATCGTCCCGTATTGCTTTCTCTACGGCCTTCTGGATGTCCATGCCCAGATGGCCGTCGTACACCTCCTTTTCGGTGGAAAGTGCATGGAGGCCTACCTGAGACTCTCCCTCTTCGTAGTCCGAATAGGAGAGTGCAGCGAGCACATCTTTACACATTCGCTCCCACGGCACATAGGAAACTCCCTCGACGTCAGGGATTCTAGCGATCGCTAGATATGGCCCGAAATTGCCGGAAACAGATACTGCTCCGCGGACATCCTTCTCATATTTCACGAATTCGTCGGGATTAGGGTAGTCTTCTTTGAAATGATTCCTGCTGCGCCAAATCTCATCTCGCTCGCACCAGGCGGCGTATCGCTCATCGAGTCGCTTATGCGCAGCTCGGAACGCTTCCGCATCCTGTACGAACCGTTCGGCGTCATAGGTGCACTTGACCGTGCAAGTGCACCTCACAAAGGGGACGAACACCCTCACGTGTCGCAATTGGGCAGGATCGAATGACTCCAGCCGCGCCGCCAGCTCGGAAACGTTGGCAAAGACTTCAGCTTCGGTGAGCATAACTTTCGGAAAGTAAGCGGCCACCCTCTGCCGAGCTCCTCATTATTGTGTCAAATTGGACTATCACCATATCCGCGGCAAGCGGAAGGCGGGACTTCACGCCCGCCGCCGATCCCGCCAGTCGAGCACGTCCCAGCCTTCGTCCTCGGCCAGCCTGACCAGCCGGGCGTGGGCGTTGGTCGCGAAGGCCTCGTCGGACCAGTGGTGGACCGGCGCATCGGAGATGTGGTCGGAATAGAAGCGGATGTGGACCGCCTCGCGCTCCAGGCCCTCCTGCTGGAGCCAGGCTTCGATCATGTCGAGCTTTCCCAGGCCGTAGCAATTGACGCCGTCGATCCGGGCGATGGTGCGGCCGTGCGAATCATATTCGACGTCGGTGGCGATGACGTCGTCGAAGCCAAGCCGGCGGGCGATCGCGGCGGCGTAGAGCCGATAGGACGCCGTCGCCAGCACCAGCCGGCGGCCGGCCGCCTTGTCCTCGGCGAGGCGGGCGCGCGCGCCCGGCATGATGTTGGTCCTGACCTGCCGGGCGGCGAAGTCCTGGACGACGCGCTCGAGCCGCTCGGGCGCCACCCGTCCGATCAGCAGCCGGAAGTTCAGCTCCTTCAGGCGCCCGCGATCGATCAGCCCGACGAGGTAGCCGACGGTGGTCAGGATTACGAGCGGCGCGAGCACCGCCCGCCAGGGCGCCAGCCGAGTCACCGCCCGCCACATGAACGCGCCGTAAGTCGGCCGGCGGGTGATCGTCCGGTCCATGTCGTAGATGGCGAGCGCGGTCTTCATGGAACTTGTCGGAGCATAGAAACGTAGCGGCTGTCTATCCGGCTCCTTGCCGCCCGCCAGGATTTGAAGCATTCCCAGTCCATGAGCGCAACCACCGGCTTCAGCGTCGCCCCCGAGGACGGCCGCTGCGTCCTCAAGTTCAGCGGGGCGCTGACCCTGCTGCGCGTGCGCAGGCTCAGCGAGCAGCTGGAGGCGGTCGAGGCGGACAAGCTGACCGTCGACGTCTCCGCGGTGGAGCGGATGGACACGGTCGGCGCCTGGCTGATCCACAAGCTCGAGCGCGATCGCGGCGCGACGATCGTCGGCGCGACCGAGGAGCAGCAGCTCCTGATCGACCATGTCGCCCGCGCCGACATGCCGGTGAAGGTCAAGCGCGACTACGAATCGCCCCTGCTCCGGGTCATCGGCGAGGCCGGCGAGGCGGTGATCTCGACCGGGCGGACGCTGTACGGGCTGCTCGGCTTCTTCGGCGCCCTGCTGATCTCGGTCGCGAACATCATCCGCCATCCGCGCCGCTTCCGGTTCAACGCGGTCACACAGCAATTCGAGCAGGTCGGCGTCCGCGCCCTCGCCATCATCGGCCTGATGAGCTTTCTCGTCGGCATCGTCATCGCCCAGCAGGGCGCGGTCCAGCTGCGCCAGTTCGGCGCCGAAATCTACACGATCAACCTGATCGGCCGCTCCTCGATCAAGGAATTGGGCGTGCTGATGACCGCGATCATGGTCGCCGGCCGCTCGGGCTCGGCCTTCGCCGCCCAGATCGGCTCGATGAAATTGTCCGAGGAAGTCGATGCGATGCGCACGATCGGCGTCTCGCCGATGGAGGCGCTCGTCTTTCCGCGCGTCCTCGCCACGGTTCTTACCATGCCGCTGCTCGGCTTCTACGCGGCGATCCTGTCGATCGTCGGCGGCGGCATCTTCTGCTGGATTTCGCTCGATATCCCGCCGGTCACCTTCGTCCAGCGGATTCGCGACGTGGTGCCGATGACCGACCTCTGGCAGACTCTGATCAAGGCGCCCGTGTTCGGGCTGATCATCGCCATGGCCGGCTGCTTCCAGGGCCTCCAGGTCCAGGGCAATGCCGAAGAGGTCGGCTCCAGAACCACGACCGCCGTCGTCCAGGGCATCTTCCTTGTCATCGTCCTCGACGCCTTCTTCGCGGTTTTCTTCACCGAGATCGGCTGGCTATGACTCGCGAGACCGTCATCGAGGTCAAGGACCTCAAAAACAGCTTCGGCGAGCAGGTCGTCCATGACGGCGTCGATCTCGAGGTCAGGCGCGGCGAGATTTTCGGCGTGGTCGGCGGCTCGGGCACCGGCAAGTCGGTGCTGATGCGCTCGATCATCGGCCTCCAGATCCCCGACGCCGGCGAGGTCAAGGTGCTCGGCGAGCCGATGGTCGGCCGCGACGAGGAGGAAGCCAAGCATGTCCGCCGCCGCTGGGGCGTCCTCTTCCAGGGCGGCGCGCTGTTCTCGACGCTGACCGTCGCCGAGAACATCCAGGTGCCGATCAAGGAATTCTATCCGGGCCTCGACCAGGACCTGCTCGACGAGATCGCCGCCTACAAGACCGCGATGAGCGGGCTCCCGGGGGAAGCGGGCGCCAAATATCCGTCCGAGCTTTCCGGCGGGATGCGCAAGCGCGCCGGCATCGCCCGCGCGCTCGCGCTCGATCCCGAATTGCTGTTCCTCGACGAGCCGACCGCGGGGCTCGATCCGATCGGCGCCGCCGCCTTCGATCAGCTGATCCTCGAGCTCCGGGACGCGCTCGGCCTCACCGTCTTCCTGATCACCCACGATCTGGACACCCTCTACGCGATCTGCGACCGAGTCGCGGTGCTCGCCGACAAGAAGGTGGTGGCGATCGGAACGATTCCGGAATTATTGGCTTTGGACCACGAATGGATTCAAGAATATTTCCGGGGACCGCGGGGCCGGGCCGCCGCGCAGCGCGCGACTGAAGAGGTGGATGCCTGATGGAGACTCGATCGAACCAGATCCTGGTCGGCAGCATCACCCTCGGGCTGCTCGCCGCCCTGGTCCTGTTCGTCGTCTGGCTGAGCTCGGTCACCGGCGGCGGCGAGAAGACCTACGACATCTTCTTCCAGCAGTCGGTCGAGGGGCTCGCCAAGGGCTCGCCGGTGACCTTCCGGGGCGTTCCCGTCGGCCAGATCCAGTCGATCAACCTCGAGCCGCAGAACCCGCAATTCATCCGCACCCGAATCACCATCAACGAAGACACGCCAATCCTCGACGGTTCGACGGCGACGATCCGCGGCGTCGGCTTCACCGGCGTCTCGCAGATCCAGATCGACCCGCCGGAGCCGCCGGCGCCGGGCCAGCCGCGGCGGGCGCCGCGCGAGATACGCTGCCCCGATCGCAACCCGCAATCCGAATGCCCCTACGGCGTCCCCGTCATCCCGACCAAGCCGGGGGCGCTCGGCCAGCTGCTCAACACCGCGCCGGAATTGCTCGAGCGGGTCTCGACGCTGACCGAGCGGCTCACCGAATTGCTTTCCGACCGCAACCAGGAATCGATCGCCGGCATCCTCGATCACCTCGAGGAGGTCAGCCGCTCATTGGCCGAGCGCTCGCCCGAGATCGCCGCGACGCTCGCCGAGGCGCGGGTGGCGATCCGCCAGGCCGGCGATGCCGCCGACCGGGTCGGCCGGCTCGCCGGCACCACCTCGGACCTGCTCGACCGCGACGGCCGGCCGTTGATCGCCGATTTGCGGCGCACGCTGCACAATGCCGACCAGAGCATGACCCAGCTCCAGGCCGCGATCGGCGACGCCCGACCCGGCATCCAGGCCTTTTCCAACCAGACCCTGCCCGAGGTCGGCCAGCTGGTCCGCGACCTGCGCTCGACGTCCGAATCGCTGAGGGACATCACCGACCGGATGAACCAGCGCGGCGTCGGCGGCATCATCAGCGGCCAGCAGCTGCCCGACTATCACGGCGGGAGGAGGAATTGATCATCATGCGCGCCACGCCGATCGCCGCCACTTTTTTCGTGCTCGCGCTTTCGGGCTGCTTCGGCGGCCATGCGCCCGATCAGCTGCTCACGCTCACCGCCGCCGAAACCCGCCCCGCCGCGACGCCGCGCAGCGCCGGCCAGGGCGAGGCGGTGACCGTCGTCGTGCCGAGCGTGCCGCAGGCGCTGAGAACGACGCGCATCCCGGTCTATGTCAGCGACAATGTCGTCCAATACCTGACCAATGCCGAATGGGTGGAAAATCCCGGGCCTCTGTTCGGGCGGCTGGTCGGCGAGACGATCGCCGCGCGCACCGGCCGGGTGGTGCTCGATCCCAGCCAGTACAGCCACGATCCCGGCACCCGCCTGACCGGCCAATTGCTCAAGTTCGGGCTCGATCCCAATGCGATGCAGGTCGTCGTCGTCTACGACGCAGCGATCGCCCGCGGCGTCAGCGGCGGCGTCACCACCAACCGCTTCGAAGCGCGGGTGCCGGTCGCCGAGGCGAGCGCCGCGGCGGTCGCCCCCGCGCTCAACCAGGCCGCCAACCAGGTCGCCGTCCAGGTCGCCGCCTGGCTCGGAAGCTGACGCGAAACGTCGCCCAGCAAAGGCCGGAACCTCGTGGAGAAGGGCCGCGACTTCTGGTCCTGCGCATCGTCATTGCGAGGAGCGTAGCGACGCGGCAATCCAGCGGGGCTTCGAGACCGTACTGGATTGCTTCCCCCGGCCTTCGCCGGGGTCGCAATGACGTGGGGGGTCTCAGGCGAGGCTCTTCGAGACCTGCTCGAACACGTCCTTGCTGAGGCCCGGCGTGGCGAGGATGCGCTCGAGCTCGGCGCGCATCTTCGCGGCGCGATCCTCGCCGAACCGGCGCCAGCGGCCCAATGGCGGCACCAGCTTCGCCGCATTCTGCGGATTGAGCTTGTCGACGGCCAGGATCGAATTGGCGAGGAAACGGTAGCCCTCGCCGCTGCCGTGATGGAGCGCGCGCTGGTTCGCCCCGAACGCGCCGATCAGCGAGCGCAGCCGGTTCGGATTGACCAGGCTGAAATCGGGGTGGCGGAGCAGCAGCTGGACCGCTTTCAGCGTATCGTCGCGGCTCGACAGCGCCTGGGCGGTGAACCATTTGTCGATCACCAGCGCATCGCCCCGGTAGCGCTCGTAGAAGGCGGCTAGCGCGGTTTCCCGCTCGGGCGCGTCGCTGTTGGCGAGGATGCCGAGCGCGCCCTGGCGGTCGGTCATGTTGTCGGCGTCCCGATACTGCCCGAGCGCCAGTTGCGGCGCGTCGGCGGCGCCCGAGGCCATCAGGAAGCCGAGCGCCACCGTCCGCAGGCGGCGCGCGCCCTTGGCGGCCGGCGACAGCTCGAAGCGGTTGGCGGCGGTCGCGGCATAAGCCGCCCGCCACTGCGGCTCGAGGTCACGGCCGAGCCGTTCGCGCAGGGCCTCGCGCGCGACGTGGATCGCGTCCGGGTCGACCTTCTCCATCTGATCGCCGATGAAGCTCTCGGTCGGCACCAGCACCGCCTCGGCGATGAAGGCGTGGTCGAGCGCCGCATCGGTCAGCGTGTCGCGGACCGCATCGACCACCGGCGCATGATCCGCCGCGCCGGTCGCGATCGCCGCCAGCAATGTGTCGAGCATCAATTGCTGCATCGCCTCGTAGCGGGCGAAGGGATCGTCGTCATGGGCGGAGAGGAAGGCGAGGTCCTCGGGTCCCCGATCGGTCTCGACGACGATCGGCGCCGAAAAGCCGCGGTTGATCGACAGCACCGGCCGCTCGCCGACGCCCTCGACGACCAGCTCCTGCGCCGCCTCGTCGAGCAGGATCAGCCGCTCCTCTTTCTTGGTGCCGCTGTCGGCGCCGAACAGAGCGAGCTTCACCGGGATCGGCAGCGGCCGCTTGGCCGGCTGGCCGGGCGTCGGCGGCGTCTTCTGCGCGAGCCGGATCCGGGCCGCGGCGCCCTCGCGCGCGACGCTCGCCGTCACCCGCGGCGTCCCCGCCTGGCTGTACCAGAGCCGGAAATGGGAGAGATCGACCCCGCTCGCATCCTCCATCGCGCTGACGAAATCCTCGCAGGTCACCGCCTGGCCGTCGTGGCGCTCGAAATAGAGGTCCGATCCGGCGCGGAACTTCTCGGGGCCGAGCAGGGTGTGCATCATCCGGATCACCTCGGCGCCCTTGGTGTAGATCGTCGCGGTGTAGAAGTTCGAGATCTGGATATAGGAATCGGGCCGCACCGGATGGGCGAGCGGCCCGGCATCCTCGGGGAACTGGGCGGCGCGCAGCGCCCGCACGTCCTCGATCCGCTTGACCGGCGGCGAGCCCATGTCGGCCGAGAAGCTCTGGTCGCGGAACACGGTGAAGCCCTCTTTCAGGGAGAGCTGGAACCAGTCGCGGCAGGTGACCCGGTCGCCCGACCAATTGTGGAAATATTCGTGCGCGACCACCGCCGCGACCGCGTCGTAATCCATGTCGGTCGCGGTTTCGGGATCGACCAGGATGTAGCGAGAGTTGAAGATGTTGAGGCCCTTATTCTCCATCGCCCCGAAGTTGAAATCGGCGACCGCGACGATGTTGAACGTGTCGAGATCATATTCGCGGCCGTAGACCTCCTCGTCCCACTTCATCGCCGCCTTCAGCGATTCCATGGCATGGCCGGTGCGCGGCAGGTCGCTCTCGCGCACCCAGATGCCGAGCTCGACCCTGCGGCCGGAGCGGGTGACGAAGCTGTCGCGGTTGGCGGCAAGATCGCCGGCGACCATCGCGAACAGATAGGAAGGCTTGGGGAAGGGATCGTGCCATTCCGCCCAGTGCCGCCCGTCCGCCAGCTCGCCCGCGCCTTCGCGATTGCCGTTCGCCAGCAGCTGCGGATAGCGCGCCTTGTCGGCGGTCATCCGGACCCGGTAGCGCGAGAGCACGTCCGGCCGGTCGGGGAAGAAGGTGATCCGGCGAAAGCCCTCGGCTTCGCACTGGGTGCAGAGGATGCCGCCCGATTCGTAGAGGCCCATCAGCTGGGTGTTGCCGCGCGGATTGAGCGCGGTGACGATCTCGACCGCGGCGCTGTCGCCGGCGATGTCGAGGACGAGGTCGGGGCCGTCCATCGACCAGGGAGCCGGAGCGCCGTCGAGCTTCACCGAATTCGGAGCCAGCCCGTCCCCGTCGAGCCTCAGCGGCTCCGAATGGCCCCCGTTGCGGGCCACATCGAGCGCCGCCCGCACCAGCGTTCGCTCGGAATCGAGCTCGAAATCGAGGCTGATCTCGGGCACCAGCCAGTCGGGCGGACGATAATCCTCGCGGCGCACGGCGGCCGGCGCGGCAACGGCATTCTGGGCGTCTAGCATGGCCGCGCTCTAGGGCCTGGCGGGCTCATTCGTCCAGCCTCGTCACCGTCACGCGCTGCGAGCGCATCTCGCCCACCCCGAAGATCGTCATGAAGGCGATGTCGGTGGCGTCGCGGCCGACGCCGATTCGGGCGAGCCCCTCGATCGGGGCGAGGCAGGTCGCGTCGACGAGATGCCAGCCGCCGTCGAGCCAGACCTCGACGATGGCGTGGAAGTCGGGCGGCTTCAGTCCCCAGGCATAGGCCGAGACCAGCCGCGCCGGCACGCCGGCGGCTCGGGCGAAGCTCGCCATCAGATGGGCGAAGTCGCGGCAGACGCCGAGCCGGGAGACGAAGGCGTCGACCGCGGTGGTGGTGGAGTCGCTCGAGCCGGCCGCATAGCCCATCTCGCGCTTGACCCACTCCGCCATGGCGACGAGCTTGGCGCCGCCCGCTATCGCCCCGAAGGTCTTGTCGACGAACGCCTCGAACCGGTCGGATTCGCAATAGCGGCTCGGCCAGAGATAAGGGACCACCGCGGCCGGCAAATCGGGGGGCGACGCGATCGGCAGCGACTCGATCGCCGTCGCCGGGCGGTCGACCTCGACCAAGGCGCGGTAGCTCAAATGGCTGAGGCCCTCGCCGCGCATCCAGGTCCGCCGCCCGATCCCGTCCTCGCCGGCGACGGTCCTGAGCGGCTGGCTCGCGCCGACGGTCAGGCGATCCTCGATCAGGAGCTGGTCGGGAAGCTGGGCGACCTCGATCGCGAGCAGCACGTCGGCCGGCTCGGGAAAATGATAATCGAGATCGACCTCAATGTTCAGGCGCACGCCGTCGGCTCTCCTCTCAATCGGGCGGCCAACGCACGAGGCTCGCGGGAGTGCCTATTGGCTGGTCAGCTCGGAGACGTTGAGCTGGGCCGGCTGCAGGCTGGCATTGCCGTAGGTCCCGATCCAGATGTCGTACTGGCCGCTCGCCGGCGCGTTGAAGCGGACCATCGGGTTGAGGCCGTTCTCGCCGCTGTCGTCGTCGCAATACCAGCTGCCGTCGGGGCCGTTGACCACCAGGGTGGTGTCGGCGCCCGCCGCGACCGAGATGATCAGGGGCAGCGAACCGGCCTCGTAGTTCAGGCGCACGTCGGGAGCGTTGGAGATGAAGCCTTGGCAGGACTGGCTGATCGTCGCCGCGTTGATCTCGCCGCCGGAGCGGACCGCGACCACCTGCGGGTCCGGGGTGAAGCCGCTGGCGAGGTTGAGCGTGCCGAAATTGGGGTCGGCATTGTAATCCTGCGCCGCCGCGGGCGCGGCGGCGAAGCAGGCGGCGGCGGCGATGAGATGACCGATCCTCATGACGAGCTCCTCTTTGTTGCGGAGGCATAACGGTTTCGCCCCGCCTGTCCAGCGTGCTACTCGACGAGCGGCGGCGGCGCGGCGCGCGGCGCGCCGAGCGCGACAACCAGGCCGCCGAGAACGAGCAGGCCGCCGGCGATCGCCAGCGCCGACCAGCGATAGCCCTCGACGAGCGTGGAGATCGCCATCGCCACGATCGGAATCAGCACGCTCGAATAGGCCGCTTTGGCGGCGCCGACCGCGCGGATGATCCGGTAGTAGAGCCAGAAAGCGAGCGCCGAGGCGACGAGCCCGAGATAGAGAAGCCCGAGCCAGTAGGTCGGGTGCGGATCGAAAGACGGCGGCCCCACGAAGGCCGCGGCGAAGAGGGCGTCCGCTCCGGCCCCGTAGAGCATCGCCCAGCCGAGCATGACGACCAGCGGGCGCGCCTTCATCGCCGGCATCAGCTGCATGATGTTTGCGAACGAGGCGGCCAGCACCGCGACCAGGACGAAGGCGAGGCCGCGCAGGACGCCGTCGGCGGACGCCGGGGCGAGCCGCACTTCCTGGACGAACAGCAAGGCGACGCCGGCCATCGCGACCGCAGAACCCAGGATGAACCGGCCGCTGACGCGCTCGCCGAAGAACAGTCGGGCGAGCGCCGCATTGGGGGCCACCAGCAGCGCGAAAACGACGGCGGCGAGACCGGAGGTGATGTAGAGCTCCGACGCGTAGACGAAGCTGTAATTGACGACGAACTGGAACGTGCCGAGCAGCATCGCCAGCACGAATCCGCTCCGCCCCAGCCACAGGCTCGCGCCGGTGAGCCGGGCGAGCGCGAGCATCGCCGCGCCCGCGATCAGGAAGCGGTAGCTGACCGACCAGACCGGCGGCACCGTGCCGAGCTGGCCCTTGATGACGATCCAGGTCGAGCTCCAGATCAAGGTGATCAGGATAAAGCTCCACAACGTCACCCCGGCGAAAGCCGGGGCCCCGGCGGGAGAAGGGCCCGGCGCCTCCTCGTCCCGGGATCCCGGCCTCCGCCGGGATGAGGAGATGCGGGTCACAGCGCGCGGATCGCGGCGGCGAGGGCGTCGACATGAGCGGGGTCGCTGTCCCAGCTCGTCACCAGCCGCGCTTCGCCCGGCCCCCAATCGTAGAAATCGAAGCCCTGGGCGCGCAGCGAGGCGGCTTCCCCGGCGCTGACCCGCACGAACATCTCGTTGGCCTCGACCGGATGGATCAGCCGCTCGTCGCCCGCCGCCGCGGCGAGCCGCGCCGCCGCCGCATTGGCGGCGCGCGCGTTGCGCAGCCAGACGCCGTCCTCGAGCATCGCCAGGATCTGGGCGGCCAGATAGCGCCCCTTGGAAAGCAGATGCCCCGCCCGCTTGCGGCGGTAACGGGTCGCTTCCGCCAGCGCCGGATCGAACAGGATCAGGGCCTCGGCCGAAAGTCCGCCATTCTTGGTGAAGCCGAAGGAAAGCGCGTCGACCCCGGCCCGCCAGGTCAGGTCGGCGGGCGCGCAGCCGAGGCTTGCCACCGCATTGGCGAAGCGGGCGCCGTCGAGGTGAAAGCCGAGCCCGTGCGCCTTGCAAAGCTCGCCCAGCGCCGCGGTCTCTTCCGGCGTGTAGACGCAGCCATATTCGGTGGCGTTGGTGATCGAGAGCGCGGCGGGCGGGGCGCGATGCACGTCGTCGGTGATGCCCGCCATCAGCGCCGTGACCGCGTCCGGCGCCAGCTTCGCCCCTTCGCCCTCGCCGAGCAGCAGCTTGGCGCCGCCGGTATAGAATTCGGGGGCGCCGCATTCGTCGACCTCGATATGGGCCTGGCGGTGGCAGAGGATGCGTCCGTAGGGCGGTGCGAACGCGGCAAGCGCGAGCGCGTTGGCCGCGGTCCCGGTCGACACCCAGAGCGCGGCGACCTCGCGCTCGAACAGCTCGGAAAAGGCCGAATCGAGCCGCCGGCTCCATCGGTCGCCGTCATAGGCGACGTCGACCCGGTTCGCCGCCGCGATCGCCGCCAGCGCTTCGGGGCAGGCGGGCGCGGCATTATCGGAGAAAAAGCGCATTTTCAGGCCATTATCCGTGGCTTTCCTGCCGTCAACGCCGTTCTGGCAAGTGTTGGGAGCGGCTATGATTTTCTTCCCGCGCGTTTACCACAATTTAGCGCCCTCGGGGTATGCGAAGGATCGATCCAGCTGGGATGAAGACATGGGCGTAGAGACTTTCCCGAAGGCGTCCGCCGGCAAGCGCTCGGCCAAACGGGCGCGCGTGCTGCTTGCGGCCAAGCTTCAGACCTCGTTCGGCGAGGTCGAGGCGCGCCTTCGCGACCTGTCGCGCAAGGGCGCCCTGGTCGAATGCGCCGAGGTTCCCGATGTCGGCAGCGAGGTCATTTTCGTGCGCGGCGAGACGATCGTCTCGGCCCGCGTCGCCTGGGCATCGGGCAAGCGCGTCGGTCTCGAATTCGATCATATGATCGACGAGCATGAGTTGCTGGTCCATATCGGCAAGCCCGCCAAGGGACCGCCGGCGCCCGTTTATGCCCAGAGCTACCGCCGCCCCGGCCTCGCCCAGGGCATGTCGCCCGACGAGCGCAAGGTCGCCCAGGCGTGGAGCGTCGCGGTCGGGCTCAACCTCCCCGAGGGAAAGAACTGAGCGCGCGCCATGGAGCCCTGGGGTTCTAGCTGGTCGTCCCCCTCTCAGTCCGCCGGCCCCTTCTTTGCCGGCGAGCTTTCCGTCACGCCGGACGCCGGCGACGACGAGGCGCCCAAGAGCCGCGCTTCCGAGCGGGTAGCGATCGAGATCGGCGCGGGCCTCCGCCAACGCGGCGCCTCGGGCGTTTCGGTGCTGGTCATGGATCTTTCGACCCACGGCTTTCGCGCCAGCACCCATTTGGAGCTGGCCCACGGCACCGACGTCTGGCTGCGCCTGCCCGGGCTCGAAGCCTGCCACGCCACCGTCGTCTGGTCGAAGGGCCAGTATATCGGCTGCGCGTTCGAACGGCCGCTGCACCCGGCCGTGCTCGAGATGATCGTGCGCAAATCCAAGGGTAAATAAGGCCGCTCCAGTCCCTTGGCGGGACGCGCGGGCAAGCCGATTACATCCGATTCGGATTCTCCTTTTTCCTGTGTTAAGCCACCCGAGTCGGAGGGGAGGCACGACACATGGAATCGGATTTCCGATATTATTCTCGGCGTGCCGCGGAGGAGCGGCGGAGGGCCAAATTCGCGGTCACCCAGGAAGCCCGGGAACGCCACAGCGAGCTCGCCAATCTGTTCGCTTCGAAGGCCGCCACGCGCGTCCGCCTCGAAGTGCTGGCGCGATTGCGAACGGAATAAGCGGGAGCTCTCCCGCCGGGGCGATGGTGCTGCCGGTGAGGATTGAACTCACGACCTCAGCCTTACCAAGGATGCGCTCTACCACTGAGCTACGGCAGCCTATCGCTTTCCGGGAAGGCGGGGCTATGGCCGCAGGCCAAAGATAATGTCAAGGCGAAGCATGGCC
>Ga0105245_10001535_pt1 | contig 20931 bp, 22 predicted proteins | sample KBSM54metaG_FD_81523 | JGI IMG/M metagenome (GOLD analysis project Ga0105245, IMG submission 81523) | Miscanthus rhizosphere microbial communities from Kellogg Biological Station, Michigan, USA - KBS M5-4 metaG | ecosystem: Host-associated > Plants > Roots > Rhizosphere > Soil | place...
CAGCACCGGCGTCGGCTCCAGCGCGCCGAGCACCCAGAGCAGTGGTGCTGTGCTGGGTCCGGGCGCCGAACGCCGTCCCGATGGACGTCGACGTACGGGCCCGGCGTACCTCGTTCCGCAGGTGCTCGCCTACGCCCAGGTCGCCGGGCTCCCCCGGTGGTGGCAGGACCGTCATCGGCGAGCAGTCCGGCGCCCGCAGCCAGCTCGGAACAGAACACCTCTTTCCCACCAACTCGACGGCGGTGGCCGCATTCCGACTGGCCGAAGGCACGGAGCAAGTGGACACACGCCGGTGCCGCACCTCTCACTCCGGCGCTACGGTACGGCCGTGACCATCTCCGTGTTCCTCCTCGACGACCACGAGATCGTCCGACGGGGTATCGCCCAGCTCTTGACCGGCGAGGACGACATCGAGGTGGTCGGCGAAGCGGGCACCGCCGCCCAGGCGTTGGCCCGCATGCCCGCGCTGCGCCCCGACGTGGCGATCCTCGACGTGCGGCTCCCCGACGGCGACGGGGTGACGGTGTGCCGCGACGTGCGTTCGGCGATCACCCCTCCGCCCGCATGCCTGATGCTCACGTCCTACAGCGACGACGAGGCGCTGTTCGGCGCGATCATGGCGGGCGCCTCGGGATACCTGCTCAAGCAGGTCGCAGGCACCGACCTGGTCGGCGCCGTGCGCACGCTCGCCGCGGGTGGCTCGCTGTTGGACCCCAAGGCCACCCAGGTGGTGCTGGAACGGCTGCGCAAGGGCGCGGAGCCGGAAGACCCGCGGTTCGCCTCCCTCAGCCCCCAGGAAAAGCGCATTCTCGAGCTGATCGCCGACGGTCTCACGAACCGCCAAATCGGCGCGGAGATGTACCTGGCCGAGAAGACGGTGAAGAACTACGTCTCGTCACTGCTGCACAAGCTCGGCATGTCACGGCGCACTGAAGCTGCCGTGTACGCCACCGAAATACGCCAACGCGAGAACCGTTAGCACCCATCGCCTGCACGACATCGCGACGGTCATTCGTCGAACCGGCACGACGTGACGCCGAGGACCGATTCGGCCACCCGTAGTGCGACGCTGCGATCGGCGGGGTCCCGGCGTCCGCGCAGCGTTACGCCTCCGCCCTGCACGCTCGCCGTCCACTGTGCGGCCCCTCCGTAGAGGTCCAGCCGCCGTTGGACGTCGACGGCGATCAGTGCGTCGTCACGGGCCAGTGCGTGCACGAGGTCGCGGTAGGTCACGACGCCGACTACGGCGCCCGCGTCGACGACCGGGGCCGAGCGGTGCCCCACGGCGTGCAGCGCCGCGAGCACGACCGAGATCTGGTCATCCGGCGCGACGGTCAGAACGTCGAGGGTCATCACGTCGGCGACGGTCGCCCCGACCTCCCGCTCGGGCCGCTCGAACACGGGGATGCGCGGGTCCGGAGGGAACCGGTTCATCAGCAGATCGGCCTCGCTGACCGCGCCCGCCAGCTTGCCATCTCCGTCGACGACGGGCAGGCAGGTGAAGCCGCGCTCGTCGAGGACGGCCGCGGCCTGTTTGGCCGACGTCTCGGGCGCGACCACCACCGCCGGACTGGACATCACCTCGCGCACTCGCATGACCGCTCCTTCCTGCGCTCGTGGCTCCATGAAATTCGAACGGCTCCGACAACCCCAGTGACCAACGGCCCGACTTGTCGAGCCATGTGTCCCGTCATCGACACCCGGGGCGTCCGGCCACCGTGAGCGGGCCGGTCGACCCTGTCCGACGGCTGGACAGCGCAGCAGGCTCGCCGTGTGACCATCCCCGAGAACCCACCGACCGCCCTCCTGCCCCTGCCCGCCGTCGTCGAGCTGAGCGGAGGCATCGCCCCCGACCTGACCGAGTACCTCCAGCAGAAGATGGCAGGCGTCCTCGCGCACGCCGCCCGAGCCCCCTTGCACGCCCACGTGCGGGTCGTGAAACATGCCGATCCCGCCCGCGAGCGGCCGGTCACCGCACGCGCTTCAGTGCAGCTCGCCAGCGTCACCGTGCACGTCCACGCCGACGCGGTCACCGCACGCGAAGCCGCCGACCTGTTGGTCGACCGGCTCGCTCGGCGCATCGCCCGCCGCTCGCGCACCCGCCGCGGCGATCGCGTCACGACGGGCACCGCCCACCTCGAGGCCGTGGCAAGCCCCGCGAACGGACGGCAGCGCATGCTTCCCGTAGCACCGCCCACCCCCACCGAGTGACGCCGTCCTCGACGACCGGCAGCGCCCGCCCCTCGTCCGACGGGGCGGGCGCGCCGTTTGCGCTGTTCAGGCGGTTTGCGCACCGGCCTCTCACGGCGAGACGCCGTCGTAGTCTCCTGCGCGATCAGGCTCAGGACGTCGCGGCGGCTGAGGATGCCGACAAGCCGCTCGCCGTCGACGACCGGGACCGCGCGGACGCCGCGGTCGAGTAGTACGGCCGCAACCTCGGCCAACTCGTCAGTCGGCCGCACCGTCACCGGCTGGGGCGTCATCACGTCGGCCGCTGTTGCGATGTGCTCTGCCGGCCCTTGGGAGACCGTCGGCCGGGCGCGCAGCAGGTCGACCTCGCTGACGATCCCCCGCAACATCCCCTCGGCCGTGACCACGGGCGCGCCCGTCACCCCGCGCGCCACCAGCAGCGCCGCGGCGGCGCCTACCGGCATGTGGGGTCGGATGGTGATCACCGCGCGGTTCATCACGTCCTGGGCCTGCATGGCGGACGATCAGGCAGTCCCCCACGTGAGCTTCCATGGCGATCAATCCGTGGCTCGGACGATGGCGACCGAGCAGGCCGCCTTGTGGACGAGGATGTTGCTGACCGCGTCGATCAGCAGGCCTGCGATCTCGCCGTGGCCTCGGGAGCCGACGACGACGAGCTGCGCCTTGGCCGCCTGGTCGAGCAGCGCATGCCCGGCGAGCCCGCGGGCGACCAGTCGCTGCACCGGGACGTCCGGGTACTTCTCGCTCCACCCGGCCAGCCGCTCGGCGAGCAACTCCTCCGCCTGCAAGGAAGCGGACTGCCAGTCGACGAGGTAGGCGAGCGACGGATCGTTGAGCTGGTCGAGCCACGTGTGCACGGCGACGAGGGGCGCGCGCCATCCCGCCGCCACGTCGAAGGCGAAGGCGATCGCCGCTTCGCTCAACGGGGTGCCGTCGATCCCCACGACCACGGGCAGTGAACCACCGGGAGCCGTGGGTGTGCCGCGCACCACCACCACGGGGCACGCCGACTGCGCGGCGACGCTCAGCGCGACTGATCCGGCTACCGCCGACGCGATGCGGCCGCGCCCGCTGTCGCCGACGACCAGCAGCTCGGCGGACATCGACTCGTCGTGCAGCACGCCGCCCGGGAACCCGAGGACGAGCTCCTGCTCGACGGGCACGTCAGGATCGACCTCGGCCGCTGCCGCCACCGCGGCGGCCAGGCCCTTCAACGCGGCCGACCGCAGGTGCTCGCCGTACGGTTCCAAGCCGGGCAGTCCCACCAGCCGGTCGTCGGTCCAGGCGAACGCGGCGATCAAGCGCAGCCCGGCTTGGCGGCGCCGTGCCTCCGGTACCGCCCACTGCACGGCGCGCAACGCCTGCGCACTGCCGTCGACGCCGACGACGACGGTCCTGCGAGCATCCACGTCATCCTCCTCGTATCGCCGACCACGCTGCCGGTTGCGTGATGTGCCCGGCAGCGGCCCACGACCCGTCCTGGCGGGCCCTTGGACCCCCGGCGGCCGAGACGAGGTGGTGACCTCCGGCCCTGCCGAGGGCGCGGCTGCACCTTCGACACTCGGGCCATGACGGCAGAGCTTGTGGAGATCCAACCGACGACGCGGTCGGACCTGGACGTCGTGTGCCGGGTCGCGGCCGCCGCGGTACGCCTCCCCAGCGGGCATCCGTGGTACGTGCGACCGGTCGACCAGGGTTTCGAGATCCGGGCCGACCACACTCGTGGAGCACGGTCGACCGACCTCGGCGCTCGGACGGTGCGGCTCGCGGTCGGTGCCGCCCTGCTGAACGTCCGGCTCGCCGTCGCGGCCTTCGGCTATCAGCCGGTGGACAGCTGGTCGCTCGACGGGCGGCGGTCGTATGTCGTCGCAGTGGTCCGCCGTGGTGTCCGACGCTTCCCGACCCCGGTCGAACGGGCGCTGTTCGCAGCGATCGCATCCAACAGGCCCGTCCGGTCACCATGCGGTCCACCGACCGCAGCGGCCGTGCTGGCCCAGGCCCGCAGCGCCGCGGAAGCCGAGGGCGTGTGGCTGCGCGGCGTGGTCGGGCCAGACCGTGACCACCTCTCCCGATCGCTCCCCAGCCTCGTCGGGGCTGCGCATCTGGTAGCCATCGGCGGCAACCACGACGTGCCCGGTGTGCACCTGAGGGCGGGACTCGCGCTGCAGCGGCTCGTCCTCACCGTCCAGGCGCTGGGCTGGCGCGCGTCGGTGGCCGCCTGGCCCGCCGACCTCGCCGCCGTGCCCCGCCTGCCCCGCGCGATCGGTGGCACCGGTCTGTGGCCGCAAGTCGTCGTCGCCATCGACCAGCGCCCCGACGGCGGCCCGAGCGAACCATGAGCCAGACCCGGCCGGGTCTTCCGGCCATCCGCCGGGCCGACCTTCGGCGGCCTGCGGTGGGGCTTCGGCACCTGGGAGGAGTCCGGCGGCCGCGCGAGGGTTCGGCCGCACCACCGACAAAAGAGAGGAACGGCCACGTCCATCGATGAGGACACCGTCACCACCATCGGTACGCGGTCCCAACCGGTCGTCGATGTGGGGCGTGGCGCCGGATCCCGTTCGTGCGCGCGCACCCGTGGGCGCTGTGAAAGCAACCGGAACGGACGGTCCCCCGACCCGCGTCGGGGGGACCGTCGTTTCAGGAGTCGGTTCCGGGTCGCACGATCGCGACGGGGCAGTGCGCGGCGTGCAGGACGCCGTGGCTGACCGAGCCCAGCAGCAGGCCCGCCGCGTTGCCGCGTCCGCGGGATCCGACGACCACCAGCTGGGCGCCGCGGGAGGCGTCGACCAGCGCTCGCGCCGCGCCGTCGCGCACCACGCTCCGCCGCACGGTGATCTGCGGGTACTTCTGCCCCCACCCGGACAGCCGCTCGGCGAGGACGGCGTCCTCTTCGTCGGCGACCGCGTCCCAGTCCATCATCGGCTCCAACGCCTTGTCGACGGCGGTCGGCGACCACGCGTGCAGGGCGACCAGCTCGGCGCCGCGCACCGCGGCCGCGTCGAAGGCGAACCCGAGCGCCGCCTCGCTGACCGGCGATCCGTCGGTCCCCACGACCACTGGACCGTCCGTGTTCCTCGTTTCGCCTCGAACGATCACCACCGGGCACGCGCCTCGGGCCGCCAGCGCGACGGCGACCGATCCGAGCACCAGGCCCGTCACACCGCCCAGGCCGCGATCGCCCAGCACCAACAGCTGCGCTCGCCGCGCCTCCGACCCGAGCACCTCGATCGGTGCACCGATCTCCACCTGGGGCGCGGTCTCAATGCCGGGGCTGGTGTCCTCCGCGATCCGCGCCGCACGGGACAGCCGGTGACGGGCGGCCTCCAGCAGCTGATCCCGATACTGCGCCACGCGCCCGTCGTGCCGGACCGGGTGGTCGGACGTCGTCCACGAGAAGGCGCTCACCAAGCGCAACGCCACGCCACGCCGGGCTGCCTCAGCAGCCGCCCACTCGACCGCTCGGTAGGCGCTTCCCGACCCGTCGACCCCGACCACCACCGGCCGATATGCCTGCCCAACCTCCATGACCGCATCCCTTCCCTCAGCACGTGACGGCCACGCTGCCCCGCCGACCGCTCCCCCGGCACCCGCCAACAGGCCCGAACGCAAGGGCCGTAGGCCCCGACGGTGTCCTCCCGACGCCGCGGTGGACCAAGGTCCCGTCGCAGCGGGCGCGAGAAAGGACCAGCGGCCGCAGGCGAAGGGCTTTCCGCCTCTCTTCGACCCGGCGCCGACACGGCACCGTGAATGCAGGCCGGGCCGACGTGGTCTCGCCATCGGAGAGGAGTGGGAGATGAACCCGACCGGCACCGTGGTCGTCGGAGTGGACGGTTCGCCCGAGTCCCGGGCGGCCATCGAGTTCGCGATGCGGGAGGCGACGCGGCGCCAGGCATCGTTGCGGGTCATCGCGGCCGCCCAGCTGCCCGAGTACTGGATGATCGCTTACGGCACCGCGGACCTACCCTCTCCCGAGGAGGTCCTCGCCGACACCAAGCGCCTCGCCCGGCATAGCCTCGACGAGGTCGTCAACGACCACCCCGAACTCGCTGCCGTCGAATTCACCGTCGAAGCCATCGCCGGATCGCCCGGCCCGGTGCTAGTCGACGCCTCGCAGGGCGCCGACCTGCTCGTGCTCGGCCACCGCGGCCGCGGCGCCGTCCGCAGCGCCCTACTCGGATCGGTGGGACTGCACTGCGCGCTGCACGCCACCTGCCCCACCACCATCGTCCGGCCGACGGCCGTCACCGAGCCGACCCCGGTTGCGGCACAGGCCTGAGGAGCGGCACATGCGACACACGACCGTCGCCGACGTCATGTCGACGAACGTGATCTCGGCGAATGCGCAGGACTCGTTCGCTCGGCTCGCGGCGATGCTGCGCAACGCAGCGATCCGCGCCGTGCCGGTCGTCGACGACGACGGCAAGCTCAAGGGTGTCGTCTCCGAGGCGGACCTGATGGCCGCGGTGGCCCACCCCGAGGGCGGCGACGACCGACGGTGGTGGCGTCCACGGCACATCCGCCGTAGGAGTCCGCAGGCGAAGGCGGGCGCTACGACGGCCGCCGAGCTCATGACCACCGACGTCGAGACGGTGACCCCGGAGACGCGGTTGCCCGCGGCCGCCCGCACGATGATGGACCGCCAGCTCAGCTGGATGCCGGTGTGCGACGAAGCCGGTCGTGTCGTCGGGGTGCTGGGCCGGTCGGACGTGCTGACGGTCTTCCTGCGCGACGACGTATCGATCCGGGCTGAGATCGTCGACGACATCTTGCGCTACGTCCTGCTCGCTGATCCCTCCGCGGTGAAGGTCGAGGTCGCAGGCGGCGTCGTCACGCTGACCGGCGAACTCGACACCTCGCTCGACGCGCAGGTGGCGGTCCGCCTCATCGAGCGGGTCGAGGGCGTCGCCGCCGTCGTCGACCACCTGCGCTACCGCACGGACGAGCGGGTCACCGACGCCCGCGCGACGCCGATGTATTGAGGACTTCGGGCCGCCCGCGCTGCGAACCGCCGCGGACGGGCCGGCTGTGCCGAGGGCGCCGGGCTACCGGACGACGGCGACGGAGCACTCGGCGTGCTGCAGCATCGCCTGGCTGACCGAACCCAACAACATCCCGGTCAGGCCACCGCGGCCGCGCGACCCGACGACCACCAACTGCGCGTCGCCGGTGCTCTGCGCCAGCGCATGCGCGGGCCGATCCTGCTCGAGGATCGGTTCGACACGCAGGTCCGGGTACTTCTCGCGCCAACCCACGAGCTGCTCGGACAGCAGGCCTTGCTGACGCTTGACCTCCTCGTCCCAGTCCGCCGGTCCGGTCACCACGTACGGCACCGCGGGATCCAGCCAGGCGCGCACCGCACGCAACGGGACTCGCCGAGCGACCGCGGCCTCCACGGCGAAGGCCAGCGCCGCCTCGCTCTGCGGCGAACCGTCCAGCCCGACGACGACCGGGCCGTCTCGGCGTGGCGCGTCAGTACCGCGGACGACGACGACCGGGCAGACCGCGTGGGCGGCGAGCGCCGTGCCGACCGAACCGATGACCAGTCCGGCGAACCCGCCCAAGCCGCGATGCCCGACGACGGCCAGCTGCGCCTCGGCCGAGAGCGACACGAGCAGCGCTGCGGGCATCCCCGTAGTCACCTCCTGGCTCACAGGCACGTCCGGTGCCACTTCGGCCACCTCCGCCGCAGCAGCGGCCAACCGCTCCTCGGCGGTCCGCCGCAGCGCGTCCCGGGATCGGGCACGATTTGCACCGGATCGTCGGCGTCGTGCACCGGCATCCAGCCGAAAGCGTTGACCAGGCGGATCGAGGCTTTTCGAATTCCGGCCTCGCGGGCGGCCCAGCGGGCCGCTGCGAGTGCCGAGGACGAGCCATCGATGCCGACCAGGATCGGACGTACCGAACTACCGTCCGCCGCTGTCGCGTTCATCTGATGCCTCTCAATCACGGGTGCCGTGAGTCCAGTTCGGAGCGACTTCGCGCCATTCGTCTTCCCAACGGGCGCAGTTGGCGGCCATCGTGGCGCGTCGCACCAGCGCCCAGAGACCGAGCAGCAGGCCGATTCCGCCTGCGAGCGCCACGCCGCCCCCGATGAGCCCGATCAGCAGCGCGTCTCGGTTCGTCATCGGAGCGGGCACGTTCGCGCCCGAGACATCGGTCCAGACGGCCACCTTGGCGCCTGCGCGAAGGCCTCGCGGCACCACGACGAAGCCGTCGTGCGCCGTGCCGACCCGGTCCTGCCAGGTTGCAGGCGCCATCACGGTGCTGCTCCGCGAACTCACGGAGCTGTTCACTGCAGCGTCGGCGAGGAGCCGGGCATCGGCCGGGTTGCGCTCCGCGCTCTCCACCTGGACCCGTTCCAGGAAGTGGTCGTAGATCTGTGTGCCGACGCCGTAGCTGAACAGGACGACGAGCAGCCCCGCTGCGATCAGGACCCACGCTGCCACGTCCTCCAGTCGGTCGGTCGTGCGCCAAGCCGAATTGGTGCGCAGTGCCATGTGATGCCACCTCCCCGATGCGTCTTCCGAGGACAGAGCATCGAGCGTCGGAAGGGCTGGTCGGCAGGACCGTCAGGCCCGGACGTGCGGGCCAAGCGTCCCGTCCATGGCCTGCCGGAAAGCCCGTGTCAGCGTCGTCGGTCCGGATCAGACCGCTGGAGACAGGACCTTCGGCACTGGGCAATTCCCCGGCTGGGAGAACATCGCGGGCATGCTGGGCCACTTCCGCTTCGTGCACGACCACCACCGCGCGATCTGCCGGGTGGCACTGGCCGCGGACGGCGCGGTGGCTGAGCTCGCTCCCCGCCTCGCCGAGCACTTCGTCCGCGCCGAGATCAAGCACTTCGACTACGACGAGCTCGACGACGCCGTCGCCTGGGCCGGCCAAGCCGCAGAAGAGGACTCCCGACCTCTGCGAAGGGGTCCTGCGGCTCCTGTGCGCGCCGAAGGAGGCGAGAAGACTTGAGCGCAATGGGGAGGCTTCCATGATGATCCGGACCGCGCGGCTGCAAAAGGCGTTGGAACACGCCCTGCGAGCGCCCTCGGTGCACAACACCCAGCCTTGGCGCTGGCAACTGCAGGGCGACGTGATCAAGCTGTTCGCTGATTTCGATCGCCAACGGCCCGCGAACGATCCCGGTGGCCGCGACCTGCTGATCAGTTGCGGCGCCGCACTGCACCACCTCCGCGTCGCGCTGGGACACGAAGGCCATGACGCCTACGTCAAGTACTCGCCCGATCTCGGCGACGACAGCCACCTCGCCACGATCACCATCAGCGACGCACCGCCCGACCCGACCACCGCCCGCCTGTTCAACGCCATCGCACACCGCCGCACCGAGCGACGGCGGATGAGCTACCGCCCGGTGCCCAAGCCGTTGCTGGCGACGCTGGTCGAGTCGGCTCGGCGATTCGGCCCTCAGGTCCAGCCGACACGTGAGGTACGCGAAGCCTTCGCTGCGGCGTTCGCCGAGGCCACCGAACGGGAGCGGTGGACGCCGAGCCGAACCACGGAGCTACGGATCTGGTCCCGCGACCGCACGCGCAGTCGCGTCCTCGCGGGCTCCCCGTCCGGGCTCGACCCGTTGCCCGAAGACGGCCCGCACGAAGACGCCGCCGAATTCCTCCTACTGACGACCGCCGAGGACCGGACGTACGACCGGCTCCGGGTCGGCGAGGCGCTCAGCTCGCTGCTGCTCACCGCGACGAACGCCGAGCTCGCCACCATGCCGATCAGCCTCGACCCGCGCGGCGCGGTGTTGCGCATGGACGAAGCCATCTCCGAACACCCCCAGATCGTCGTGCGCGTGGGGTGGCCCCTCGCCCGCAGCGCGGATGCGCCTCGCACTCGGCGCCGCGACCTCACCTCGGTCCTGGTCGCATCAGCGTCGTAATCGACCGTCGGACGACTACGGTTGCTGGAACGCGTGGATCTGCGGCGTGTAGCGGACGTCGCCCCACGCGGCACGGGCGCCGCTGTCGCCGATGCGGAACACCTGCACGCCGCAGACGACGGCGAAGACGACGGTCAGCACCGCCACGAGCACCGTCATGACGCGGTTGCGACCGGAAGTGGCCGCCGGTGCGGCCATCGTGCCCGGTCCACGCGTCGGCACCGCGGCGCTGTGGCGACGTCGTCGACCGTCGAGGAAGGCGAGCGCGAAGACGCAGACCAGCAGGGGTGCGGCGAAGACGAGAAGCTGGTCGCCGAGCTCGGCGTGTGCCGCGAGGGCCGAGGTGCGCGGCAGGCTGTGCTCGAGCCCTTCGCCGGTGCTCGTCGCCAAGGGGATCGCGACGACCGCGGCGACGGTGAGGACGACCACCGGCCACGCCCATCGCGCTCGGATCGCAGGCCACACCGCGATGAGGACGGCGCCGAGCACCGCCATGGGGAGGAGCACGACGACCGCATGGACGATGAGCGGGTGGAGGGGCGTCCCGATACTGCTCGTGCTGACCCGCCGCCCGGCCGCGTTGGCCGTCTTGCCCGTCGAGGATCAGGTAGGCGCCGACAGCGAGGCGGCCCATCGGCGCGATGGACCGCCCGCTGCCGGTGAGACCGGATCGATGTCAGGCCTCGGTGACGGCCACGGGGGTCGAGCCGGACGGCGCGTCGAGGGCGGCGAGCGCTGGGGCGCGGAAGCCCTTGACGGTCAGGTACACGCCGACGGAGAACTCGAACACAGCGACGGGGAGGGCGAACAGGAAGCCAGCCGTCGAGACCTGTCCCCAGACACCGAGGATCGTCGCGACGTCCGACAGCAGGATGAGGGGGCCGCCGACGAGGCCGATGATCGGAATGATCCGGCCCACCAGCCCCGAGCGGTAGAGGAGGTAGCCCAGGAGCAGGTCGTTCACACCGGCCATGACACCCGGGCCCAGCAGGAACGTCCACTGGCGCAGCGCGACCAGGGCCTCCCCGGTGACGCCGAGCGCCTGCGCCTGTGCGCCGGTGGCGCCTGCGAAGTGTTGCTGCAGGGTGACGACGGACAGGATGGCAACGACGCCGACCAGGATGAGCGCTGCCTCCACGACGCGGGAGGTGACGAAACCGATTGCGGCGCTGCGGCTGACCCGCCGGGTCACGGGGTAGAGCAGGACGGCGGTGGCGACGCCGGAGGCGGCCGTCAGGAACTCCAGCACCGATCCCCACTGCAGAGCCGCGTTGCTGCCCGGGTTGCTGATGTACCCGGCCGGGTCGGCGATGACCTGACCGAACAACTTCAGCTGCGGGATCGAGGCGGCGAACGTGACGAGGTAGGCGACGCCCGCGGCGAGGGCGATCTTCCTCGTGGGCTCCATCCGCCTGCGTGCGGGCGGTTGGCCGGTGGTGGTGGCGGGCGTGTCGGTGGTCATGGGGTGCTCCTTCAGGTCGTCTCAGAGGTCGTCATCGACCGGGCGCGGCAGCTCGGCCGCGAGCGAGGTCCGGACGTCGGGGGTGGGGATGAGGGACACGAGCGGAAGGCCGAGGTCGCTGACCTTGCGCAGCAGGCCGTGCAGCGCTGACTGGTCGATGACGGGTCCGTCGATGACGGTCGTGCCGTCGGCCCGCCGGGTCAGGGTCATGCCCTCGAACCAGGCGGCCCAGCGGTCAGCGAGGTGTCCCTTCACCCGGATCTCGTACCGATCCGGCTCCTGGGCAGAACCCACGCTGCTCGCCTCCTTCGTCGTGGCGGGACCGCCGGTCCGCGGGGGCGGGTGCGGTGCTCGGTGGACACCTCGAAGGATGGGTGTCGATGTGGTGAGGGGGCATCACCACACCTGGTGAGCGGGGTGGTGAAAGGCGCACACGCCTATGGGTGGGATCGTCAACCGCTGCGCGGACTTGGCAGCAGGTTGCGGTCGTGCGCCTGGCGGACGGCGCCCGACTCCTGTCCGGCCCAGCTTGGCGTAGGCGTTGCTGGTGTGCGGGCGCATGGTGTTCAGCAGGACGGACAGAACGCGGGCGAGGTAGGTGCCGAGCAGCCGGAGCACGTCGAGCTATCAAATGCTACGGCGATGGGCGTGTACGGGTCTCGTCGCTGCTGTCGGCATTGTTGAAAGTCCGCGCGGCGAGTCGAGCGGGGCGGAACTACCGCGGCCTGCGTCGGGCATCTGGGGAAGTGTCCAGTCCAGGAGGGCTCGCACGGCGGTGAGCTGTGCGGAGACCTGGTGCTGCAGCGCGCACAGCTCGTCCAGCTCCCGCTGGGCCGTCGCGACCTGATGGCGGGCCTCGGCTCGGGCGCGCTGCGACTCCGTGCCCGCGTCGGCGAGCTGGGCCCGGGCCTGCTGGGCGGCGGAGGCGAGGATCCGGCCTCCGTCCGCGCGCTGCGCGGTCTCGTGGTCAGCGAGCGTGGTGAGCGCAGTTCTTCCTGCGCGGTGCGCCATTCGGTTTCGAACTCGTGGCGCTCCGCATCGGAGCGCTCGCGTAGCTTGTCGGCCTCGGCCTGGGCGCGGGTGAGAACGTGGGCGGCGCTGGTGGTGGCGCGCCTGCGCATGTCGTTGACCTCGTCTTGGGCGATGCGCGTCATCTGCTGCAGGCGCTCGCTCATCCCGTCGACGGTGTGCGGGATCGTTGACAGTGCGGCGACCTGTCCGTGCAGTTCGTCGGCCTCGGCCCGGTGTTGGGTGCTGACGGCGCGGGCGGACTGGATGTCGCCGATGCCCGCCTCCAGCTTGCGGGAGAGCGCCTCAACCTGGGCGAGGGCGGAGTGTCTCGCCGAAGTGGCGGCGCGTAGCTGTGCGGAGAGCACGTCGAGTTGCGCGTCGACCTGGGTGCGGTCGTAACCCCGGCGGGCGGCGGAGAAGGGTGTGTGTTCGGCGGTGGTCATCGGGGCGGGCCTTTCCTCTGGTCCCTGGACAACGGTGCTGTCGGGCGAGGCCTTCACGGCGTCGGGCCTGGGGGTGCTGAACTCGGCGTACCGCAGGTGATCTATTCAGTTCCCGCGCCGGACACGCTCGACCAGACGATGGCGACCGCGCCCAGGAGGCGCCGCCTCAGGCGGCCAGGACGAGCGACCGGTGGATGTCGACCATGGGGGTCGCCGGGGTGTTGGGGTGCGGCAGCGCGGACCGGGTAGCGAGAACGGTCGAGGTCCGCCGCACTTTCTGGCCCGCGGCGGCTACCCGTGTGCCGGGACGACGTCGTCACCGGTGATCGGGGTGAACGCAGGGCCTGAGCCTCGCGGATGGCCGTCACCGCGGCCGTCGTGTTGCGGGCCCGGGCGATGTGCTGATCGGTCCAGGAGAGGTTGGCGCCGCGCTCGTGATGGCGGCCCAACCCGCTGATGGTGTAGCCGATCCCGCCTGCCGCGGTGACGCGGGCGATGGCGGCGAGCAGCGCGAACCCGCGCACCCCGCAGAAGGCGACCTCGGAGAGGTCGACCACGAGGTCGGCAGGGTGGTGGTCCAACGCCGTGATCACCGCAGCCCACCCGAGGGGCAGGGTGAGCATGTCGAGGTCTGCGGCCAAGCGGACCACGACGATGTTGCCGACCGGGCCTGCCTCGATGCCCAGGCTCCAGCAGGACACCGCCCCCAGCTCACTGTCGTGCGTTCTCGGTGTCGTGGAACCGGTCGTCGAGCTGAGTCCACTCGCGCGAGCTCGCCCGTCGCGTGCCGACATAGGGACCCCCGGGTTCAGCTCGACAGGCTCGTCGCGCGTTTCGTCGCCGGGGTCCGGGACAACCCGATCGACAGTACACACAGGCCATCACGTGCAGCGACCGCAGCGAGACGGCAGCGAAACGGCAGCGATCAGCGCGCCTGCCTGGTGCCCGCTGGTCGATCGGCGCGCCCCCGAGTCCTGGAACCTGTGGGCTGCGTCCCGGCAACGGGTTCTGGACGTGTCCGTCGTGGTGAACAGTGTTGCGGCATCGAGTCCGCTACGGCCGGCCTGCCGGCCGTAGCCCTGGAGAGCATGGATGGCAGCATGAGAATGGCCATCCAGCTTTACCTTGCGACTCGATCTGCTATTCCCAAAGCCAAAATTCGGTCTCGACTCCACGGCCTGTTATAGCGACGTCGACGGCGATTCTCGTGAATGAGGCGATTCCTCCTCGGCAATGGGCACGCGGGGCTCGGGTAGGTCCGACCCTGCAAGATGTCCGATCGGACGGTACGGCCTGGCGACACGGGTGTAGACAGCGAAGAGCTCGTCCAAGGCCAGGGTGTCGTCGCCGAGGGTGGTCGGCGAACGGTCGACGATCACCCAGCCACCCAGAGAGGTCATCCGACGTCGCAGGTCATTGAGGAACTCCGGAAGATCTGGATCACAGGTGTCGACTCGGGCGAGGTCGACGAACAGCTGTCGCGCACCGATGTCCACGAGGGTGGCGAGCAGCGCGGCGATCTGTCGACTTTCGTTGGGCTCGACGGCTCCCTCGACGGTCACGTGAGCTTCGTCGACATTACGCAACGTGACAACCGTGCTGAATCGAGCCATGCGGCATCCTCCGAGCGGGTCGCACCGAAGGGATCGGATGATCGCTCAGGGTATCCGTCACGTTACTCGTCCGAGTGCACAGGCGCGATAGGGCGGTGCACCATCCGGCAGGCGCTACCAGGCTGACGACGTGACCACCGCAGTGCCGATCAGCCAGGTCTGGCTGTCCAGAGGCGTTCAGTGTCACGGCCGAGGCGAGCAATCACGAGCTCGACGATGCGGCCCACGCATGTGTCCTTCGGTGCCGTAGCCGCGGCCGGCCGGCGCGCCGGTGCGGTAGTGGATGACAGCGCCGATATCGGGCGGGCCGGCGAGCACACCGTGAGCTGCGATTGCTGGGCGGCCGAGACCGCTGGTCGGCCTGGCTTGCCGCGCTCAACACGACCCGCGATGACGACGGCCGCCACCAGCCGCCGCTAGGAGTGGGTGGACGCCGCTGCCGCCGAAACAATCCGTACGGCCTGCATTGACGGCGGCTCAATCGTTCGAAGTTCTTACCGCAGCCGTCTGCAGTGCCGGCCGTGTCGTCCTGGACCAGTTGAAAGTTGACGTAGCCCCGCCCTGCCCGCCCGACGCGACGAACGGGACCGTGCCACCCACTCGCAACCACGGTCAGCTCTCGGCGGTATGGGCGGGCAGGTGCGAGGCCAGCTCAGTCCGGTTGCCGACGCCGAGTTTCTGGAAGACGTGCGTGAGGTGGGTCTCGACGGTGCCACGGGTGATGTAGAGGTCCTGCGCGATCGCCCGGTTGCCGTGCCCGCGCGCAGCGAGTGCGGCTACCCGTAGCTCCGCCGGGGTCAGCGAGTCGACGCCGAACAGGGCGTCGCGGCGAGGGCGGGCACCTGTGGCGTGGAGCTCGTGACGAGCCCGTCGTGTGAGCAGCCGCATCCCGCCGCGCTCGGCGAGGTCCAGCCCCCGGCGCAGGGGGTCGCGCGCGGCCGCAGGTTGCCGGGCGCGGCGCAGCGCGGTGCCGAGCGCAACGAGCGTCCGTGCGTGCTCGAGCCGTGCGGGGTTGCCGTTGAGCAGTGCGACGGCTTGCTCGAGAAGCGCGACCGCATCGCGCGGCCCGGCCGTGAGCGCGAGTGCCCGCAGTCCCGCCGCCCGAGGCTCGGGCAAGCCGGTGCGGTCGGCGAGCTCGATGTGCGCCTCGGCGAGCGGGCGCGCGGCACGGACGTCATCCAGGGCGACGAGGGCCTCGCAGTCGGCGACGCGCCAGGCGGCGATGCCCGGATGCCGCACGCCGAGGCGTTCCCACGCGTCGGCGGCCACGCCCAGGTCGGCGTGTGCCTCGGCCGGGCGCAGCTGCGCCAGCCGCAGGCGAGCGCGGCTCTCCCACAGCAGGGGCGCGCTAAGCCCGTCGGGCGGCGGGTCTCCGCGGAGGTGCGCAGCGGCGAGCACGGCTTCGGCCTCGATGAGCTCGTCGAGCTCGGTGAGCGCGTCGACGAGCGGCAACAGCCCCCATACAAGGGCGGCCGGAGGGCTGTTGGCCATCTTGAAATCGAACGCCAGCCGCGCATCGGCCTCCGCCTCCCGTACGCGGCCCGCGCGGATGAGGGCGAATGCCCGTAGGAAACTGCCGTGTGCGAGGGCGATGAGCCACCCGCGTGGGCGCGCTACGTCGATCAGCGCCCCGCAGCGCTCGGCGGCGGTCTCGGGATCGCCGCTGTGGACGAGCATCAACTTGGCAATCGTGCCCAGCAACGAGTCGGGGTGGTCGTCGAGTACACCGCTGGCGACGGCCGCGGTGAGCCGTGCCGATGTCTCGGCGGCGGGTCTGCCCTCGCTCGTGCCGTCCCACGCCGCGAGGATTCCCCACATGGGCGACGCGTCCGGGTCGGCGATCCGCCGGTGGAGCAAGGCCCGCGCCGCCGCGACCGTCGACGCGTGCAGCAGAGTGGTGCACAGCAGCTCCGCCTCCAGCGGGGCGAGCAGCTCCGGAGCAACGCCCTCGGGCGCATCGACGACGCTGCGACACAGGTCCACGGCGTCGTCGAAGTGCCCGGCGAGGCCGAGGGCGCGCGCTCCGCTCAGCGCGGTTCGCGCCCGCAGGTTCGGGGACCGGGCGAGCCGGACGGCCTTCTTCAGCTCTTCCCGAGCGCCCGGCTGCACGTGCGCGGCCAGGGCCAGTCCGAGCTCGCTGCGCACCTGCGCCTCGCTTGTGTCGTCCGGTGGCGGTTCGGCGAGCGCGCGACGCAGGAACACCCAGGCGCTCTCCGGGGCTCCGCGCACGGACGCTCCGCGTGCGGCGGTGCGCAACAATTCCACGGTGGCGGCCTCGCCCACAGGCTCGCTGCGCAGCACGTGCAGCGCGACGGCCTCAGGATCGGCCCGATCCGCCATCAGCAGCTCCGCGGCGCGCGCGTGCCACAGCGCCCGCTCGGCGTGCGGCATCCCGGCGTTGAGGGTGCTCGCGACCAGCGGATGGACCAGCTTGTAGGCCCCGGTGTCGCCGCCGAGCAGTCCGGCGGCGCGCAATCTGTCGGCCAGCCGGGCGCCCGTGGTCGCGTCGAGCCCGGCGAGGGCGCGGGCGTGCCGCAACGGCGCGCTACGGCCGAGTACGGCGAAGGCTCTGGCGAGGTCCCGGGCGCCTGCGGGAAGGCGTCCGAGCTGCGCCTCGACGCTGCGCGCGACCTGTTCGGACCCGAACGTGGACAGCCGCGCAACGGCTCCGTCAGCCGTCTGTTCGGCGACCAGGTGGCCGACGAGCGCGCGGAGCAGAAACGGGTTGCCTGCGGTCGCGGCGTGGCACGACCGCGCAAACGCCTCCTCGACGGTGGGCAGCAGCTCCCCGACGAGGCGCGCCACCGCCTGCAGCTCCAGGGCCGACGGCCACACCGGTGGTTCCTGCGCGGCCGCGAGCAGCTCGCCGAGCATGTCCGGCTGGAGCGCGGCCTCGCCCGAGCGGGTAGCACACAGGATCCCGAGCCGCAGCTCCCCGAGCCTGCGCGTGAGCTGGGTGAGCCAACGCAGCGAAGGGAGGTCCGCCCAGTGCACGTCGTCGACGACGAGCAGCGTCGGCGCGCGGTCGGCCAACCCGCACGCCAGCCAGGTCAGGCCGTGGGCGGCCGCATGCATGGCGTCACCTGCCAATGCGGGGGCCGCGGTGTCCGGGTCGAGCGCGCGCCGGGCGAGGGCGGCCGCGCCGACCGCGAGCTGGTCCCACTCGGCGCCGCCGAGGACGGGCCCGAACAGCTGTCGGGCGATGTCCCACCCTGCGTCCTGTTCAAGCGGGCCGCCCCAGGCGCGCAGGACCCGCATCCCCGACGCCTCGGCGGCCCGGCCCGACGCCGCCAGGAGGCTGGACTTGCCGATGCCCGCCGGTCCCTCGACGACGGCCAGGCAACCCGACCCGGCGAGCACGCGATCACGGTGCCGGGCGAGCGCGGCGAGCTCCGCGTCGCGCTGCAGCAGCAGCGCCCGGGGGCCCCGAGGCACGGTCACCCCTGGATCCTCGCCATTCCGCCGAGGATCCGCCAGCGACCGCGCGGCCGAACCAGGGCGTCCGTCGCAGGCCTCCCCACCGTCGCCGCAGCACAGGTGCTGGGCCGGGCGCGACCGTCGCCGGTGCGGACGCCTGCGGGCTCGGCTGTTGCCGACCGGAGAGGATCGTCAGGCCTGCTCCCGCCACGACAACGATGCACCCGGCCACGGCGAGTCCCACCAGCGTGCGGACGCTGGTGTCGGACGAGCTCGCGTCGAACGCTGTGAGCGCCGCTCCGAGCGTGGTGCCCACGACCGCCAGCCATCCGACGCCGGTGAGCCGCTGCCGGAGCATCCTGTCCGCGAGGACGGCGCCGATCACCGGATAAGTGGCGGTCAGCGCCAGCGCGTAGGACGGTCCCGCAAGGATCATGGAGGCGACATGGCCCCCATGAAGACCGGTCCGCCCAGGAGGCTGCACGCGATGACAGCACCTGCCTCCCGGGATGCGACGAGTCCCGCGATTGCGCGGAGCCCACCCCTGACACCGGACCAACCCAGGAGGAAGAGCGCAGCCGCGCCATCGTGAACGGCCGCCACGACGAGCGTGGTGGCCACTATCGGACAGCCCACCGCCGCCGAACCGTGGTGAGCAGCACCGCCACCAGACCCCAGGCCGCCCCCGAGATCAGCCCGGCCGCGTATCCGGATCCCCGTCGCACAGGCTGTGCCGCGCAGATCAGGTCGCTCATACCCTGACGCAGGGGGGATGTGTTCGCTTCACAGCGTGGTGCCTGCGGTGAGGCGGGTGCGACGCTTCGTGACGAAGCCGTGGCGGGCCGAGGCGAACCCGTGTCGATCCTCGAGGATGTCGGCGCTCATCTCGACCAGTTCCTCGCGGCGGTAGCTGCCCAGCGGTTTGCGCTGTTCGTCGGCGGCGCGGCGCTCTTGCTTCCCGGCGAGGAGCAGCGGGTAGTCGGCGGTGACGGCGAGGCGGTGGGCGTACCGCTCGACCACGCGCTCGAATGCGTCGGGGTCACCGGAGAAGACCTCATCGGCCAGGCCGATGCGAGCGGCGTGCGTTGCGCCGAGGGGCACACAATCGGTGGTGAGCGTCCCGGCCGTACGGGCCCCGACCCGGCGAGGCAGGACGTAGGTCCAGTACTCCGAGCCGTACAGGCCCATGGTTCGGTAGTGCGGGTTGAGTACCGCTGCGGCTCGCAGCACCACACGGTCGGCTCCCAGCCCCAGCATGACTCCACCAGCACCGGCGCTGCCTGCGATCGAACACACGACCAACTGGTCGACGCAGGTGATGATCTTCTCGCAGACGTCGTCGATCGCGACGATGTTGTCCCAGGCCTCGCCGGCCGGCGCGGCAGCGGCGTCGATGACGCTCAGGTGGATGCCGTTTGAGAAGGGCAGGCCGCCGCGCAGCAGCAACACCCGGGTGTCCTGCGCGGTGGCGTACCGCAGTGCCTCGAGCAATCGGCCGCACTGCCCCGTCGACATCGCGCCGTTGTAGAACCGGAAGTCCAGGATGCCGACCGGGCCGTCGCGCCCGTAGCCGATCTCGCGGTACCCCGCGTCGTCCTCGGCCTCGGGAACGTCGGCGAGGCGATCCGCGAGGACGGTCGTCGCGGGAAGCTTGTGACCGCGTTCGCGCAGATGACCGAGCCAGATCGCGCCGTCGCCGGTGCGCACGAGGACGGCGCCGTGGCGACGAGCGACGACCGTACCGGGTTCGGCGGCGCGCGCGGCCGGGCCGACGCGCCCGCGGTGGGCATCGAAGACGGCGACCGAGGTCCCGCACAAGCGGGTGACCACCCCGGGTGCGCCATCGGCGGCACGGATGCGGCGCAGCACGTGTTCGGTGGTATCGGACCAGTGGAAGCCGCGGTCACCCTCGTGGGCCCGGGGACGCGCTCGTCCGCGGACGCCGGGCCGCGTGTAGTCCAGTGGCTGCGGCACGAATCCGGGGGTGATCGCCTTGTCCACCACCTCGTGCACCAACGCCACGGCGGCGTCGGTCACCGGACCGTTGTAGAGGGCACTCTTGCGCGGCACGTCCGGGTTGAGCGCGAAGGCGCGGGACGCCCAGATCGGGCCGGCGTCCAGCTCTTGCGCCGCCTGCAGGGCGGTGACACCCCAAACGGGCTCGGCGTCCATGATCGCCCAGTCCAGGGACGACGGGCCGCGATCGCCCTCCGGTCCGGGGTGGATCACGATCGTGGGGCATGCGTTCCAGACCTCGGCGGGCACGCGTTCGCGCAGGAACGGGCAGATCACCAGGTCGGGTCGGGTCCGGGCCATTGCCGCCCGGAGCGCGTCGTCGTCCCCCGCCTGCTGGAGCGTGACCTCGTGCCCGGCCGCGCAAAGCTCGATCCAGACCCGTTGGGTCAAGCCGTTGAATGCCGAACTGAGCAGCATGATCCGCATCGGCTGCGGGTCGGCGACAGTCGCCTGCGAAGTGCGTGTGAGGGCCTCGATGCTCGCCACGAACCGATGCCCTCGCGGACACGCGGTCCGGGCGTGTTCCTGGGGCCCGTCGGTGCTCTCGAGCACGAAGCGCTCCACCACCACGGCCGCGCTCCCGCACTGCGGGCATCCCGTGGTCACCGATCTCTCCCGATCGATTCGGCCAGGCTGCGGCCGTTCCCCCCGTCCGCCGTCCGCAACGCGGCGGCCCTGACGATCTCGCTGATCATCGATGTTCCTCCATCGTGGACAGGAACCGTCCGCGGCCTGCGTCGCAGCAGTAGGCATGCGAGACGGTCGGGGCGCAGAGCGCTGTCGGCGGGTCGAGTCCGGTGACACGCGGGACGGCGGTCGCCAAGACCGGGTCGTGGGCGGCGGCGGCGTGCAGGCGGGGCAGGTAGC
>Ga0105245_10001537_pt1 | contig 20925 bp, 20 predicted proteins | sample KBSM54metaG_FD_81523 | JGI IMG/M metagenome (GOLD analysis project Ga0105245, IMG submission 81523) | Miscanthus rhizosphere microbial communities from Kellogg Biological Station, Michigan, USA - KBS M5-4 metaG | ecosystem: Host-associated > Plants > Roots > Rhizosphere > Soil | place...
AATGGAGCGAGAGGTGGATCGAAGTCGTCGGCTGAGGGTGCACTGATAACCTGATCGCCGACCGCTTCCGCGTTAATCGAATTCGCTGTCGCTGATGTCATTTCTGCGTTCGCTCCTCGAGCTTGTCTCGCGTAACTCTACACCTCAGTGCCACAAGCTCAAATACGTATGGTGACGTAGCAGCGCAATTCATACTCGACGTCGCACATGGAGGCGGGCAGATTACGGCATGACGTTTGGGCGGTATCTGCGTTGCGGGCTCCTGTTGCTCGCTATCACCGGCTGTCGCGGTGCCGGCGGAGATAAGTCCGACACGACTCACGGATCCTTACCGCCTGTCTATCCCTCAAGTCCGCTCGGCAACACCAACTGGGATCTCGATGCCGGGCCGGTCCTGATCATTCCTGGCGGTGGTACCGACACGGTCGCTGTGGTAATGCCAGAAGCGACCGACAGTACAATCGCATCCTTTCAGGGAATGGCTCCGCCTACCGCGGGTCTCACCTTCGATCTTTTTTCGCGAAATGGCATGGCTGCTTCAGCAGCAGCGCTGTCCGTTTTGCCGCCAGCGGACAACAAAGGAGAATGTTATGCGTGGCCAGCAGCGAAATTGAGGCAATCGCGTTCAGACTGGCGTGTCGGGTTCCAGAGCGGACGCGTTTCCGCAATCAAGCTTGACTCGATCGAGTCGAGATCCAGCGTAGACTCCGCCGATCTTGCCGCGGCTCTGACTCGAGCCGCCGCAACACTTCCAGCTGCTGCGGATCCCACATTTCGTGGGCTCCCTTTCAGAGTTCGGTCTGCGTACACGTTCCGCCTCGACTCGACGGAGGTAGTCATCGCGGATGTAGTTCGCACGGTGAATGAAGAAGCCAGCCCCAAGGTGGAACACTTTTTCATTATCGGCGAGCGCAACCCTGGAACGGGCGCACAATACGAGACACGTTATTACAGCAGAACCGCGGGGACGGAAGAATCAACGCAGGCGACTGACGTACTAGCGGTAATTCAGCTTGGTCGCGTTAAGCGTCCAGCGATCGTTGTGAGTCTAGAGTATGACGACGGCCGCAAGATTGGATTGATCGAGCGCCGGGAGTCAGGTCAATGGAGCTCGGTCTGGAGAAGCGCCTATACCGATTGCTGAGTAGTACGGCGACGGTTTGCTAAAGGCCTGTCGGCGCGCTGACGAAGCTGGAGCGGACGTCGTACTTCTGAGCGACATGGTCGGCGAGCGCGCGAACTCCGAGCGTCTCTGTCGCGTAATGGCCAGCATAGATAATCGCGAGCCCGTGTTCCTCCGCATGGATTGCAGTCCAGTGCGGGCCTTCACCGACAACCAGAGTATCAATCTCCATTTCCAGCGCTTCATTGAGCGTTTCAGTGGAGGCGCCTGCACCAGTGCAGATTGCCCAACGCCTCGTTCGCCGTTCTGTCGTTATCGGCGTGGAACGCAACCCGCCTCCGTGACTTTCCGCGAATGCGCGAGCCCGATCTGCAATCGCAATGGTGGGAGTATCGGTCTCGCCACTGACCCCGATCGAGATGGCTCCGTATTTCGCAAACGATCCTGTTGGCTGAAGGCCGAGCTGCTTCGCCAACAGCACGTTGTTCCCCATCGTGGGATGTCGATCGAGTGGGAGATGCGACGAGTAGACGGCGACGTCATTTTCCAATAATTGGCGCAGCCGCTTGTATGCTGGCCCCGTCAGTGGTGCTGTTCCGCCCCAGAACATGCCGTGGTGAACGATGAGAAGGTTGGCGTTGTTAGCGAGGGCGCCTTCAATTGTGCGGGTTGAGAAATCAACTCCGGCAGCCACTGCTCTGAGCTCAGATCGATTCTCCAGCTGAAGCCCATTCACTGCGCCTGGATAGTCGGGCGTCGACCTTGTGTCCAACAGCACATCAAGGTACTCCGCAACCTCATCAATGAGCGTCATTCAAGCCGCCAAATTTGTGTGGAGAACCGAGGCATAAGTGTGACAGTCCACCACGTAACCCATTGTGGTGAAAGGAGTTGACTGCAAAGTGCAAAGTCTGTTGATTAGTCGGGAATTCCCATCAGCTCAAGCAGGCGCTCCAAGTCATCAGCGGAGTAGAAGTTGACGGTCATTGTTCCGCGGTTGTTGGGTCCGACCTTGATGGCGACATCGGTCTGAAGTGCGCGACGCAGACGCTCCTCAATGCGCCTTACTTCCGGCGGCTGTCGATCGACTGCACGCGGCCGACCGGCCTTTTTTCGAGCCTGTGTTCCTCCGTCCGTGCGGAGTCGCTGCTCGACTTCGCGGACAGTGAGTCCTTCACGCACTATTTCCTGGGCTAGACTCGTGATTCTCTCCGAATCATCAAGGCCAAGTAGAACCTTGGCATGGCCCATCGTCAGGTCACCCTGCTGAAGAAGTTTCCTCGCCGCGGCCGGCAATTGAAGGAGCCGGACCATGTTGGCGATCGTCGTCCTGTCCTTCCCCACCGTGTCTGCAATTTGCTGTTGGGTCAGCGCGAATTCTCGTGAGAGCTGGTGGTACCCCTCTGCCTCTTCGATTGGGTTCAGATCACTCCGCTGCAGGTTTTCGATGAGAGCGAGCGTGAGAATAGTCTTGTCGTCGATCTCCTTGATGATTGCAGGGATCTCCTTCCAGCCGAGGTTGCTAGCTGCCCGTAGACGGCGTTCGCCGGCGATCAGTTCGAAGCCATCTTTTCCGGCGCGCCGCCGAACTGTGATTGGCTGCAGCAGGCCGCTTGCTTTGAGACTCTCCTGCAGCTCCGCAAGGTCTTCAGGGTCGAACTCCTGGCGCGGCTGGAACGGATTGGGCGAAATCTGACGAATAGGAATTGACTTCAGTGCTCCGTCGTCGCTCGAGGAAAGCCCGGTGGTGCTTCCGAGCAGCGCTTCGAGTCCGCGCCCAAGCCGGCGTGGGGTTTTCTCAGTTGCCACCGTCATCTCCTCTCGCAGTTCGTTCGATCAGCTCCTTCGCCACATTCATATAGGCTTGTGCTCCGACTGAAGCTACGTCGTACAGGATGATTGGCTTTCCGAAACTGGGCGCCTCTGCCAACCGGACATTTCGCGGAACGACGCTCTTGAACACCTTCGGTCCGAAATACTCTCTGGCATCCTCTGCGACCTGCCGCGAGAGATTGAGGCGCGAGTCGTACATTGTCAGCAGAACTCCGTCGATCCCCAGGCGCTCATTGGCGCTGTGCTGAACGCGGTGCACAGTATTCAGGAGCTGTGAAAGTCCTTCGAGCGCGTAGTACTCGCACTGAAGAGGGATCAACAAGGCATCAGCGGCAACCAGCATGTTGATGGTTATGAGGCCGAGCGAAGGCGGGCAATCGATGATTACGTAGTCGTATTCATCGCGCAAAGACGCGGTTGCTCCGGACATCACGTGATCGCGGTTGGTCTTATCGACGAGCTCGACTTCCGCCGCAGCTAAGTCCGGAGTGGCACCGACTACATCGAGTTTTGGAAACTGGACGGCCGTCTGGCGGGAGGAGCCAAGATCCGAATTCCCTACCAGCACATCGTAGAGAGTCAGGGGGATGTTCTCTTTCTGGAGCCCCACACCACTAGTGGCGTTTCCCTGGGGATCTGCATCTACGAGCAGTGTCCGTTGCTCGGCCGCAGCCAGGCTGGCTGCGAGATTCACGGCAGTGGTCGTTTTGCCGACCCCACCCTTTTGATTTGCGATTGCGAGGATACGCGCCACTGAATACCGGAAGGAGGAGCGGCGCTTAATCTATCCAAGCGACAACGCCGTTTCCACGTGGAACTCCTTGGGATGTTCCACGTGGAAACACTGACTGACTACTGGGCCGGCTGGAATCTCCAGCGAGTGGTGACCTCGACTGCGATTGTATCCTCCCCGGGATTGATTGGCGTGTCCGCCTGAGCGGATCCGGCGACGGCACGCATCATTACCATCGGCCTGGGAGGAACGGGGGAATAGGCTCCCACGTTTATTTCGAGGAGAGTTCCCAAGGTCCCGCGTGCAGCTCTCGCCGCCGCCTCAGCATCGGCGCGTGCCTTCTCGATCGCTAATCCAATCGCGGTTCGACGGGCGCTCTCGGTATTGGATGACGCAAACTGAAGTGACGTAATCATGTTAGCGCCGTGAGCGAGAGCTGCGTCGATCACGGGACCGACCTGGGTGAGCTTTCTGACCTCGACGAGGATAGTGTTCGTCACGTTGTAACCAACGATCTGTGGTTCCTTGCCTTCGACATACCGCTGCTCAGGATAGACGTTGTAGTTCATGGTCGAGAGCTGATCGTTGCCCAACCCGAGAGCCCTAAGTGCGCTGAGAACAGCCTGCTGTTTGGTGGCATTTTCGGCGGCCGCTGCGGCGGCAGTTGCCGCCCGGGTCTGCACACTGACTTGAATGGTAGCCTTGTCCGGGCTGACCTTCACTTCCCCTCGACCTACAACCAGAATCTGCGGTACACTGGCAGTTGTCGGCAATATGTCTTGTGCATGGCTCATTACTGGCGCCACAATTGACGCTATGGAGAACAGAAGTCGTTTATTCATTGGTTGAATTCCTGATTGGTGAACCTACGTTAGGGTCGTTGCTTCAAGTTAGACGTCAGACCCGATGATCACTTACACAACTGGACCTAAAGAACCCGCTCGATCTCATGAATCTTGTTGAGATCCATTCCCATAATACCCTCGGTCTCACTGCGCATGAACATGTTCGCGAACTTCGCGCCCCAAATGATCTCCTCAGCTTGATACGATGATCGCGAATGCACTGTCTGCGATACCGTTTCGTCGGTACCGGTCAGCAGGACGAGCAGTTCGGCATTAGCGGCGACCAGGTCGGCGTGACTGAGGCCCGACATCGGACTCGTCGCATCGATCGGGTGCACAACTGTCCAACTCAGGGGGAAAAAGACAACGCGATTACGCTCCAGAGGAAGATCGTAGAATTTGCGGACAGACGAACCCGCAACCTGCTCGACCTTCGTGAGAATCGCCTGCACTTCTACCTCTATCAGCTGGCTCCTCCGCGCGTTTGCGATTCTGAATTCCAGTGCCTTCATACCGCGATAGGGAGCGACGATGGCGTTTCGGCTGTAGATGATCCTCGCAGATGGCCGCGAGAAGCGTGCGAAGACTACACCAGTAACCAACGCCACCAGCACGATGTTGAGCAGCGCCTCGATAGTGACCAGGGTGTTGGGCACGACGCCGACGGGAATAATGTTTCCGTAACCGATCGTCGCAAACGTGTCGACGCTGAAAAAGAACGCCCGATAGAATGGCTCGTTGGCAAAAATGCCGGACGATGATTGAAGAGCATCCGGACCGCATGCGAGAAACGCGAGGGCAAAAAAGGCGTTCAGGACGACGTAAGTAGCCGACACAAATGCCAGAAACCGCGGCCACGAAATTGTCAGGAGCCAGTGGTAAAGGCTCATCGAGGCAAAAGGATCTAGACCTTCGAGAGCAACGTTGAAGCTTCCGTCTCGGTTGAGCAGCCGACGACGGGTGCCTCTCGCAACCTCTGTCCCGAAGCCGAGATCGCGCAAATCGTCCTGTTTCACGGGAGACGAATCCCTATTGTCAACGAGGGTCGAAGAATTCATTTCGATGGGATCAGAGCTGCGAGATCGTGGGAAAATGGCTTCGAATTTCTCGTAAAGCTACATTCGTTCGATGGAATCCTCAGACACTTCAGTCGGCCGCGCCACGCTGCTGATCGTGGTATCAGCGATCAGTTTTGGATCGATCTCGGTGCTGACGGTTCTCACTACCGGCGCAGGTGTGCCACTTCTCACGGCGATGGCGTGGCGATATCTCCTTGGCGCCGCACTTCTCGGATTGGTCACGCGACTAAAGTCCGTGCGGTCAATCCCGCGCCGGAAAATCCTGGCGCTTCTGATCATCGGGGGCATCGGTCAGGCGCTGATCACTTACATGAGCCTGCATGCGCTCGAATACATATCGGTTGGCCCGCTCGCGTTTCTCTTCTACACGTACCCGGCGTGGGTCGCAATGCTTGCCGCCATTCGTCGTACAGAGAGACTCACCACGGTTCGGACGATCGCCCTGGTGCTCGCGCTCGCAGGTGTGACGATAATGGTAGGTGCGCCGACTGAACGACTCGATCCGCGAGGAGTGATGCTGGCGCTGGCATCGGCACTTCTCTATTCAGCCTATCTTCCCGCGCTAGAGCGTGCGCAGGAAGACACGCCGGCACTTCTCTCCACCCTCCTGCTGATCGTCGGAGCGGCGATAGCGTTTCTGGTGGTGGCTCTGGTCGCGGGAGAACTCTATCTGCCGGCCGGATTCGCCATTTGGACCAACATCTTCCTCCTGGCGTTCGTCTCAACGGTGATTGCTTTCTCTACCCTGATCAAAGGTCTGTCAGTGCTTGGTCCCGTCAGAACTGCGATCATTGCGACGGTCGAACCATTTTTCACAGCGATTCTCGGAGTGCTTGTGCTCGATAATCAGCTCAGACTCTCAACTCTCGTTGGAGGAGTCTTCATAGCCACCGCAGTCCTGATGATTGAGCTCAGCTCGACCCGGGCGACAGCTACTGTGTGACCGCCAAACGCCGCCGCCGCTCGATTTCGATGACGAGATTCTGCAGGTCGCTGGGGCTGACTCCTGGAATGCGCGAAGCCTGGGCAAGTGAAACTGGCCGCAAGCTCGAGAGCTTCTGTCGAGCCTCGAACGAGAGCGAGATCATATCGGTGTAGTCCAACGCCGGATCGAGTACGAAGTCGCCCATCCGACGCATCCGGTCTGCCTGAATCCGCTCGCGCTCGAAATAGCCCGCGTACTTGATCTCCAGATCGGCTGTGATCATCGCCTCGCGGTTCAGATCGGTTCCGGCTCCAACTGCGCGAAAGAGATCGTCGAGTGCCACATCCTGGCGCTTTGCGACCTCGGCGATCTTCATCGAGTGTGAAAGCGCGCTGCTTCCCGCGCTCGTGAGGATTGCGGCGGCTTGGCCGGGAGTTATGCTCTTCGTCTCCGCGATGCGCAACGCCGCGTCTTCGTCTCGAAGTCGAGCTGAAATCGCGGCAGTTTCGTTCTCGGAGTAGATGCCGAGCTCCATACCAATGGGGCCGAGGCGTCTCAGCGCATTGTCCTGGCGGACGGTCAGCCTGAATTCCGATCGCGAGGTGAAGAGTCGATAGGGCTCGTCTACTCCCCGCGTAACCAGGTCGTCTATCAAGACTCCGATGTACGATGTCTGGCGTCCGAGTATCAGCGCCTGCTTTCCCTGCGTGGCAAGAGCGGCATTGATGCCGGCCAACGCACCCTGACCTGCGGCCTCTTCGTAGCCGGTAGTTCCGTTTATCTGTCCAGCGAAATAGAGACCGGGTACCGCTTTCACCTGCAGCGACGGATCGAGCTGCGTTGGCGGGTAGTAGTCGTACTCAATGGCGTAGCCAGCGCGATTCATTCGCACACCCGCAAGCCCAGGCACGGTGCGAAGAATTGCGAGCTGCACATCGGCAGGTAATGATGTCGAGAGCCCGTTCACATACAGCTCGGAAGTATCGTGTCCCTCCGGCTCGAGAAAGAGCTGGTGTCTCTGAGCATCGGGGAACTTGACGATCTTGTCTTCGACTGACGGACAGTATCGCGGACCCCGAGATGATATTGCGCCGCCGTACATTGCCGACTTGGCGATGTTCTCCTGAATGATCTTCTTGCCGTCGGCCTCCAGATAGGTGATCCAGCACGGCATCTGCCGAGGATGGCGAGTGAGACTTCCAGTGCGCCGTCCATCCTTCCAGAAGTGCGACCACGAATAATCGAATTGCTCGATTTCGCTTTCCTGGATCTCGAGCGCTGCGTAATCGACAGATCGCCCATCGATACGCGGTGGCGTTCCCGTCTTGAACCGCGCCACCGTAAGTCCGGCCTGCTCGAGCTGCTCGGCCAAATGCGTCGTCGCTGTTTCCCCGGCTCGGCCACCGGAAATTCTCGTGTCCGTGCCGATATGAATGCGGCCGCGGAGGAACGTACCGGTAGTGATGACTACCTTTTGCGCACCGAACTGCCTTCCCTCCAGTGTCTCGACGCCCAGAACCTGATTGTCGCTCGTATCGAGGATCAGTCGAGCAACGGTGCCCTGCACTGTCTGAAGATTCTGCTGCTCCTCGAGAAGAGATCGTACCGCACGGCGATAGAGGCCCCGATCGCACTGGGCCCTGGGCGCCCAGACTGCCGGCCCTTTGCTGCGGTTCAGCATTCGGAACTGGATCATGGCGAGGTCAGTCGCTCGCGCCATGATGCCGCCTAGCGCATCCACTTCGCGGACGACTGTCCCCTTGGCAACGCCGCCGATTGCCGGGTTGCAGGACATTTGTCCGATAGTCTCGAGCGCGCTGGTGATGAGTCCGACCCGCGCGCCGAGCCTTGCAGCGGCGACGGCGGCTTCGGTCCCGGCGTGGCCAGCCCCGATCACGATGACATCGAACTCTGTTTCAAAGCGCTGCTGTGACGACATACATTTAAAGATAAGTGGGACGGCGAAGCCCGATGTTAGTCTCTTATCGAACCTAGTTCATGCCACTGGAGCTATCACACGATCGTGTCGTAGTCCTGATGAAGCGTGCGGCGTTCGAGCGCGCGGGTCTCACCCGACAGGCGATTGATGAGAGATACAACCTCACCGACGAGGAGTTTCGCGTCGAGGGCGAGCTGATTGTCCTGGGGCCGCTGCCATCAGCCGATGCGCTGCCCGAAATCATAGACGACCTCGAGGCGAGCGGTCTCGTGTACTTCGACGACTTTTTCGAGCTGAGCGGTAACTGGCCCGAATGGCTTTCGCTCTACGTCCGCGGCGCGAAAGGCGGAGGAAGCTAGAGCCGCTGCTCTACAGAGGCCCATTCTTCGACGAAGGCAACACCTTCGTCGATGCGATCGATCACAACATCAGCTCCGACGGCCACGAAAGTTCCGGTGAGCGCTCTGGCGGGAACCGTGATCGTCCTGCCTGTGTGCTCGTAAGAGATTTCCCCCGGCGAGCTGGCGGTGATCTCACGTGTCACCACCGCCAGCTGTCCCTGAATCTCGTGCTCGTCAGTCGTGCCCCCGGACACTCCGCGTAGAGCCCACGTCGCGAGAAGTGTGATCATACCGCTTATGGCGAGAGCTCCCGAGGCAATTGCTATGAGCAGCACCGCCCATGTTGGAAGTCTGGTGCGAGATGCCAACGGATACCCGACTGCACCGAAACCAATTGCGAACGCTGCAATCGCCGGAAGGTTGAAAAACGGCGATGGCGCGCGCGTCCGATTCCGGCGCAAGTGCTCCACCCCATGGAGCATTGCGAAAACAGCCAACACCAATCCGCCGATGAAAGAGGCGACGGATACAATGGAAAGAGCGCTCATGATTGGTGGAGAACTCTCGGAAATCACCGAAGCTCTAAACGAATCGATCAGGATCCGAGATACTTCCTGAACCAGGCAATGGTTGCCGGCCAGGCTGCCTTTGCGGCCGCCATGTTGGCTCCGTCCATTCCCGTCTGCTGCCGAAGGAAGCCATGCCCCGCGCCCGGATAGATGTTCGGACTATAAATCCGCCCCAGTGCTCGCATTGCTGAGTCAGCCGGAGGAATAGTCGCATCTACGCGAGCGTCGTTACCACCGTAAAGACCCAGCACCGGCGCGCGCACCGATGCCAGCTCCTCAGATTTGGGCGAGACACCGTAATAGACGACGGATGCGCCGAGGTTGGGCGCGTGCACCGCGTGCGCGAATGAAACACCACCGCCCCAGCAGAATCCGACGATTCCATATTTCTTCTCAGCAGCAGGCAGCGACATTCCATACTGCGCAACTGCGTCCAGCTGTCTCTGAACCCAGGCAGCATCCAGAGTTCTGATCGCGGCCGTCGCCAACGGCGCCACGACACTGTCCGGACCATCCGGAAGATTCTTCATCGTCAGAAGATCTGGCGCGACCGCAATGAAGCCATCGGCCGCCAACTGGTCGGCAACGCCGCGCACCCAGGATGACAAGCCAAAGATCTCGTGAACGACTATCACTACGGGGGCTTTGGTGCTGCGCTCGGGATACACGACCCAGGCGCGGAGGCTGTCGCCGCCACCTGTACGGATGATCGCCCACTCGCCATGTCGAGGTGACGCGCTCAGTCGAGCGAGAGCACCAGCGGCGTCCGCGGGTAGCTGCCGGTTGTCTTGCGCGGCTACCGTTTGTGAGGCAGATGCAGGGGTACCGTGGTCGTGGGTATCGGCGGCGGGCACCACCTGGTTACTCGTGCACGCAACCACAACCGAAACGAGTATCCCGAAGCTGACTACTGTCGCGCGAATTTTCATCTTAGCCGTTCCCCTGTTTGGCAAAACTGCGAGACGCCGCCCGACTGGCGAACTGGGCAGCAAGGAATTCCCCAACACGATATTCCGCATAATAAAGCGGGCTCCACGGTACCGAGCCAGCGATGAATCCGGCGTGGCCTCCCCGTTCCGTGAACTCCAGCTGAAGGTTCGTATTTCGCCGGGCTATCTCCCGAACTTCGTCCAGGACTTCCGGTGGCAGCATCGGATCGTCGACTGCGCTTAACAGTAGCGTTTTGATTTTTATGCGCTCGAGAGCCGAGAGGGAACTGGCCTTGGCATAGTAGTCGTCAGCGTCCCGAAAGCCATGAAGCGGTCCGGTGATGAGATTGTCAAAATCTTCCAGGGTTCGGAGGGCGGCTATTCTCTCCACTGGCGCAAGGTCCGGAAAGCGCTGCGCTTTCTCCAGCGCCTTGCGTCTCAACGAGCCAAGAAAAAACTTTTGATAGAATCGGGAGAATCCGCGATTGATGCGCTTCGATGACCGCGAAAGATCAAACGGAACCGAGATCGCCGCCGCCGCAGTAAGCTGTGGCGGAAGATTGCCGCTCCGCTCGCCAAGAAACCGCAGCAGAACGTTCCCTCCCAGTGAAACGCCGGCGATGGCTATCGGGGAAGAAGGGAACTCCCGGACGATTCGATCGAGCACGAAGGCCGTGTCGGACGTCTCACCAGAGTGGTAAAACCTGCGCGTTCGGTTCGGCTCACATCCGCAAGAACGGCAAATGAGCAAGTCCGCCGCCCAACCGCGTCGGTGCGCTTCATTCAACAATCCCTGAGCGTAGTGGGACCGGATGGTGCCCTCGAGCCCGTGGAGTAGCAGAACCCGCGGTGTCCCCGCCGGAGCGGGCAGGCGATGGATCTCCAGAAAATCTCCATCAGGCGTATCCCAGCGTTCGAGTACAGTCGGGGCAGTTGGCTGTCGACGAAAGAGCTTGCCCCAGAGTGTCTGAAGGTGACCACCGGGAATCCACCATGCCGGTGAATAGATTATTTCGCGCGAGGCACCGGTGCGGCGCCGAGATCCGTTTTTCAAACTGGAGCGATTGATTGGAAGTGCAGATCTTCGGTGTGAAGAAGAGCGCCGACACGCGAAAGGCGCTCCGTTTTTTCGCGGAACGTAGGATCAAGACCCATTTCGTCGATCTGATGGAGCGCGCGGCGTCGCTGGGTGAGCTCCGCCGCTTTGCACAAAAGTTTGGTGCTGCCGCACTCGTCGATCGTGATTCCCGCCGGTTCGACGAGCTTGGCCTTCGCTACGCGCAACTTTCGGACGAACGCTGGCTGGAAAAGCTCGCCGACGAGCCGCTGCTCCTCCGCATGCCGCTCGTCCGGAATGGCAACAACCTCACCATCGGGCCGCAGGAATCGACCTGGAAGATATGGACGGGACGGTGAGCACTGCCAATCGCTTGTGGGGCTGAGCCCGGCGAGGTGATATTGCAGCTTCGTCCCGCTCCCTCCTCAGCGACCAGCTCCATCCACCCCAGCGACTCGTGACCTACCGCGTTCTCGTCACCGATGAGATCGATGCCGAAGGCGTAGCGCTCCTCGCGGCCGAACCCCGGATCGCGGTGGACGAGGTTCCAACTCTTCCCAAAGACGAGTTGCTGAAGCGAATCGGGGATTACGACGCGATTGTCGGCCGTAGTGCAACGAGGATTTCGACAGAGCTGCTTCAGAAAGCGGGCAAGCTCAAGGTGGTGGGTCGTGCGGGCGTCGGCGTCGACAACATTGATCTGGATACCGCAACCTCCCTTGGCATTGCTGTAATCAACGCGCCCGCCGGCAACACCATCGCCGTGGCGGAGCTGTTTTTCGGAGCACTGATATCTCTGCTGAGGCACATTCCACGGGCGGATACATCGATGCACGGAGGCAGATGGGATCGCTCCGCCCTGCTGGGCTCCGAGCTGAAAGACAGAACTCTGGGAATCGTGGGACTGGGTCGCATTGGAGGCGAGGTGGCCACGCGGGCACGCGCGTTCGGCATGAAGGTAGTGGCCTACGACCCATACATAGCGCAATCGCGATTCGAGACGTTGAGAGTAGAGCAGGCTCCGACGCTCGACGTACTCCTGGACCAGGCAGACATTGTCACTCTGCATACCCCACTCAACGACGAGACGAAGGGACTTATCGGCAAGCGCGAAATTGCCAGGCTTCCGCAGCAATCAATCGTCGTGAACATGGCCCGAGGCGGCATCGTCGACGAGAAGGCTCTCCTGGATGCTCTGGCCAGCAAGCACCTCTTTGGGGCGGTGATCGACGCTTATGAAAAGGAGCCGCTGGCCGCCGATCATCCCCTGAGATCCATTCAGAACATTCTGCTTACTCCACACATCGGCGCGTCGACTATGGAGGCGCAGCGCAATGTCGCGGTGGATGTTTGCGTGGCAGTTCGCGACGCGCTAATGAGTGGCGAGCTCTCGCGATCGATCAATGTCGCTGACGTCGGCGGCCAGTGGAGTGAGATCGAGCCGGCCCTGACACTGGCACGGAGAGCGGCCGCCGTTGGTCGAGCGATACTGGCAACTCAGGGTATGCGCGCGGTCCAGCGCATCGATGTGAGATCCGGATCGGCTCTAACGGCGGCGAAAAGCGCACTGTTGGCATCAGCAGCTCGCGGTCTTCTGGAAGGCACGATCGAACAGGAGCGTCTCAACCTGATCAACGCCCGAGCGGTGGCAGAAGCGCGGGGGATCAATCTTTCCACCACCGAGACCCCGGTGCAGGACAGCCAGTACGCAATCGAGGTAAGACTGAGCGGCGGCATGCAGGAGATCGCGGTTGCCGGCACTGCACAACCCGGCGCATCTCCCCGATTGACGCGGATCGGTGCTTTCCATGTCGATGTCCAACCGCGCGACACGCTGCTGATTCTCACCAACAACGACGTACCAGGCGTGATCGGGCGCGTCGGAACGCTACTTGGCGAAGCCGGCGTCAACATCGCCGAGTATCATCAGGCACGGCTCGCGCAGGGTGGTCAAGCCCTCGCGGCTGTGTCGGTGGACGGAGACGTCAGCGAAGCGATTCGTCAGTCCTTGCTCAAACTGCCCGACGTGTCTTCCGCCGCTGTCGTGTGCTTCAACCCAGGGTGAGCGCAAGGCTAAGCAGCGATCTCAGCGTACGAGAAGCCTATGAAGCCGACGCCTCCGGTCTTCATCTGGTTCCGGATCTGGTGGCACGTCCTCAAACGATCGAGGAAGTCACCGAGGTCATGAAGCAGGCGACCGCGGATCGCACGGCGGTGACGTGCGCCGGTGCCCAGACCAGCACGACCGCGGCGTCGATAGCTGACCAGGGGATCCTGTTGTCGCTTCGCGCGTTGGACCGGATTGGTGCAGTGGACGACGGGATGCGCACGATTACGGTCGGCCCCGGGGCGCTGGTCGGGGAGATCAAACGAACTGCCGCTGCATCTGGATTGCTCTTCGCTCCGGATCCGACCAGCGAAGAGGAATCAACGATCGGCGGCGCGATTGCCTGCAACGCTTCCGGTGCGCGCACCTTCAAGTACGGTGCTACCAGAAGACACGTAGCGGCCCTCAAAGTCGTTATGGCCGATGGAACGGTCCACGAGTTTCGCAGGTCAACGCTGGAGAAAAACACAGTCGGTTATGCATTTGCTCACGACCCCATCGACTGGTTCATAGGAAGCGAGGGCACTCTCGGTGTCATTGTCGAGGCCGAATTGGCACTTCTTCCACTCCCGGATCAGGTCGTGGGCCTCGCGGTTTTCTTCCGCACCGAGGCCGAGGCGCTGAGATTCGTGATAGCTGCGAGGGAATCGCGGGAAGTCACGCCGCGTTGCATCGAGTTCTTCGACGACAAGGCCATCGAAATAGCGCGTGCGAGCGCGCACGGTGCCGCACTGCCGAAGGAAGCCGGGTCAATGGTCTATGTGGAGGAAGAAGTTGCCGCGGATCTCGATTCGACGCTGGAGCAGTGGGTGGCGATAGTCGAATCCATCGCCCCCGACTTCGATCCAGTGGTATTTGACGGTGATTCGAGACTGAGAGAGGCCAGACAGCTCCGCCACAGCATTCCCTCGACCATGAACGAGCGTGGGTCAAGGCATCGTGCAGCTGGCGGCAGAAAAGTATCGACCGACTGGGCGGTTCCTTATCGAAAACTCGGTGAGGCAATCAACGCGGCCCGTTCACTGGCGGAGGCCAGCGGTGTCGAGCAAGCGGTGATCTATGGTCACGCCGGCAACGGCCATCCACATCAGAATTTCATCGCCAGGGATAGCCGGGAGCTCGCTACCATAGAAGAGGTCGTCGAGCGAACTCTGCGTGAAGTGCTGAGGCTGGGAGGCACCGTAGCGGCTGAACACGGGATCGGCAAGTTGAAACGGAAGTGGCTCCCCTTGCAGATGAATGCGCTCCAGATCGCCATGATGACTGCGGTAAAAAAAGAGCTTGACCCGCTCGGAATTCTGGCGCCAGGCAACATTCTGTGAGTCGCTTCAACTCCATCGTGTTCGACGTCGACTCTACATTGAGCGGAATCGAGGGCATCGACTGGCTGGCGGCGCGCCGCGGTCGTGAGGTAGAGGCCTGGAGCGCAGCGCTTACCGAGCGCGCCATGAACGGAAAGATCCCGATCGAAGCGGTCTACACCGAACGGATGAACAAAGTACGGCCCGATCGTGCCGAGATCGAAGAGCTTGGCCAGACATACATCGATCGCATCGCACCGGGTGCCAAGGAACTGCTCACCGAGCTGCAGGCCCGCCAGATCGAAACGGTGTTGGTGAGCGGAGGACTGCGGGAGGCGATTCTACCGCTTGCCAAAGAGCTGGGTGTCGCTGAGCATCGGGTTTATGCAGTGTCCATATACTTCGACGCCGAAGGGCGATACACCGGGTACGAGGAACAGTCTCTGATGACTCGCCAGCACGGGAAGCGCACGACCGTTCGAGACATGGGTCTTCGGGGTCCGATACTGGCAGTCGGAGATGGAATGACGGATTCAGAGATCAAGCCCGTCGTTGACAGCTTCGCGGCCTTCACGGGATTTACAAGGCGCGAGCCCGTCATCCAAAGGGCCGACTTCGTAGTCGAAAGCTTTGACCAACTGAGAACACTCGTACTCGAATGAGCACACCGAAGACGTTCGGAACATTTTTCCTTCCCGGCCCGACCGAAGTGCGTGACGAAATCATGGCGGCGATGATTCGGCCGATGATTCCTCACCGCGGCTCCGAATTCGAAAATCTCTTCGAATCACTTCAGAAAGATCTGCGTCCCGTGTTCGTGACCGAGCGCCCTGTTTACATCAGCTCCTCATCGGCCACTGGAATGATGGAGGCAGCAATTCGGAGCGCGCCGCCAGGTCGGGTTCTGTGTCTCGTCAACGGTGCTTTCTCCGAGCGTTTTGCTCACATCGCGTCGATGTGCGCGCGCGACGTCGACCGTTACGAAGTTGCGTGGGGGCAGGTGCACGCCATCCGCCAGCTGGAAGAGCGCCTGTCGATGAGAAAGTACGCCGCGATCACCGTGGTTCATTCAGAGACGTCGACCGGAGCTCTCAACGATGTGCGGTCGATCTCCGATTGCGCTCATCGCCACGGCGCCGTCTGTCTCATCGACAGCGTGAGCGGCTTGGGAGGGGCGGAGCTCCGGTTCGACGAGTGGAAGCTCGATTACGTCCTGACCGGCTCACAGAAAGCGCTCGCTCTGCCGCCCGGGCTCTCGTTCGCGGTCGCATCCACCAGCTTCGTGGACCAGGCGAACAACACGCACGACCGCGGAGTGTATTTCGACATCGTGGAGATGGATGCCTATGCTCGCCGGAATCAAACGCCGAGCACTCCCGCGCTAACGCTGTTTTACGCACTTGGCGCCCAGTTGAAATCGATACTGTCGGAAGGTCTCGAGACGCGCTGGGCTCGGCATCGGGCGATGGCGGCGCGAACACAGGAGTGGATTACCAAAATCAGCGATGAGACGGGCAGGAAACTGAACAACATCGCGCCGCTCGGGTCCCAGTCACCGACCGTTTCGGCGATCAAGCTGCCGCAGGACCTGTCGGCCGAAGTCTTCACCGCAGCGGTTGCAAAGAAAGGAATCGTCGTCGGCAACGGTTACGGGAAACTGAAGAACGCCACCTTTCGCATCGGCCACATGGGCGATCACACCGTGGAAACGATCGAGCGCTGCCTCGCTGCCTGCTCGGCCGTATTGCGTTCTTGACCCAGATAGCCGTCTCGAATGCCGGTGTAGAGTTCGGTGCCAGCAGAATCTTCAGCGGGATCACCTTCACTGTTGGCCGTGGCGATCGGTGGGGGATCCTTGGGCGGAATGGAAGTGGAAAGACAACTCTGTTCCGCCTCATCACTGGCGTGCACCAGCCCACCGAAGGTGCCGTAACCATACAGCCCGGTCTCAAGTTCGCTTTGCTGGAGCAACATCGGGATTTCGGCGGCGCGAAGACCGTTTGGGAAGCAGGCGCTGGAGAATTCGCGGATCTGCTGGCGCTGGAGCAGTCGCTGGCGGAGCAGGCGAACCGTCTTGCCGAAGTCGGGGAATCAGCGACGACCCAAATGCTCGCCAAATATGATCGCGATCTCGAGCGATTCGAGCGCGAGGGCGGCTACACCTTCGCACCACGAGTCGATGCAGTTCTTCAGGGCCTGGGCTTCGATGCCGAAAAGGCGCGGACGCAACCGCTCGACCAGCTCAGTGGTGGAGAGCGTGGGAGACTTGGGCTCGCCCGACAACTGGTGAGCGCCGCCGATGTACTGTTGCTCGACGAGCCGACGAATCACCTGGATCTCGAGACGACGCGCTGGCTCGAGGAGTACCTGCGCGACAGCGACAAGACCGTCCTGCTGATAAGCCACGATCGCGCATTCCTGGCCAACGTCGTTGACCACGTACTCCACCTCGAGGGTGGAACGGCTATCTCGTACGTGGGCAGCTACGAATCATTCGTCATACAGCGCGAAGAACGCCGGTTGAGTCAACAGCGCGCGTTCGACAAGCAACGAAAGGTGATTGCGAATGAAGAGGATTACATCAGACGCAACATCGCCGGTCAGAATACGAAGCAGGCAAAGGGACGGCGAAAGAGATTGTCGAGGTTGCCGCGGCTGAGTGGTCCGATCACCGAAGGTGGAAGTGCGCTGGGGCTTCGGCTGGAGCTGTCCGAGCGCGGCGGAGACCAGGTAGTTGTGGCAGATCACCTCACGCTCGCGATCGAAGGCCGGACTCTGATCTCCAACTTCAGCGCCACGATCAGGCGCGGCGATGTCGTCGGCTTCGTCGGGCCGAATGGAAGCGGGAAATCCACCTTCCTTCGGGCGTTGGTGGGGGAGCGGACTGTCACCGGCGGAGAGTTGAGAACCGGCGGTTCAGTGCAGCCCAGCTATTATCGACAGGACATGGCGCAGGTACCGCTGGACAGAACCCTATACGACGTAATCAGCGACCTCAGACCGCAGTGGGAACGCCGCCAGGTTCAGGGTCACCTCGCCAGATTCGGGTTCTCAGGTGACGAAGCCCAGCGGCGGGCGGATACGCTTTCGGGTGGCGAACGTGCCCGAGTTGCATTGGCCATGATGGTGCTCGGCAGGGCGAACCTGTTGCTGCTCGACGAGCCGACAAACCACCTGGACATTGAATCGGTCGAAGCCCTCGAGGAAGCGCTCGAGGATTACGAAGGGACCATTCTCCTCGTGAGCCACGACCGGGCGATGCTGGAGGCGCTGGCATCGCGCGTATGGGTGCTCCACGACCGTCACATCACCGACTTTCCGGGATCCTTCGAAGAGTGGGAGCAGCAAAGCCGCGAGCGCGAACACGCAGCGTCAGTCGCCGCGGCCGAGCAGGAATCACTGCGAAGGGTGAAAGAGCGTAAGTCGACCAGACGCCGCGACGTTCAGACCACCGATACCCGGGTGGAGCTTCGCGAGCTGCGCCGCAACGTTGACGAGGCTGAAAAGGAAGTCGCGACTCTCGAAGGCAGAATCGTCGAACTGACGAAGCTGCTGGAAGACCCCGAGCTCTACACCACCCGGGATGGAACTGAGAAAGCCCTCGTGGCGGGCAAGCAGCTGGACGAAACTCGCCGCGCGCTGGACATCGCGATCGAGAAATGGACCGCTGCGACCGAGCGTGCCGAGCACGTCACCGCGACTTAGCTCAGAATTCGCCGATAAAGCCGATTTCGGGCTCCAGCTGCTGTCCGAACTGGTCCTTTACCTTGGTCTGAGCGATGGTGATCAGCTCTCGAACGTCCTTCGCTTTTGCCTTACCCAGGTTCACCATGATGTTGGCGTGAATGTGGGAGATCTGGGCATCACCGTGGCGGAATCCCTTTAGTCCTACCTGGTCGATCAAGCGACCTGCGCCCACACCTTCGATCTTTTTGAAGATCGACCCAGCACTCGGGTGATATTCGAGCCAGGGATGCTTTCCTCCACGCCAGCTGAGATTCTCCTGCATGATGCGATGCATCACCGCGGGATCTTCCGGCTGGAGCTGAAAAGTCACAGCGAGGGCGACGTCGCGCTGCTTGTGTAGTGTGCTGGTGTCGTAGCCGAACTGCATGTAGTCCCGGTCGACCGTCTTTCGCTTACCGTCATGGGTCAGCAGCTCGGCCGATTCAAAGACCTCGGCGATGAACATCGTCCGCTCCCGAGCCGGCGCAGGCGAAAGAAAGTGCAGATTCTGCCAAACGGCCCCTCCGACCGTGCTCGGTATCCCGACGTAGTGCTCCAGGCCCGACAAGCCGCGCTCGACGGCCTGTGGTATGAGTCTCGCCATTACAGCTCCGCTCTCTACCCAGAGCTTGCCACCGTCCAGGAACTTGATGTGGTGGGAAGTATTTCGAATCACCAGGCCGCGAAAACCCTTGTCGCCGACGAGGATATTGGCGCCGAGTCCGAGCACGAAGTATTCGATACCGAGGTCTCTGGCGGCTGTGACGGCCCCTGCCAGATCATCGGTCGATGTTGCATCGTAGAAGAGATCGGCTGGACCACCGATCTTGAATGTGGTGTATTGAGCAAGAGGCTCATTGCGCTTGAGCCTCTTCGCGTCTACACGAGTTACCAATTGCCCGTACAAGTCCGGACGGGCTTTCACAGAATCTGACATGTCCGAAAGAAAAGGTGTCCTGCGTTACTGCGCCACTGTCGCGCTGGTGTTGGCGTCACTCGCTCCCGTGCACGCGTGGGGCCAGCGCGTCGAGCTCGAGAAGATCATCCAACGCAAGGTTCTGCCCAACGGGCTCGAGGTGATCGTCGTCGAGAACCACGGCGTTCCGCTGGCGACGGTGGAAATCGATGTGAAGAACGGGTCGTTCACGCAGAGCCCCGAGTTCGAAGGACTCGCGCACATGTACGAGCACATGTTCTTCCGCGCTAATTCCAAGTATCCCGAGCCAAATCAGTTCTGGGACCGGGCCTCCGATCTGGGTGCGGTGTTCAACGGGACCACGCGGGAAGAGGTCGTCAACTACTACATGACGGTGCCGAGGGAGAAGCTGGGCGACGCAATCCAGCTTCTGGCGAGCGCTCTTCGCGCTCCACTGTTTCGTCGCGACGAGCTAGAGCGCGAGCGGCAGGTCGTCATAGGCGAGTATGACAGGAATGAGTCGAGCCCCTTCTTCGCGCTTTCACGTCAAATGGATGCGAAGCTCTATCCGGGAAACTTCAGTCGTAAGGATATCATCGGTGACCGCCAGATAGTTCAGACGACGACGCCCGAGAAGATGCACGCAATCCAGAACAAGTATTACGTGCCGAACAACTCGGTGCTCATCGTTGCGGGGGATGTTTCCCCGGCGGCGGTATTCGATCTGGCGCAGCGCGAGCTCGGACAGTGGAGCAGAGGCGCCGATCCTTTCACTGCCGACCCGATTCCGGCGATTCCGGCACTTCAAAAGAGCGAAGGAGTCATCGTCGAGGCGCCCGTCGGCGCAGTGACGGTTCTGGTGCAGTGGCAGGGCCCCAGTGTCGGGCAGGATCCAAAATCGACCTATGCCGCAGATGTCTTTTCCGATGTGCTGAACGACCCGCAGTCGCAATTCCAGCAAAGGCTGGTCGACAGCGGCCTGTGGCAATCTGTCGGAGTCAACTACTACACTCTCAACCATACCGGCCCGATCACAATCAGCGGTCAGACGTCACCGGAACAGCTCCACGATGCACTCGCTGCGCTTTACGGTGAGATCGCGAAATTCGACACGCAGGGATACTTCAGCTCAGAGGAGCTCGAAGCGGTTAAAGCCCACCGCGCGGTGACATCGGCGTTCGATCGCGAACGGGCCTCAGGCTTTGCACACACGCTCGGTTTCTGGTGGAGCGTCGCCAGCCTCGAGTATTACATGGGATATGTGGACTTCATGGCACAACAGACTATCGGCGATCTCCGCGCGTATGCGCGCCGCTACATCCTCGGCAAGCCGCACATCGCGGGAATTCTCATTGCTCCCGATGCGCGGCAGTCTCTGAAGATTGGTCCCAACGATCTGGTGATGGCGGGGACCCGCTAATGCTGACTTCAATGCTTCTTTCGGTCGCCATGGCACTGGCCTCCGCCACGACCAGCTTCGATGTGGCGGGGGTGCACGTAAT